>Ga0209668_10001411_pt1 | contig 10266 bp, 12 predicted proteins | sample FrelakmetPLP11PL_FD_187150 | JGI IMG/M metagenome (GOLD analysis project Ga0209668, IMG submission 187150) | Freshwater lake sediment microbial communities from the University of Notre Dame, USA, for methane emissions studies - PLP11 PL (SPAdes)... | ecosystem: Environmental > Aquatic >... | reverse complement strand
GATTTCTCGCACTGCATTTTCTATAGAAAGTTCCCAAGAGCGGGTAGAACGTTTTTCAGCTTTTTGTTTGATTAAATGGATGAGGAGAATTACGCCATAACTATCAATTTTATTGATTTTATCACTAAGGCTAATTTCTTCTAATTCATCCACTAATAGTAAAGCTTCATTGATTTTTCCTTGTTCTAAGAGTTGTCTAATTTCTAAGATTTCTTCCATGTTATTTGCTGAAATTGTGATTCACAATTAATATTTATTATATATGTTAGATTATTCATTAGTTGATAAAATAAGTTGTTAAGTAACTCACCTTATAAAACAACATTTACGAGGAATAATATGAAAATACGACAACTTGAACTTCAAAATTTTCGATGCTTTGATCAAAAAATATTTGAGTTTTCCGATCAATTTAATGTTCTTATTGGTGATAATGCGACAGGTAAAACCGCAGTTCTTGATGCACTAGCTATTGGTGCTGGAAGCTTTTTTTTAGGAATTGACAACATTAACTCACTCAATATTCAAAAAGATGACATTCGTCGTATTCTCAGGCAAGAAGGAGAAACACCGACACTACATCCTGTTTTACCAGTTGTTGTATCTTGTCATGGTAGTTTTGAAGATGTAGAAGAAATATCATGGAAAAGAGAGATCAAAACTGATGGTGTTACTACAACTCGTGGAGATGCAAAAGAAATATTACAATATGCTAGAGAATTACAGCAAAAAGTTCGTATTCAAGATGAAGATAGAGAAAAGATTATTTTACCCGTGATTTCACATTACAGTACAGGTCGTCTTTGGGTTCAACATAGGGAAACAAAAAATACTAAAGGACCTGATTCTCGATTTTTAGGATATAAGAATTCTTTGACTAAATCCAATGAGATGAAAAAAATAATGCTGTGGTTTAAAAAATGGGAATTAGCATTTTTACAACAAGGAAAAACTTTAGGTACTTTGTCATGCGTGAAAGAAGCTATTAAAAATTGTATGGAAGACTGGCAAGATATCAAGTATGATGTACTTCAAAATAAACTGGTTGCTACTGCACAAGATGGAAGAATTTTACCCTTTAATATGTTAAGTGATGGTGTAAAAAATATGATAGGAATGGTTGCTGATATTGCCTATCGTTGTGTCACCTTAAATCCACAATTTGATGGTGAAGCTGCGCGACTTACACCGGGTATTGTTTTAATTGATGAAATTGATTTACACCTTCATCCTAAATGGCAACGTCGAGTAGTTGAAGATTTAAAAAGAACATTTCCCAACATTCAATTTTTCGCAACTACCCATTCACCATTTATTATCCAATCATTAAAGGTTAATGAACTAATAAATCTTGATAACAGAGATGGTGAATATGTTAATAAAAGTGTTGAGGATATTGTAGAAAATGTCCAAGGAGTAGAATTACCACAACAAAGTGAAAGATGGAAAAATATGATGCAAGCTGCTCAAGAATATTACCAGGTTTTAGAACAAGCAGAAAATGTTCCTGAAGAAGAGGTTGAGCGATTAAAACGTAAACTAGATGAGCTATCTATTCCATATAGTGATGACCCAGCTTATCAAGGTTTCCTGAAAATGGAACGTTTGGCAAGAGGTTTATAAAAATGAGACCAGTTGTTAGAGGTGAAAATACAAAAATTTTCAAAGATTATAAAGATGCACGAAGAGACTTAATTGAGAAACTTGGTGAATATTGTTCTTATTGTGAAATGCGTATTCCCTCCTGCATAAAAACGTATTTCTTTCTTTGCGTCTTTGCTCCTTAGCGTCTACCCTTCGGGATCTCTAAGAGAGATTGCGCGAAACAAAAACTATGGTTCATTGACTTCACATCTTGCCAATGATACAAGGACAGGCAGGATGCCTATCCTACAAGATTGAATCATCTTTTTTGTGGAGTTCTCTGAAAGGAAATCCTGACAGGATTTCCCAGTCTTAGCCAATATGACTAAAAATCTATCGCTTGAAGCGAGAACGTTGTTGACGGCGTTGCTTGTGTCTAGCGATCGCTTTGCGCTTTTCTTTTTCTAAAGGTGTTTCAAAGTGACGCTTTTTCCGCATATCCTGGAAAATTCCGGCTTTGGAAACTTCCCGCTTAAATCTTCGTAGTGCTGATTCAATTCCTTCATTTTCACCTAAGACCACTTGTGTCATTCCTGTTCCTCCGTAGTTTAAATCAATATTTGAGAACTAAAGTCAAAATAAAATACTCCAGCAGCACTTAGCATGAAACCGTATCTGCTGGATACTCTAGATTTTAATTTTTTTTCTGGACTTAGTAGCGATCGCGGTCTCCACCGCCACCACGATTTCCCCAACTTCTAGTGCCGCCACGAGGAGAACCAGAAACCCTGTCTTCCCTCGGTTTAGCTTTGTTTACGCGCAGATTACGTCCCATCCATTCAGCACCATCCAATGCTGCAATTGCTTTGGCTTCGTCTGCTTCTGATCCCATTTCCACAAAGGCAAAACCTCGTGGGCGACCAGTTTCTCGGTCTGTAGGTAGCTGCACACGACTAACTGTTCCGTACTATGCAAAAGCCCGTTTCAGGTGTTCTTCTGTTACCTGATAGGACAAATTACCAACGTAAATCGATATAGAAGAGGGTCTCCCAAACCAGAGAGTGTAGAGAGTTAGATTCGGAGAGACGTATTTAAAAAAATCTTAAACCGACTTACTCAACCGAAAATAATCTTTGATATCCCCAAGTATAGCACTACATGAGAATATTAACCCATAATGGACAAATTTTCCCAACAAAACTACCAGTATTGTCAGGAAATTCTCCATGACAAACACTGTTTCAGTAGGAGGTAAACCGTGTAAGAATGCTTTGCGCTTCTTGACACAGTAACTCATGATTTTGATAATTACTCGCCAGTAATTCTCCCCATTGAGAGATGTCGCCAGTGTTATATTGTAATGGCGTACAGTCAAAATGGGTAAACCTGCCACCTGCTTCCGTCAAAATTAGTTCGGGAGCAGCCATATCCCAGTCTTTAGGTGCGGATTTACCGGCAAGGGAAATGTAAACATCTGCTTGCTGTTCAACTATCGCGGCAATTTTGCAACCGACGCTACCAATTGCTTTTTGATTTTGACAAGGCAGGTGCTGCAATAGATATTCTAACCTATCATTGCGGTGTGAGCGACTAACAACCAAAATTAGATCTTGGATATTTTTACGGGAGTTCAGTCGCACAGGCAAAGAACCTGTTGCAGTTTCGATAAAAGTCCCACCACCTCTAGTGGCATAATATAACTTTTGTGTCTCTGGAACTGCCACGACGGCTAACATTGTCTGTGTTCCTTGAACTAAGGCAATATGAATTGCATATTCTCCAGTTTTATTGATAAAGTCCCTTGTCCCGTCTAATGGGTCAATAATCCATACCCACTCAGCAGGATTTTTTCCCTGTTGCGATTTATAAGTTTCTTCGCTGATATATCCAAAGTCTTCATCATCTAAAGCGGCTTGTAACTGTGACAAGATATATTCACTGACCGCTAAATCTGCCACTGTAACGGGTTCGCTGTCTTTATACTGGATCTCTAAATTTGGTGCGGCGGCAGTACCATGATAATAAGAACTCAGGAGACTGGCTGCACCCCAACCTACCTTCCGGGCAATTCTTAATATTTTGGATAAGTCTTTCATTTGGGGACAAATTTGAGTGGAATAGGCAAATTAAATACTATAGCAGGAGTCAGGATGAAGAAGGAAAAAGAGAAAGAGAAAGAAGAGAGAGTTTCAAGTGTGGATTTTCGTGTAAATGGTGGATTTTATTCAAGTGTGTCTATAAGAATTCAGATTTTAGCTTTTTCTATGACTGCGGCGAGCGCTTCCACTTGAATTGGTTTAGTCATAAAGTCATTCATCCCTGCCTTAAAGCAAGCCTGACGGTCTTCTTCGGAAATATTCGCGGTAATAGCGATAATCCAAGGTTGAGCCTGGGAAGATTGACGAATAATTTGAGTTGCGGTAATACCGTCCATTTCTGGCATCTTCATATCCATTAAAATCACATCATAAAATTGTCTTTTTAACATTTCTAATACTTCTAATCCATTATTGGCAATATCAGCAATATAGCCTATTTTTTTGAGGGAATATAGGGCAACTTTTTGATTAACTTTGTTATCTTCCGCTAAGAGAATTTTCATGGAAAATGGTGTGGCGATATCTGTTTCTTCTCTTGAAACTTGCCATGAATTATCTTCTGGTATTAAATCACAAACTAAAACAGATTTGGTTACAAATGTGAAATAAAATGTTGAACCTTGAAGATGGTCATTGTTAACATTAGCAGTCCAACTTAAAGGGGGCTGACCTCCGACTCTTCCACGACTTTCTACCCATATTGTCCCTCCCATTAAATTTACTAAACTTTTACTAATTGCCAAGCCTAACCCTGTGCCACCATATTTGTGACTAATAAAAGCATCTGCTTGATTAAAGGGTTGAAATAGTTTACTTAAGTGATCTTTTTCAATACCAATTCCTGTATCTTCAATGGATACCATTAACTCTATATCTTCATTTTCCCATTTTTTATTAACTATAACAGCAATAAAAATATGACCTTTATTTGTAAATTTAATAGCATTTCCCACAAGGTTGATTAAAATTTGGCGGAAGCGAGAATCATCTCCTAAGATATGAGCAGGAATATCGGGTTGAATTCTATAATTAATATCAATACCTTTATTTAGTGCCTGTTTATAAAGAATACTGCACACGGATTTGATAATTTTTTTCAAGCTAAAGGGACGTTGTTCTAAATCAAAATTATTAGACTCAATTTTCGAGAAATCGAGAATATCATTGATAATATTTAAAAGTGCATTACTGCTATCTCTAATTGTGGTAACTAAATCTTTTTGTTCCTCTGAGAGTTCTGTCATGTAGAGAAGTTGAGCCATACCAATTACACCATTCATAGGAGTGCGAATTTCATGACTCACATTTGCTAAAAATTCACTTTTGGCTTGGGTTGCTGTTTCTGCTACTTCCTTTGCTTGAGATAGGATAAACTGTTTTCCTAAGGCTTCATGATAATCTTTGAGAACTTTTTCTCTTTGTTGACGTTCGACATCTTTGAGTTGATTAAGTTCTTGTAATTTCAAATTTTGAGCGACTAGGGTAGCATTGGCTATCTGCAAATCACTCTTCACTTGATTGTTTTCATTTAAAACTGCATTTAAAATTAGGGTTGTTACACAAATACAGGCAATAAAAGACTGTAATAGTAGCAAAGAAATTTGGAGAGAATCATTGATAAATGAACTATGCCCTTTAACTGTGCAGATTGCCAGAATTATCGTCATTATCACCATTAAAATGGTTGCACCTAGTTCTTTAAATCTAAAAGCTGTCCACACCAATAGAGGCACTAGTAAATATTCTGCATTTTTACCTCTAGAAATGATATTACTAACAACTAATGTTAAAAATAAAATAATAGTAGCTTCTAGCCAACGATGTTTTATTGAGTAAATAAATGAACTAATATTGCTGTGCCAAGCAGTGATTAAGGAGGTAAGAACGAGAATTCCGAAAGCATCACCTAACCACCAAGATAGGGCAATATTGAAGTAAATTGACCAAAGAGCTTTGCCAAAGATACATAATAACAATGAACAGAAAACTGCCACAGGTAAATGACTAAGAAAACAGCCATAGATGATAAATTGAATAGTATCTTTAGCTCGGTGCAAAAAGTAGCGATTACCAACCAAATATTCAGTCCAATAGACAGACAAAAGCTTTCCGGCTGTGACAATGGCAACGATAAAGATGGTTAAAAATAGACTGGAAACATTTACCCATCCTTGATATGTCGTCAACTGGGTGATAAATACGCCAATCATTACTCCTAACCATAGGGGATAACCCCAGATAGTGATGAGTCCGACGGCAATACCTCCGGGTATCCAAATCGGGGTTGATCCTGTGGAGGGGTAAGTGGTGAATATATAAGATAATTGGGATGCGATGTAGTAGGCGATCGCCACTACTACCTGTTTCCACCAAGCAACCTGACGAAAGTTAAATATATCCAGTTGAGGACGAAAATCAATAAACATAATTAAACATCAAACATTTAAATTCAACCAAGGGCGCGTACCAAAATGTTTGCACGCCTCCGCAGCAATATTTCCAGCTAATGCTAATGCCTCTATAAAATTTGTCTCCAGGATATAGTGACAGAAAGCACCGTGAAAAATATCTCCTGCTCCTAGTGTATCAACGGACTGTATTTTTGGCACATTAACTACACCAGACCGATCAGGCGTTAAGTATTGGATGGGGTTTTCCCCTTGAGTAATGGCAATATAAGGAATGTGAAAATTTTGCAAATAGGCAAAAACGTCTTCCTGATTTTCGCAGTTAGGCGGATAGAAATTAGCAGAACAAATAGCATAATTGACAAAGGGTAATATTTCTGCAAATCCTGGTTTCCAGCTACCACCATCAATGACAACTGGAATATTCTGAATATTAGCAGTTTGGGCAATAATTTTGCTGACTTCCATTTGATGCCCGTCAATTAATACAATATCAATATCTTGTAAAATATTTGTAGGAATAGAGGTAATATTCGCCTGAGTTTTAACGGCATTAATAGAAATTACCGCTCTTTCACCTGTACTTTGCGTAACAACAATTGAAGAGACCGGCGGTGGTGTTTTCCTATAGGAGTCTAAGTCAATAATTGCAACGTGGTAATTCTCTAAATCGCTACAGATTAACTGTGTGATCTGGTGCGAACCCAATATACCTAAAACTGTAGATTGGTTGCCTAAATGACTGAAGGTGACGGCGGCGTTTGTTGCCGGTCCCCCTGCTGCCACAGTATAGTCAGTGGCAACTAATTTTTGATTATTTTGGGGAGGGGAGTCCGCGAGATAAATGAAATCTAAGGTAATTAAACCGACAAATAAGCCAGATTTGCTCATTGCTAATTGGTAGCTTGCTTAAAGTATTAATTTAGGGTAACATCCCCGTGTCTACCCATAATGATAATTTTTATGCGGGGAATCAAAAAAAGTGTAACCCTTGAGAACTGGAAAATTTAACCTAGATTGTCTTCATTTCTTTAAAATCGTTCTTATAGCTTAATAGAGATTAGTAAAATACTGTTAAGTAAGTTCATAAATCCAATAGCACTGACGTATAATCAATAGAATCATAGTAAAATTATTTCAATTAGAGAGTAAAAGATCATGTTCAAAAGTATGGCGATGGATGCACTAGGTTTGAGTGATATTGGTGCTGTGATCAAACCAGAAGATTTTCATAAAGTTGATAGTGATGATTATGTGATTCATGAAGAAGGGGAAAAAATCTATTTTTTAATTAAGTCAAAAACTGATGAATACTGTTTTACGAATCTAGCATTAATTCATCTAGATGGAAATTCTGCGGTTAGTAAAAAACGTCTACTCAAACGTTTTAGTTATAGTCATCATATTATTAAGGATGTGAAGCTAGAAACCGCAGGGACAATAGATATGGATATCGAAATCAAGTTGATAATGGGGGATATATCCTATTCTATTGATGTTGCTAAAATTTATATTGATCCTTTGAAAGACTTGTACAAGGCTTTACTGAAAATTGGCTCAATTCAACGAGAAAATGCTCTTTATCATCAATATGCTCAAACTAGTTTAAATACAGCAGCTAGTACAGTTAGTCGTTCAACAACTACATCAACTTCAGAAGAGCAATTTAAATCAATTAATCAGTATGCTTTTAATTGGTTAAAATATGCTCATGAAACTTATGTGCGGAAAGATTTTGGTGAGGTGTTTGAGAAATTTATTAACAACTAATTGATAAATTACAGCAAATTGTCATCAAACCCCTCTTCGCAAGCGATGAGGGGAATAAGATTTACCTCCTAAGAGCATCAAACCGCTGTATGATTAAAGATGTAATGAAAATAGATTTGCAGAAATTGAAGAGGAGATAAAAGCAATGGAAAAAGCACCAGTAACAACTCTCTATAATCAAGATTTTGTTCTCTGGGTTGAGAATACAATTCAGCAATTAAAGGAGAGAAATGTTAATGATATTGATTGGAATAATTTAATTGAGGAGGTATCATCTTTGGGAGGAAGAGAGAGACGAGAATTAGAGAATCGTTTGACGACTTTGTTTGAACACGCACTCAAACGATGTTATGTCCCCTTACCTGACTGTTATCGGGGGTGGGAAAATACTATTAAACGAACTCAAAAAGACATAAAAAAATTGTTAAGAGATTCTCCTAGTTTACAGAATTATTTTTTAGAAATTTTCTCTGAATGCTATCTAGATGGGGTTGATAACCTAATTAATGAATATGATGTTAATTTTCCTGATATTTGTCCTTTCCCAGAAAATTTAGAGATTTTGTTAAATAATAAATTTTGGAAAAATGAAGGAAATTCACCAATGAATTAAATTATATTGAAGATTATCTAATTCAGTGAGATCATTAAATCCGTTTAATCCGTGTTCAAGATTAAATTGAAGATTATCTAATTCAGTGAAATCATTAAATCCGTTTAATCCGTGTTCTGAAATTATCTAATCCGTGTTCAAAATTAATATGCAAACTGAACCCAAACCAGGAACACTTTATATTGTCGCTACACCCATTGGTAATCTAGAAGATATGACTTTTAGAGCGGTGAGAATTTTACAAGCAGTGGACATGATTGCGGCAGAAGATACACGCCACACAGGCAGATTATTACAACATTTTCAGGTAAAAACTCCCCAAGTTAGTTACCATGAACATAATAGTAATAGTCGTATTCCCGAATTATTAGAACAGTTACAATTTAGAAAAGCGATCGCTTTGGTAAGTGATGCGGGAATGCCAGGAATTTCTGACCCAGGATATGAGTTAATTAAGGCTTGTATTGATGAGGGGATTACTGTTGTTCCTATCCCCGGTGCAAGTGCTGTAATTACGGCTTTGAGCGCGGCTGGATTACCCACAGATAGGTTTATTTTTGATGGTTTTTTACCGACTAAAAGTCAACAACGCCGGAAATATTTGGAATCTTTGCAAGGTGAATCCCGAACCTTGGCTTTCTATGAATCACCTCACAGATTACGAGATACTTTAGCAGATTTGGGGGCAATCTTGGGAAGCGATCGCTCTCTAGTTATAGCACGAGAACTGACGAAATTATACGAAGAATTTTGGCGGGGAACAATTGCCGAGGGGATTACCCATTACCAAGACAAAGAACCCCAAGGAGAATATACTCTTTTAGTAGCTGGAAATCCACCTAGTAAACCTCAACTCACAGAAACCGAATTAAAAAACGAACTATTATCAATGATTAAACAGGGTATTTCTCGTTCTCAAGCTAGTCGTGAGATAGCAAAGGATACGGGTTTATCTCGTCGCTATCTCTATCAACTAGCTTTGACAATTGAACTTAGCAGTTAAGTATAGAAACGATGATCATGATCTAGAATAGGACAAACTAGAGACATTATATAGCGATCGCTATGCTGCACCCAAAGTCTTTACCAATGGTGCGTTACTAGTCGCTAACATACCCTAATATTTGGCTGTCACTTGTCATTTTTACTGGCTTTTTGTAATAAAAGCTACACTAAGCTCCCAGAGGACTATTTGATTCCATTAAGGTTTTCAGATTTTACCAGTGGGGAACAAACCGAATAGTTTGACTACTCCACTGATTAAGGCGATAATCACTGCTACTAGAACTCCACGATTAATAAATTCTTGGTTATCTAGTCTTTTATCAATACCAATAACTTTTTCTTCTAGGGTTTTAATTTCCCCTGATAATTCTGCCTGGCCGATTTCCAGTTTATTTAGTCTACCATCAATAATTTCTAGTTTTTGATTGACTTGAGCAAATTGCTTCTCCATTTTTTGATTGACTTCAGTAAATTGCCGATCCATTTTTTGGTTGACTTCGGTAAATTGCTTCTCTATCTTTTGATCCAAACGAGATAATATTTCTTCCAGAGTATAAGTGAGAATTGGTGGGTTGGTTGTCATATATTTTCGTGATAGTTATTTTGGGGACAATAACAGTAGCATCTGTCATTTTACTATTTTACCCCCTTGTGAAGGAGAATAGGACTTACGCACTGTACAAATTAACTATCATGTGTATGAACGATATTTGGTCGTTTCAGGCTTTGCGGATGAAGTCTAGATAAATAGCGAACTGCTTGCAGCAGCGCTTCGCTATCGCTAAAA
>Ga0209668_10001410_pt1 | contig 10268 bp, 7 predicted proteins | sample FrelakmetPLP11PL_FD_187150 | JGI IMG/M metagenome (GOLD analysis project Ga0209668, IMG submission 187150) | Freshwater lake sediment microbial communities from the University of Notre Dame, USA, for methane emissions studies - PLP11 PL (SPAdes)... | ecosystem: Environmental > Aquatic >... | reverse complement strand
CAGTTCTTTTATTCGGAGCAAATTGTGAAGATTGATCTATCCGGTAAGATGCAGAAAGGAAATACTTACCAAGGTAATTATAGTTCACCTGCGAGATGATCGATTGCATAACCGATTTGGTTGGTGTACCCTCAATCATGTACTGACCTGAAGCAACTGATGGAACACTGAGCCCTTCGGGGATACCCATGCCTGACCCGAAGATATAATCATCGTTTCCTCCCTGGGCCTCAAATCCGATCAGGCCGCTTAATGAATGATTTACTTTGTCAAAATTAAATTTCAACAGATTCGTAGTTATACCGCCATAATTAAGATTGCTTTGGGAGCTTACATAACCTGTTCCAAAATATGAAAGATTATCAGCTGCTTTTGAATAATAGGTTTGATCCATTGTGGAATAAGCACTCAACCTGTTTGAAGTTGTAAAGGTTAACCATTGTAAGATTTTAATACTTAAGTTGATATCGTAGTCAAACCCAAATGATTTATTGCTTAGCTCTGAATTCTCTGCAGCCTGAATCGGATTTATCTTGTCTTTGGACCAGATATCTTCGGCCGTTTTAAAACTTCTGGCATTGCCATTCTCATCATAAGGGTTATCCCACGGCATGCTTGAGTAAGCATAATAGATGTTCATATAATCGGTGCCAATGTTTTTCGACCCGCTGATATTAATATTGTTCGTCATTGAAACCCTGTCTGAAAATGTATATGTGGTATTTGCCCTCAGATTTGCACGCTGATAACTGGAATTTATAAAGGTGCCCTTTTCATTGTAATAACTGGCTCCCACGTAATATGAGAGTTTTTCGCTCCGGCCCGAAGAAGATAAGAAATAGTTCTGTATCAATGCAGGTTTAAAGGTTTCGGATAACCAGTCGGTATCGACATCAAGCAGGGATGAAGGTCTTGCAGCCTTGAATTTTCTGTCATCCACAACAAAATTCACAGGATCGCGGAAGTATTCCCGATGATATCCATATAAAGTTTCACTGTTCATCATATCTACATTCCCGTGATCGGCCCAGCGGAATCCGTCAACTGCCTTAAACTCGAACTGAGGCTTATCCGACGAAGCTTTTTTTGTCGAAACGACTATAACGCCTCCGTTTGCCTGTGATCCGTACATACCAGTTGCTCCCGCATCTTTAAGCACTGTTATTGTCTCAACATCATTAGGATCAAAAGTGCCGCCAATAATTCCATCCACTACATACAGTGGGCCCTGTGGTGCACTGAACGATGATATTCCCCTGACGCGGATCTCAGAACTTGCCCCCGGAGCGCCGGAACTGTTTATTACCTGGATTCCTGAGACTTTTCCCTGCAGCATGCTTCCGATGTCATTGGTTGTAACATCCATCAGCTTATCGGAAGAAAGTGTGGTTACCGCACTCGTGATCTCGTTTCGTTTTTTAGAGCTGTAGCCCATTACAACTACACTTTCAAGAGATGTGATATCAGGTGACAGAACAACATCTATAAGAGTTCTGTTCATTACCGGAATCTCCTGGGTTACATAACCAAGAAAACGAAACACCAGCACATCCTCAGAACTCCTGACACTTATGGAATAAGTCCCGTCAGTTCCCGATATTATGCCTTGATCGGTCCCCCTGATCAGGACATAGACACCCGGCATTCCCTGGTTATCATCTGCAGAGATCACCCTGCCTTTTACAGTGATCTGCCCGAAGACGACAGTGCCGGCTGTGATTAAAACTAAAAACAGCACAGTTTTCTTAACTTGTCGGTAAAATAATTTCATAGGTATAAAGATTATTTCAGTTAGGTAGAATTTGAAATTCAAATTTGTTTATCAAGTTAAAACAAAACTACGGATTATTCTGCAGACCTTTTATCTTTTTCTCCAGGAGTAATTCCCGGGTCATGAGAGTCTGTTTTTTTAAAAATATTTCATACCAGGAAACCCTGCCGATTATTTAATAGTTGAATATTTCCTGCAGGCTTAATTCTTTAAAATCTCCCAGACTCTTCAGGATTTTCTCATCTACCGAGCCTTTTTTTCCAATCACAAGTAAAGTGTAGTTCCCTGTTGGTTTCTTTTCAAGGAAACTTTTCAGGTCAGCCATACTCATTATTTTGACACTATCGTAGATCTCCTTCCGGTTATCATAAGTTATTCCCTTATCAAGATTGTCAAGATAGGTCCAGAAAATGTTCGTCTTGATAATCCGTTCAGTTTCAATGCGATTCAGAATTGCCTCCTTTGCGAGATTGAATTGCCGCTCATCTTCTTTCATTTTTGCCATAAGCGAATTAATTGTAGAGGTCGCTTCGTTAAGCTTGTCGGCTTGTGTGGCGACATAAGAATTGACAAAGAATGAACGCTCTTTTTTAGATGGTGTCTGGATCCATGATCCTGCAGAATATGCTAATCCCCTGGCTTCTCTGATTTCCTGAAATACAATATTGGAATAATAACTGTTATAAAGTGTGACCTGCGGCAGCAGCTGGGGATCGAACATGCCTATTTTATCGACCTGGAGGAAATTGGTCTGGACCATATCATAGTCAGCGAAAATTACCTTCCTGGATGAAAAATCAGCTTCCGGATATTTTACAGGAACAGGATATTCTTTTGGCTGTTCCGGCAGCGGATGCTGTTTCGAAACGACTGCGATTGCATTCTCCATTGATGTTTTTCCGTAGTAGAGTATTTTCTGCCTGTAAGTCCCGAGTTCTTTTACCAGTCCGGTAAGATTATCGGGATTTAAAGAACGCAAATCCTTTTCCTGTAAAATATCTGTAAATGCTGAGTTTTTCCCATATTTTCCGTAATTTACCAATGCAACCTGGAGAATATAATCCATATTCATTTTGTTATTAGACCTTTCTTTTAAAACTCCTTCAACATATTTACGGTATGTTGAGGTGTCGGCTTTTGCATTTGTAAGTAAATGTTCGAGTAATCCGGCAGCCTGATCGAGAGATTTGTCGAGTCCGGATATATAAACATAGCTTCTCTCATCCGAAGTAAAAACACCAAAACGTACTCCGAGCTTGTAAAATTCCTGCTGAATTTGTGCCGGAGTATATTTGTCTGTACCCACAAATGGTAAATAGTTAACAGCTTGCTCGAGATTTTTGTCATTTGATTTTCCCATATCAATTATGTAAATCAGCTCAAACAGATCGTTTGTCTTGTTTGGAATATAGAAAAAATCGATGCCGGGTTTCAGCTCTTTCTTCTGTATCTCTTTCTCAAAGTCAATAAAAACAGGCTGAATTGATTCAGGTTTGTTTTTTGAGAGTTCTGTAAAGAATTCCGACTGATCGCTCCTGTTGATATTTACCGGAGTGATTTTCGGTTTGGGAACCTTCACTATATTCTTATTAATTCCTTTTCGTTTGTATACGACAACATAATTTTCACCATAGTTTTCGTTGGCAAATTTAACGAGCTGATCTTTGGTAATTAAATCGAGATCATCAAGAAATTTAACCTCTGCCAACCAGTTCTCCTGGTTTTGGAAAGCATCGTTCAGCATGTAGGTGCGATACTGATAATATTCCTGACTTCTGATTGATTGCAGACGCAAATCGTTAACTATTGCTTTGATGAGCCAGTCATCAAAATCACCCTTTTTTACTTTTTCAATTTCTTCTAACAAAAGGTTTTTTACACTTTCAAGGGTTTGCCCTTCGCGTGGATTACCCCAGAAAGTATGCATTCCGTAGTCGACGAAGAATTGCGGATACGATCCTCCTGCCAGAATTTTCTGCTGTTGAACAAGGTTTAGATCAATTAATCCGGCTGCTGAGTTGCTCAGGATCATATTAATTAAGGTAACGTATTTTTTATCTTCCGTGCTGTCTCCTTTAAACCTGAATGCCATGTTAAGCGATTCAGCATCGGGACCAAATACTTCCTTGACAATTGGTTTAATAATAGGATCTTCTTTAGGTAGAATTGGTTTATCGAATGTTTTTGCCTTAAACTGACCAAATGTTTTATCGACCATTTGAATGGTTTTATCCATATCGAAATCGCCGCTCATTATAACTGCAATGTTATTCGGAACATAATAGGCACTAAAAAAGTTCTGGATATTAACCATTGAAGGATTTTTCAGATGTTCAGGATATCCCAAAATAGATCTACCCAGCGGATGCTTTTTGAAAAGACCTGTCATTAATGAGTCTGATGCCCTAAAATTGTCACGATCCCGGTACATGTTGAATTCCTCGTAAACTGTCTCCAGTTCAGAATGAAAAAGCCGGAGAGCTATATTGCTGAAACGCTCCTGCTGAAGTTTAAGCCAGCGATCAATTTCATTCGATGGTATATCCTCTATATAAGATGTTCCCTGATAACTGGTAAAGGCATTTGTTCCCTGCCCTCCTATTGTATTCATTAGTTTATCATACTCGTTTGGAATCGCGTATGAGGATGCAAGAATGGAAAGGCTATCTATTTTTGCAAAGATTTTGATCTTACCTACCGAATCGGTAATATTTCGTCTTTGCTCAAACAGATCGGAAATCTGAGTGAGCAGGACATTTTCTTTTTCCCAATCTGTAGTTCCAAATTTGCTTGTTCCTTTGAACATCATATGTTCAAAATAATGTGCTAAACCGGTTGTCTGTTCCGGTTCAATCAGTGATCCGGCCCTGACAGAAATTAATGTCTGAATGCGGGGAGCATCTTTTATCACTGAAAAGTACACTTTTAATCCATTTCCCAGTGTATATAATCTGACACCCATAGGATCATTAGTGACAGTTTCGTAAGAATAACCATTAGAATCTGTGAGCTTCCGGGTCTGATACTTTGTTTTGCCGCAACTACCGACAGAAACAGCAATAAGGAATAGAATCAGAAGAAAATAGAGTTTTTTCATTGTTTGATATTTAAGTTAACTAACTAAAATTCATCAGGATTACCACGAGTGATTGAAAAATGTTCACACGGTTTTTCCGGTAAGCAATCAAAATTACGAACAAGACTTATAAAAGACAAATATATTTTATTATCCACAGATATATATTTCAGATTATGAGGATTAATTGATACAGCCGGCCTTTTTGACCATTTTCAGCGGGCAGATCACTTTCATTATATTTTTCTAAACATCAGGGATTTCATCCGGATTGTTGATGGCAAGTTTTATACGGCTGGAGATTGTCAAGGATACAGGCTCCTCCAACTAATTATTTTGTGTATTTTTATTTCTATAATTCTGGATATTTTCTTCCAGGGTTAATAATTGTTCTTTATAAAATCTTAACATATTTGCTATGTTATCTGCGGAAGGATTTTCTTTTAACTGTTTCTTTAAAATTTTATAAGAATCATCAAATTTCTCAAGTACAGATTTAAATTCAGCCTTTTCTTCCGGATTATTAATATAAGTATTAGTTTGCCGGGTACTTCGATGGATCTGATATTTATAATTATGTTCTACCTTCCAGTATTTTAAGGAAATACGTGTCAGAGGAGGAGCAATATATGTCCTCCATATTACAAAAGATAAAATAAAGATGACTAATGTTGCTATACCAACTCTTACCAGATAAGGCACAATACTGATTACTTCCTTGAATTTATTTTTTAATTTTATCAAGAAATGCTGATTATGATCTGATTCAGGGTGATAGGTATCGAACTTATCTTTATTATCCCTGATAAATTTTTCCAGTTCTTCTTCTTTCCAGGTTTTCATAATACTGTAAGTCTTCAGATCAAGGCACACCATTTAAGACCATAATTTATGGTGTGGTTATGTAAAGATATTTCAAATTCTTTCATAATTCAATTCCGGAATTCAAATTCTATATTTTTTAAGCTGGTTACTTGTTTTTCATAACAAGATCATATGAATGATCGATCCATGAAAAAACTTCTTTGTCGGGAATGGTACCATCCAAATAAATCGTGTTCCAATGCTTTTTATTCATATGATAACCCGGAATTACAGATGAATATCTTTCCCTGAGTTCAATTGCATATGCAGGATCGCATTTAAGATTTATGCTCAGATCGCCATCGAGGTTTGCAAGGGCAAAAATCTTCTTGCCTGCTTTAAAAACCAGGGTATCCTCACCGAAAGGCAGACCCTCGGTAGCCCCTTTTTTTGAGATACAATATTCTCTAATTGTTTCAATATTCATTTTCAATATTTTAGAAGTACTATCAAATATATACACTATTTGAAAAATCTGGAAGAATGTTGAAGAAGAACTAACACAAAAAGTACGAAAAACCGATAATTGATTTTTTCAAATTTAATGCCCCAAAAATTTATAAATTTGTATTCTCGCTCCTGCAATTTGTACTAAGATATTCGGTCTTTAATACAGAACAGTTTGCAAATTGATGAATCAAGTATTAAAAACTATTGAATAGACATTAAAACATAAACAGATGAAGATCAGGACCATTTTTCTTCTTATAATGGGACTTTGCGCATTCCAAAGCTATTCCCAGGAAGGGACATCGGACAACAAATATACCGTTAACCCTGAACCTCAACAGCAGAATATTAAGACACTTTTTGGCAAAAATGGTCAAAAAATTGAGCATGGGGGATGGGGCGGATTTACCTTAGGTTATACCAAGGTAGCAGGTGAAGATGCATTCATCAGTGGCGGAAGGGGAGGATGGCTTATCGACCACCGTTTTACACTGGGATTAGCTGGCTATGGCTTCTTCAGCAATATGGATCAGAATGGTCCATACCAGCCAACGATTGACAATTACTCACTTGGAGGTGGGTATGGAGGATTATTACTCGAACCAATCATCGCCCCTTTCAAACCGGTTCATATCTCTATTCCTATTTTAATCGGAGGAGGGAGCGCATTTGTGATTGATGAAATGAATTACCATGGCAGCTACCATGGATACAACGATTACGGCTCATACGCTGCATGTTTTGTTCTTGAATCTGGCGTAGATATTGAAGTGAATGTTGTTAAATTCTTCAGGGTAGCTTTAAGCTTAAGTTACCGTTATACAAGCAACCTCTCCCTTGACTATTACTCCACCCTTGGTCTTATAGAATTCTCCGTTCCATCTGACGCATTAAGAGGATTTAATGTCGGATTAACAATGAAATTTGGAAAGTTCTGATGATTATTGAGACTAACCTGATGAGGCTTTTATGAAAGTCATTAGTGTTTATTAAATAAACAGGAAAGAAACGTTATCGGAATACCGTTTTTTTTACCTGAGTTTTCCGTGTAAAACCAAGCAGCTCACAATAGAGAAATCCCGTTTTCCCCCAGACAAAACAGGAAGAATCAAAATGATCGATCATTATATAACATATTTTTGTTTGAAGGTTTACATGAAAATTTTTCACCAGATCTATTGAAACGGGCTGTCAGCCAATATTGAGATGTACTTGATTATAAGTAGAAGGTGGATATGGAAGCCCTTACTCTGATCCGCTGCCGGTCATTAGAATCCAGGATGGTTTAAGGGATCTCATCCTGAAAAACATGCTCAATTTAATTCGCCGTCGGGTTACTGGCCTGACCATAATAGACAATGATATTCTCACCACTCTTTTTAATTCCTGGTATAAAATCTTTTAAAAGTAAATTGGCTATTTTCTTTTTAATGTTTAAATTGCATAAAGAAGAAAAGATTTTTGAATAATATATTTCTCATAATATTTATTCTGTTCCTAATGAATATCATATTCATTCAATCTTTCAATTCACTTAAAATCAAGGAGGCATTATGAAAAAATTAAAATTCCTGATCGTATTCTTTTTAATTTTAATTCCCTGCCTTTTATCAGGACAAAACCACGCAGTAAAGGCGATAACAACTGTAAATGCTCATTCACTGGGTCCGCAGAAATTGGACAATCTGCCACCTGTCATCGCACCTTTAAACAATCCACAGACCACTCTGAAAATTCAGCTCGGGAAACAGCTTTACTTTGATACAAGGTTATCTAAAGACAATACAATTAGTTGCGCTACATGTCACAATCCGGCTATGGGCTGGTCCGATGCCGGGCCAACCAGTTCAGGTATTAATGGTCAGAAAGGAGGACGCAGGGCTCCTCCTGTATCCAATGCGGCTTATGCTCCCCTTCAGTTTTGGGATGGAAGAGCGCCCACACTCGAAGAGCAGGCAAAGGGTCCTGTTGCCAATCCGATTGAAATGGGAAACACTCATGAATCTATGCTCCGGACGGTGCAGGATATCCCGGGGTATGTGAAAGAGTTTGAACAAGTTTTTGGCACTTCAGTAGTCACAGTAGATTTGGTTGCCGAAGCAATTGCAGCTTTCGAGCGTACTATTGTCACTACCGATTCTCCTTTTGATCGTTATGTACGAGGTGATGATCAGGCACTGACAAAACTGGAAAAGCAGGGCCTGGAAATTTTTAATGGTAAAGGACATTGCACAGCTTGTCACTGGGGTGGATATTTCAGCGATGGGCGCTTTCATAATCTTGGAGTTAACCCCACTGATCCTTCTAATCCCGACTTAGGCAGGTTCGTTGTCACAAAAGATTCAGCCGACCTGGGCGCATTTAAGACACCTACTATACGGGATGTGGCATTAAGAGCACCCTATATGCATAATGGCTCGGAAAAGACCCTGGAAGATGTTGTTGATCTCTACAATAAAGGCGGAAGAACAGGTGATCCTAATATTTCACCCTTAATTCTACCCTTGGGACTTACCAAGGGTGAGAAAAAAGCTCTCGTAGCGTTTATGACAACAGCTATGACAAGCTTAAATCCCGAGGTTGCAAATGTCAAACCAATTCCGGCTTCGGAATTACCTAAATAAAGGAGGTCAAAATGAAAAAACTTATTGCTCTCGTTATAGCCATTGGCTTTTTGGAAATGATACTTCCTTCTGATAGCCTGGCCATCCCATCTTTCGCAAGGAAGTATGGATTTAACTGTAATATGTGTCATACATCCTATACAAAGCTGAACGATTTCGGACAACGTTTTCGTGATAATGGATACCAGATTCCGGGGCAGCAAGGAAAAGAAAAGAATGTATTTGAAGGCGGGCCACCGGTAGCTTTCCGGACAACATTCGGTTATACGGCTTATAAGTCCGATGAAGGCACTGCATCCGGTTTTACTCTGAATGGACTTGATTTATTATCTGCAGGTGTTCTGCACAAGAACATCTCTTTTTTACTGATTTATACCCCAAGGATTGATGTGCCATCGGGAAGTTATCTTGGAACTGATAGTCTCAACAGCAATATTTCTCAGGAAGGATCACTGGAATCCGTCAATCTTATTTTTAGTAATATCATCAGGGATGTTCTGAATATCCGGATCGGACGTTTCGAACCGGGGTATCATTCGTTCAGTTCAAAACGTTCTTATTATCTCATACAGCCATATGAGGTCTATAATATGACGACACCCAATAACAGCTACACATTTGATGACAACCAGATCGGGATAGAGGCATCAGGTCATTTTCGCTTTGGTTTTAAATATGCAGCGGGATTTATAAATGGCAATGGTGGCAATCCAGATAATAATAATTACAAGGATGTTTATCTGAATGTTATGCAGACTATTGGAAAAGGTGATGGACAAAGTGCCGGACAACGTATTGGTTTGTTTATTTATAGTGGCTGGCAGCCAATGACATTACCAGGGACCGTGATTGGTCCAACGGGCAGCACGAATGGCACAGGTAACAAAGCATTCTACCGTTATGGTGCCACCGGAAGCTTTAACTGGCAAACGCTCAATCTCCAGATTATGTACATGAAAGGGACCGATGATAAAGCCTTCAACACTATGGAACCAACAATGAAATACAATTATAGTGGTGGTTTTGTTGAATTGGATTATGCCGGGATGCTTAACAACCGTTTGGTGGCATCTGCGATTTATAACTGGATAACGCCACCATCCTACGACTCCGGTCGTGAGATTAACGCCTATTCAGTTCTATTGCGCTATTATCTTGGCCACTGGTCAGCTGTTAATATTGCCATGCATATGGAATATACCAATCGAGTGACCGGCGTGGAGAACAAGTCAAATGAAAATATGTTCCTGCTCGGATTAGATTTTGCTATGTAGCAGTTTTATCCGGGAAGTAAAAGATTATTCCTGGCGGAAAAGCCGGTGACCCTGAGCACCATTGGCCGGGACAAATTGACCATCATTTGCCGGAGTTAAGACATTGGTGGTGAGATAAATGTATTTAATTAATACCTGCCGGTCAAATATGCTCAATTTTAAATAATCTATTTGAGTGAAGTAACGTCTTGTGGTTGAACAGAACTTAC
>Ga0209668_10001409_pt1 | contig 10272 bp, 6 predicted proteins | sample FrelakmetPLP11PL_FD_187150 | JGI IMG/M metagenome (GOLD analysis project Ga0209668, IMG submission 187150) | Freshwater lake sediment microbial communities from the University of Notre Dame, USA, for methane emissions studies - PLP11 PL (SPAdes)... | ecosystem: Environmental > Aquatic >... | reverse complement strand
ATCTTCCTTGTAACCCATCTGCACGGCTCTGATCGTACACACAAGGCATATAATTGCCGAATCGTTGAAACCGGGACGTGAAGTCTCACCTAAAGTTGCTGCCGACAGCCAGATGTATCCCTGAAGTTGCCCTCTTCGACCCTGGATAAACGTCCGCTCAGCCAATTTGGCTACGGTCATGGTCTTGAGAACGCCATCGTACCCGCCGCCCCAGGTGCCATTTTCCTTCCGATAGGTGGAATAATTGGCCTCGCTCAACACGACCCTGTCGCCCTGAACTTCCTCAATGAACGCTACATGTCCGGATTCTCTATATCCGGGTACTGTGTAGCTCCAGACGGCAATCGAATTCGCCTTGGGCTCCGCGCTTGTCTGCCAAGGACCCGCTTGCACTTTAGCCTTACTATACCAGTCCTGTGCATTACCCCAAGAAGGAAGCCGTATCCCGACCCTCTCCAAGGCGCGCCCCCAGCAAAAGGCCGTGCACTGGCCGCCATAACCTCCTTTGAAGTCTGGGTTCTCAAGACAATATGCTGCAGGCGAAGTATCCTTACGACGAGGCTCACCTCGGCTAAGACTGGGCGCATCTGCTCCTTCGGCCACCAAGGTGAGAAGAACCAGGAAGAGCGTGGGAACTGCGCACAGACCCCGCCTATTTTTCTTCGATGAGGTTCCAGCCATCCGTGTACAGCCCCACAACCGCCTTTTGGGAGACAAGCAACTTGATGTTGCCTTCCACTTTGCTCAATTCTTTGCGCATCTTGTCGCGGAGGCCCTGGAACTTGGGCGAGGACAAGATTTCCGTCGGCTTCCACTGGTACTGGTAATCCACGTGCGAAACCTTGATGCCACTTCCGTCATCAGCGGGCGGCGTGAAGCGTACGACCTTGAAGTTATCTGCCTTGGCCACGTGCAGCACGAAAGAATTGTCCTTCTGGCAAATCAGGGCATCGGTTCCGGGCGCCACGCCGAATGATTTCATCTCCGCGTCCGTTGCCATAATAAGGCCGGCCTGCGCCATCTCATGCAGGATATCCTGTGATTCGCGCGAAAAAACTCCAACAGTAGTAGGAATAAGAGCTACTTCGTAGTAAACAGGTTCCTTGTCGTATTTCTTCTGAATCACCTGCATAATGGTCTTTTCTTTCAAGGTTGACCCAGAAGAACGCCCGCCCAGTATCTTGTACCCAAGAAATAGCACCAACAATATGCCCGCACAGGCGCCGATGATCAACGGCAGTTTTTTCTTGAGAGGTCCTCCACGCGCGCCTTTCGTCGCTTCGTACATCTGGGAGCCCAATCCGGCAACGGACCCTGCGATCTTCTCGCCGACGAGTCCTTTGGCGCGTTCTCCAATGTTGCCCGCGACCTTGCCCCAATCCAGGGTGGCTTCGGGCCGGTAAATAATGGTCTCATTCGCGTCCACTTCCACGTATCCGCCAACATCGCTGGAAGACCGGGCAGCAAGCCAAGCATCGTACTGCTGAAGACTGTTCGAGCACGTATCCTTCTTCACCTGAATTGCCCGAAGTTCCGTTGCCACCTGCTCTGGGGTAAGCTCGCCCACCTTCCCCCGCGTGGCGATGGAACTAGCATCCGCTTGCAACTTGTTCAGCGTTTCCTGTGCCCGTTGCCTTTGCGCTTTGATCTGGCCAGCGATCTCTTTGAGATTCTCGGACGCGGCCTGCAACAACGCCTCGTACTGCGTCTTTGCCTGTGCATACGCATCAGCTTCAATCTCGCCGTTGTTCTTAAGATCTTCTAAATTGGTCAACATGCGGCGGATCTTTTCATGTCTTGAAAATGCTTTCTGTAACTCGGTCATGACGTCACTCCTGTTCTTGCTGCTTTATGGTTTAGTGCCTTTTCGCGATAAGTTCCCACGTCTGCCCATCTTTTTCGAGAACGATCGTTTTCGTGGTAATCTCGTCCACTTTCCATTGCTTAACGCGATCCCCTTCGGCAACACGGAAATTCTCTCCCGTGATAGTGTCATTCAGGAAGGCCGTGTTGCCCTTGTCCACTTGAATGATGCCCGTTAAGGCAAATCGCAACGTCGGATCGACCGCTCGTTTGGCAGTCTCGATCAACATGCTCGCGTCGCCGCATACTGGTGGGGGAGATGACGCCGCGTCGACCGTTGGCGTGAGTGGCTCGTGCGTAAAGACATCAAGCGCCTCCTGCGCAAGCTTGGCCGCATGATCATAGGATTCGTTCTTGAAGGCTTCATTCGCCTCCTGCAGGCGGTCGGACGCTTCACGCTGCTTGGCCGAGAAGATCGCCGCATCAACCTCTTGGTTGAAGGAATCGCGCTCGGAAGCAGGTTCGATCTTCAAAATGGCTTCGCGTATCTCCCGCAAGAGAGGCTCGGCGGTGGATGCCTTGGCCTGGGTAAGATGTTGTTTGAGTTCTTCGAGTTTCCGAACGAGATCGGCCGCCTGCGTGGCCCGCGTCTCAAGTTCGGTCGCTCGGGCTCGCAACGCGGTACCGGTCGACGTCTCGACATCCCCAAGTATTTCGACTACCTTTTGCGCAAAGTTGGCCGCACTATCATAGGTTTTATTCTGGTACGCCTTGTCTGCGCTATCCATGAGCTGCGATGCTTCGCGCTCCTTGGCCGCCAGCTTTGCATCAGGTGAAAACGGTCTACTTTCAACCTCTGTCGTCGGCATGGGGGTAGTCAGCGGTTCCACGGGCGTAGGCGGCGGTTCGGGCAGATCAACTGTCACGCTTTCCGACATAATCTCCGCACCGTCCTGGTTCGATAAGATACCACGTAACGCCACACGACTTGCCAATTCACCGCCAGAGAGCCGACCCGAGAACCGGAGCTCGCCCTTGGCCAGGATCCTCTCGCTTCCTTCTCCTAAGTCCTCCCCCATGACATAGTCTCGGAGAGCAAGAAGCTGCACACCTCCCCGGTGCCACTCGTCCGCCGTGTTGGGCTGCTGCTCGATGTTCAAGGCAAACTGGCTGCGCGATATCAGATTGCTGATGTTGTTCTCGACATAGATCGGGACGGTTCCCTCGTTTGTCACGAGAACTTCCACGTCGATGTCCCGCGATTGTTCCTGTTGTTCTGCCGGCTTCGCATTCAGCACAAGCGAAGCGCTAACCTGAACGGTCAGATAGAAGTAAGCCCATACACACAATCCGACAACCAAGGGTATACCCAGCGTCCATGCACAAGCCGATATCCTACGCCGAACGGAAGACAGACTCATTATTCCGAGCCCGTACATACATAATACGCATGCAATCAGAAGCATCAAACCAGCTTCGGATTTGCCGAGTTGGTACAACATTGTCCGCACGCCCGAGAGGGTGGGACTCGGGTAGGAGAACGCCGCCCCTGTAAGAACCGCACCAAACGAGGCCGCGACCGTCGCAAGCGTGAATAGAATCATTGCCCGCGCCTTGCGGCTGCGAGTCACAAAGGTAAAGCCCATTCCCATGGCGAGCACAACCGGCACTATTGCCAGGTACGCCAAAAAGGGCGAACGTTCAAATCCGTTGTATGCCGCGCGAACCAGCGAATCGCCCGCCTCCGAAACCGATACAACGTGGACTGAGAAGAACGGCAGGCCCGATGCCACCAATATTGCCAGAGCTACCACAAGCGAGGCCCCCCGAAGGACAGTGTCCCACACCGCTCTCGATCGAGGACCAGGCTGCGCCTCCGCAGAGATCTCGGACAGCCCTTCTAGTGCTTGGGTGTTGCCCGCCCTCATAAGAGCCTCAATGAGCGCCACTTGCTCGCGATTGGCAAATGCCGCCCGTTGATCAAGCACCCGCGCCACTTCCTTCTGGTAACGACGCCCGCTGAGCCGCCCCTCCTCCGCCTCACGTTCCAAGCGGCGGACTTGTTCGTCGTAGGCCTCCAGGACCGGAACCACGGTGTCGAGGCGTGCCCGTAGCTGTTCCCTCAGGGCAGTGATCTCCGCTTCGGCTTTCCGTATCCGGTCTTGATAGTCGCTCGCGAGTTGCCGCGCCTCCTCCATGCTGACTTCACCCGCCCGCGCCAAGCCCTCTAGCTTAGTCAATAGCGCCCGAGCCGCTTCACGCGCGCGAAACGCTTCTCGTAGTTCGTTCAACATCAATCAAGTCTCCTGGCTTGCACTTATTATACACTTACGGTACACACTGCCGGATCGCCGAAGGGGCCGAATTTTAAGTATCAAGTTTGAAGAGCGAAGTACGAAGTAATCGTAATACTTCTGCGCAACTGGTTACAACACGACGCGCTGGGCTTCTTCGTGGGGGCCGTCGCCGTTGGTGTTGGAGGCGGTTACTCGGTATCTTATCTCGACGCCTCGGGGCTGGCTGGCTAGTAGGGTTTTGGTCTCGAAGGAGACGGACTCCCAGACGCCGAATTCTTCGATGGATTCGTGGGTTTGGAGGTTGCGGGTCTCCCGGGTGATTTTGTAGACGGTGGGGCGTGCGGTTTCGGCGGTGCGTTCGGGTGCTTTCCAGTCGAGTTCGACGGTGCCAGCGCCTTGGTGGGATGCTTCGAGGTTGCGGACGCGTCCTGGTTTGAGGAATTTGCGTTCGGCGGGGACATCCCATCCGATCTCTTGGAGCTTGGCGGGGTCGTTGGGATGGGCTATCTCGGCTTGGTTGAGGAGGGTGCGCAACGCGACACTGATCTCGGCGATCTTGGCATTTTCCAGGTCGAGAATCGCCTTGGCCTCGGCATCCTTGGCCTGCCGCTGGCCGGTGAGTTGGAGTGCCGAGCCCACAAGGGCATTTATGGGTCCCGGATCGAAGGGCGGATCGGGATAATCCAGGGGATGTTCGCTGATCCCCGACGAGACCCTCGCCGCGAGGATGACAATTTCGTTCTTGGTGTTTGGAAAATTGGGCATTTCAAACTCCTTTCATATTAAATCGTTACAACACAACGGGTTAAAACGGGACAACGATGTCCCGGACTGCCAAAATGAGACCTCGTTTTCCCGATATGAGACCTCGTTTTCCCAATATGAGACCTCGTTTTTCCGGGACAGGGCCTCATGTTCCCGAATCGAGACCACGTTCTTTCGGGATGATGTCTCATGTTCCCGAATCGAGACCACGTTCTCCCGGGATGATGTCTCATGTTCCCGGATCGAGACCACGTTCTTCCGGGATGATGTCTCATGTTGTTGGCCTGAAGTCTTGGGTCGGTAATACGAGACTTCGATCCGGCCGATCGAAGGCTCGGGTTGCCTCGATGAGGTCTTGTTCCGGGAGGATGAGGTCTCGAATCGGGGGATTGAGACCACGATCCGGGAAAACGAGACGTGGTACAGAAACAATCTCGCGCAAAGACGCGAAGACGCAAAGAAAGAGATGGGAAGTGAACTGCGTCTTACCGTTTTTGCTTCAGCCAGCATCGCGCCAACTTCTACAACGGCAAACTACACCCGCTGTTCGAACCGTGTTAACCACGTTGGGTGGCTTCCTACGTGCAGCCACCGTAAATGCGCCGTACTACCCGCGAAGCACGTGTCCTCAATACTTCGTGCATCAAGTATGGTATATACCTATTGAGCCTGCATGTCAAACGGAATTTTGGGGATCTGGCAACCATTCAGTTATGGATGACGCAGGATATATGGAGTGCGGCGGCAACGACGCCGCTTTTCCTCCGCTTTCATCGAGGACTTTTAATTTCGGGAAAAGCGGCGTCGTTGCCGCCGCACTCCAAATCGTCACACTCCCGTGACTGAATGGTTACGTTGATTTGATCGCGACGGTTTGCATACCGCTATGGGTCTTGCAGTAGAATACGCGAATGATTAAGAAAATCCTCAAACTCCTCGTCGTTCTGTTGGCCATTGTTATAATCGTTCCCGTGCTGGGCGTTGTCTCGCTTCGGCTCTATTACCTGCATATTGTTAAGCAGACGCCGGGTAAGTTGGCGGTGCCTATCCATGCCGGCGAATTGGGCTCTTCGGTAAACGTCTTCAGCGGCACTGGCGGCTGGCCTTGGGTATGTGCGAACAACAATCCCGCGGCGATGACACCGTTCGGAATGGTCCGCCTGAGTCCCGATACCGAGTGCATGATTCTGAACAAGACCGGGCTGAACATGTCCGGCTACTACTACGGTGACAATAAGCTCCTGGGATTCAGCCACACGCGTTTCATCGGCACCGGAATGGATAAACACGGCAACCTTCGCGTGTTGCCCACGGTGGCGTCTCATGCGGACAAAATCCTCAAGCTCCCCAAGGAAAAACGTTACGTACGGTTCTCGCACGCCAAGGAAACCGCTTTCCCGGGATACTATGCGGTGTACCTGCCTAAAGATGAGGTGCTGGCCGAACTGACCGCGACTCCGCACTGCGGATTCCACCGGTATACTTTCAACAACAAGAACGAGGATCCCCGTATTCTGCTGGACCTATCGAGTGCGATTGATCGCAGATCCAAACTGGATAGCTCCGTCAAGATTCTTCCTGACAAGAATGAAATCGAAGGCCTTGTGAAAATTGACGGCGGTTCTGGCGCCGGCGGCGGCTTGGACCTCCATTTTGTGGGCCGGTTCAGCCGTCCGTTTGCAAGTTATGGAACGTGGAGCGGTCTCCAGCTCCAACCCGGATCCAAGGAAGCCGCCGGGAACGATATCGGCGTGGACCTGGCGTTCTCGAAGAGTCCCACCGTCGAATTGCAGCTCGCGATCTCGTACGTAAGCGCCGCCAACGCCCGTCTGAATCTGGACGCGGAAGTGACCAATCGCACGTTCGACGAAGTCGCCAATGCCGCGTGCGACGAGTGGGAGAAGCGCTTGGCGCTGATCCGAATCACCGGCGGCACGGAGAAACAAAAGCGGATCTTCTACACGGCCTTGTTCCGCTGTTTCGAGATGCCGACGCGTTTTGCCGACGTGAACGGCGAATATGTCGGATTCGACCAGAAGGTCCACAAGGAAGAAGGGTACCGGTACTACACGGACTTCTCGCTTTGGGATACGTTCCGCACGGTTCATTGCCTGTACACGCTGCTCGTGCCGGGCGACCAGCGCGACATGATGGTATCGCTCATCGAGATGGCGAAGATTGACAAGGGCCTGCCGCGTTGGCCCGCTGGATGCCGCGACACCGGCAGCATGATCGGCACGCCGTCCGACATCGCGGTCACGGAAGCCTATCTCAAAGGCATTCGCAACATCGATATCGAGACCGCGTACCAGGCCATGTGCCAAACCGCGTTGCGCGGCCGGGCGCCGGGATCGAACGCCGGATGCCGCGACGGGCTGGAATCCTATCTGCAATACCATTACTGTCCTGGCGACAAGATGGGGGAGTCCGTCGCGAAGACGCTCGAGTACACGTGGTCCGACTACGCCATTTCGGAATTGGCCGAGGCGCTCGGCAAAAAAGAGGACGCGGCCCTGTTTGCCGAGCATTCGCGTTACTACCGCAACACCTGGAATCCGGCCACGCAGTATTTCCAGCCCAGAGATTCGCAAGGCAACTTCATGGAGTTTAACCCCCTTGTATTGACCTATGTGGATTTCAAGAAGAAATGGGCGGATGCCTACCTCGAGGGCAGCGGAATGCAATGGCGTTGGGGTGTGCCCTTCGATCCCGAAGGGCTGATTTCGCTCTTCAAAAGCCGCGAGTATTTTCTGAGCGAACTCGAGTCCTACTTCGAGAAATCCACAGCGCCAATGGGCGCATGGAATCCCGGCCCATACTACTGGCACGGGAACGAGCCCTACGTCCACGCCCCCTATTTGTTCAACCACGTGGGCCGGCCCGACCTCACGCAGAAGTGGGTCCGCTGGATCTGCGATACGATGCACGCCGACGACTATGTCGGGCTCTCCGGCAACGATGACGCCGGCACCCTGTCGGCGTGGTATGTATTCAACGCGCTTGGATTCTATCCCATCGCGGGAACCACGAGGTACGAGCTGGCACTCCCGATCTTCGACCGGGCCGAGGTCCAGATGGGTGACCACAAACTTATCGTTATCGCTAAAGACCTCTCGCCGAACAACGGCTATGTCAAGCGGGTGCTCCTGAACGATGTGCCGCTCGACCGCACGTACATTACCCACGACGAGATCGCCAACGGCGGCACGCTCACATTCGAAATGGGACCGCCCCCGCCTGCTTGAGAGGGAGACGCTCATGGCAAGAACGCTTCGACCAGTCTTTATCGCCACGTGGGCCACGTTATTCGCGTGTGCCCTATCGGCGGAGATCCAAGCGGCGGAGGATCCGCTGGCCCGGCATACCGTCTACGGTGATGTGGCTGGCCTTGCTGTGGAAAGCGCGATCGAGGACGAGGCCGTCCAGTCCTATGCCTGGCTGGGCATACCGTTTGCCAAACCGCCCGTGGGCGAGCTTCGCTGGCGGGCGCCGCAACCACCGGAGCCTTGGGCCGGCGTCAGACAAGCGCAAACATACTGCGAGCCGTGCGCGCAGTATGGCGGTCTGATGGCGATGATGGACTGCGGGGAAATCGGCAAGATCATCGGGGGCGAGGACTGCCTGTATCTGAACATCTGGCGGCCCCGGACGCAAGAGGCAAACTTGCCCGTCTTCTTCTGGATTCACGGCGGGGCCAACTGCGTGGGCCAGGCGGCCATGCCCGTGTACGACGGTTCTAACTTCGCGGGGAAGTCGAACGTGGTGTTCGTCAGCATCAACTACCGCATGGGGGCTCTGGGCTGGTTTACGCATCCCGCGCTGCGAAAGGGCGATCCGCTGGACGCCTCTGGCAACTACGGTACCCTCGACATTGTCCGGGCGCTGGAATGGGTGCGCGACAACATCGCCGTCTTCGGGGGCGATCCGCACAATGTCACCATCGCGGGAGAATCGGCGGGCGGCGTGAACGTGTACTCGATGCTGGCCTCGCCCTTGGCCGCGGGACTTTTCCACCGCGCCATATCAGAGAGCGGCGCGCCTTTTGGCAACGCGTTCGAGAAAGCGGATAAAAAAGCCGGGGACGTTTTGATCCAACTCATCCGGAAAGAGGGACTCGCTGCAACAGAAGCCGAAGCCCAGAACTATCTCGATAAGAAGGACGACGCGTGGATTTCCTCGTATCTCCGATCAAAGACCGCGGCGGAGATACTGGCCTGTTACAAGGCCGGCCCGTTGGGAAATCTCGACGATTTCAACCCGGTGTTTGTGGACGGGACCGTGCTGCCGCTCAATCCGTTCTCGGCGTTGCGCCAGGGCAAATACAACCACGTCCCCGTCCTGCTGGGCAGCAACGCCGAGGAACTCAAGCTATTCCTCCCGTTCAGGATGTCCAAGCTGTCCGAAGCCGATCTGTGCCAGCTCATCAAAGGAATGGATCCCAACGCGCCAAATCTTCGCCTTGCCGACCAGCTTAAACCTTCGAAATGGCCCCTCTATCACGCGTTCGGTATCCTGGGCGGCATCGGGTTCCAATGCGCGGGCGTAGACCTTCCCGCGCATTTTATGAGCGCGCATCAAGATGGCGTCTATGCGTACCGATTCGACTGGGCCAACGAACCCAAACCGTTCGATTTCCTCATCGGCGCTGGACACGCCATCGAGATGCCGTTCGTTTTCGGGAACTTCCATAAAGGCCAGGACAGCATCCTGCGGTTCGCCTGGAGCGACGCAAACCGACCGGAACGGATAAAGCTCTCCGCAGTCATGATGTCCTGCTGGGCCAACTTCGCCCGAACCGGCAGCATTGCCAACGCCATTAACAGCGACGGATTCCAGGTATTTGAGATGCGGGGTTCGGCACATTGGTGGCGCACGGTATGGGCGATCGGATCACTCATTGCGGCAATAAACATCGGCGCGGTGTTTCTGCTCCTGCGTTACTTGAAAAATGTTAGATGGCCCACAGGGTTTATAGCGATCGCATGCGGCGTACTCGCCGTTGCTCTCATTGTCAGCCTCACCTATGGGATAACAGGCGTTGCGGTCGTCGCGCTCACGTGCCTGTTCGCGGCCGGTTTGGCGCTTCCGTGCGCGGGATTATGGAATCGCTCGGAATCGAAGGTGCTGCCCGCAATGGGAATTGCGTTATCCGTAGTCGGCGCGTGTCTCATGCTCACCGGCCTGTCGTTGGATTGTAGAAATCCGGACTATTGGGCTCCCACGGTCGCGGTCCATGGTCTTGCAGCAGCCGTGGCTGTTATCGCCACGCTGCTCTTAATTATGCGTCGTTGCCTCGCTTGTGTACATGCGGCACGTGGAGTAAACTGATACCACTGGAGAAGGAGTTAGATTCTTTGTTCTGTAGTTCTTTGCGTTTTGCGTAGATGTTTGGTTGAGGTCATGCGAC
>Ga0209668_10001408_pt1 | contig 10273 bp, 10 predicted proteins | sample FrelakmetPLP11PL_FD_187150 | JGI IMG/M metagenome (GOLD analysis project Ga0209668, IMG submission 187150) | Freshwater lake sediment microbial communities from the University of Notre Dame, USA, for methane emissions studies - PLP11 PL (SPAdes)... | ecosystem: Environmental > Aquatic >... | reverse complement strand
GATTAAATCTGTCCAAGTTAAGCCCCGTTTTTCATATTGTTGAAGATAAATTTTCAGAAATTCTAAAACCATTGTACTTTCTGAAGATAGGCATTCTTGACGACCATTTAAAAGTTTATCATCTTTTACTTTTATTTTCGTGATACTTTGATTACGTTCACCGATAATTTCAAATCTGTGCGGTTCTGCGTTTAAAAAATTCCAACAAGGTAAATTTAGACTTTCAAAAACTTGCCGAAAATTAACTTCGATTGTTGGATCACTATCACTATAATCGAACTTAATTTTATGTCCTAATTGTGTCAATGTATATAAATTCAAATTCGATTCTATTAAATGATTAACATAATCAATAAATGGCTGTTGTTCTTCTAAAGAAATATTTTTAACGGGAAATTCTTTCAAATCATCAGGATATATACGACTTTTAGCTATTTGAGTTTTACTATTGACACTCATAATATGTGTAAAATTCTAAGATTCCTGTTTGTCTAACCGCTTGTTTCTTCTCTTCTAAAACTCTATCAATATCTGTTTCGTTGACTTGTCCTTTTGCTGCTAAAGCGGCAGCTAAAACTCTTCTAATTCTCGCCCGACTTAATCCTTGACAGGCTTTGATTAATTGTTCTTTTCCTAGTCCATTTAAGTTAAGTTTAATTATTGGTTAGGTGTTGATGATTAGTATGAAGAAAGGTTAATTTTTATGAAATTAATGTAATAATCAATACATGATTCACGTCTAGTAATCATCAAATAACAATCCTGTAAATCCTCTAATCCTGGTTATCCTGATTCAGACAAAATATTAAGTTAATACTCATTAACCATCAAATAACCATCCTGTAAATCCTATAATCCTGGTTATCCTGATTCTGACAATATGTTACAATCGGAATAGAGGTAAAATCAAAAATTCCGTAATTAAATTGATCAGAAAAGACAATGCAACAAATTAATTTTGATGCTCGTGTAGATGAAAATGGTTGTTTATATCTGAAACTTCCCCCAAATTTTGCCGGAATGGAAATAACAGGAAAACTTTTATATCAAGCTCATCCTATTTCCTTACTAAATCGCCAAGAGAATAAAATTGATATTAATCTTGTTCGGAGTATTTGTCATCAGATTAGAAATTTACCAGTTCTTGATAGCAGAACTCCTGATGAAATTATTGGTTATAACGAGTTTGGAATCCCATAATAATGGTTATTGATACTTCTGCTATTATGGCAATTATTTATGCTGAACCTGAAGAATTGATATTTATTGAACTTATTAACGAAAGTGCAGAATGTTTACTTTCTTCTCCAGGTTATGTGGAAGCATCCATTGTTTTAGGTACTAAACATGGTCAGCAAGGTGTAGAAAATTTGAGTTTATTAATTGCAGCATTGTCTATAACTATTGTACCTTTTACTGTAGAACAGGCACAATTAGCAAGTGCAGCATTTTTAAAATTTGGTAAAGGCCGTCATCCTGCAAAACTGAATATGGGAGATTGCTTTTCTTATGCTTTAGCAAAATCTAAAAATCAACCTTTATTATTCAAAGGTAATGATTTTATTCACACCGATATTGAGCAAGTTAATTATTAATTGATGTCAAGTATTTAAAGATTTACAGGATGTGATTGTTTGATTATTTGTTGTGTGATGAAAGTTGTGTTTGTCTGATAGCGAAGCGTGGCGTAAGCCATATCAAGATGTCCAGGATTTAAGGATGTACAGGATGTGATTGGATGATTTTTTGTTGTGTGGTGAATGTTGTGGTTGTCAGAATCAGGATGTCCAGGATTTGAGGATGTAGAGGATGTGATTGTTTAATTATTGGTTAGGTGTTGATGATTAGTATAGAGAAAAACGAATATTTATGAAGTGAGATGTAAGAATAAATACATGAGTCTCATCTATCAACCATCAAATAACAATCCTGTAAATCCTAAGCTGTTACGCAGCTAAATTTGATAACCATAATTTACTTGAACTTTGTAGTGCGGGCATCTTGCCCGCTAGAATTATACAAACTAAATGCACAACAGCTTATAATCCTGGGTATCCTGATTCTGACAAAATATTATACTTCATGAAGCATCATTACCCGCCTGGGAATAAATTCCCAGTCTCATAGCGAAAGTCCGTTAAAACGGACTAAAATAATTTAGCAGTTTAGAGTTTATAATTAATATATAGTGTAATATTGCCTATAACTTAGTAAATGACATAAATAATTAGGACTTACGCACTATACAAATTAACCATGATGTGAATGAACGAAAATCCGTCGTTTCAGGCTTTAGGCGATTAACTTCTGTTCAATAGCGAACTGCTTGCAGCAGCGCTTCGCTATCGCTCAAAAATAATCAAAAAATCACGTTAAAATGCCCAAAACCCATACCTCATATTTGGTTGATCCTGTCAATGCGTAAGTCCTAGAAATATAATTCCCTCAGCAGAACAGCAAAATTTAACATCAGCAGAAAAAGTAGCACAATTTCAAGAATGGTTATCTCAATTTCCTCAAAGTAGTATTACCCTATCAGATGAAGCACTGCGTCGAGAAAATATTTATGATGAGAGAGGAATATGAAAAGATATTTACTGGATACCAATATTGTTCTTAGATTTGCAAATTCTCAATCTCAGGAATGTTACCGAAATTACAATTATTCATCCTCAAAGTATTAATAGCTAAAAATATTGTGAATGCAATTAATTATCCTGTAAATCTTATAATTCTGGTTATCCTGATATGGCTTACGCTACGCTATCAGACAATATGTTACAATCTGAATTGAGAGAAACAGGAGCATAAAACTATGCCATTAATCAAAATACCAAGACATTATCTTGTATCTCAAGATGAAGATTCAATTACAGTAGATGTACCTGAATCCATGCTATTACATTGGAAAAAAGACTATGAAAAAATTATTCAAGCCAAAGGAATTTTAAAGCATAAAAAAGCAGCAATGTTAGATCATTTAGATACTCTGCGTCAGGAATGGGAAGAATGAAATATGTTTATGATACCAATATTTTTATTTACTATTTAGCCGATGATATAACAGTTAATTCATGGTTTACAGAAGAGTTTTTGAATTTGCACGAAATTCTAGTTTCACCAATTATCCGCATTGAATTACTGAGTTTTGTCGGCTTATCAAAAGAAGAGCAACAGTCCATTGAAGATTTACTATCCCAGTTTAACACAGTTTCATTGTTACGAGAAATTGAAAATCAGACAATCCAAATCAAACGACAATATAAAATTAAACTTCCTGATGCAATTATCGCCGCTACAGCAATAAATCAAGACGCATTTTTAGTAACAAGAAATGTCGGTGATTTTAAAGGAATTACTGGACTAAAGATTGAAAATCCTTTTGTTAGTTGATAATGGGGGACGATAAAACAACAGCCATTAACTATCAAATAACCATCCTGTAAATCCTCTAATCCTGGTTATCCTGATTCTGACAAAATACTATGCTTCGTGAAGCATCATCACCCGCCTGGGAATAAATTCCCAGTCTCATAGCTAAAGTCCGTTAAAACGGACTAAATAAATTTTGCAATAACCATCCTGTAAATCCTCTAATCATGGTTACCCTGATTCTGACAACATGACCTAAATTTATAAACAATCAATATTTGCTTTGGGAAAATTTAGAATTTCTATAGTTCTTCAAATAATCAAATCAGCTTTCGTAATGCTAACAGCAGTATTAGGGAAGGTGTCAAAATGTATGCAAGACTATACATTAATTAGGGTTTGCGGAATAAACTTAGAACTGAGATATATCAAGAGTTGGAAGGTAAAAAAGGTGAAACAAGTGCAAGGAATAAGCGTTGAAACTACCGAAACCCTATCACTTGACCAAATTCAAGACTATTCTGATCTTCTTCTAATTCTTCCTCCTGACTCCTGACTCCTGACTTACGTCACGCTGCGCTATCACAGATAACTTTTTCAGCAACCCCTAATTAAGTATATTCAACACTTGTGTTAATCTCAATCTATGTTATATGATCTGAGGCTTATTTAAGATGGAGATAAAAACACAAGGAACGAAAATAAGCGTTAGACTGAATAAATCATCTTAATATGGCTCTACATCACCTGTAATAGTGCCATATATAGGTTTAACGAACTTGACTATAAACGAATTTAAGTTAGGCTGATAAGGTCTCAATTTTATCAAGTATAGTTCTGACAGATCGAGAAAACCAAAATGTGAATTTTAGTAACTAAGTCTGTGATAACTACCTGATAAATTGAATAGTTTGATACTTCTTTAAGAATCGTTATCTACTAACCTGGACGAGTTAACTAACTAACGAACTCATGAAACACCAAAAATTGTAAAAACTATTCTACAATACCAGTTCATGAGAAAATCTAAAGAAAATATAAAATAAACTCAAATGACTGTGGTGTCTGGAGGGACAAGTGTTTTTAAGATTAGCAAACGAGCATAGACAATTTGTTCAAGATTTGGTAATGAATTTGCAAGCTTTAGCAGTTGTACTAGAGAGGTATGGTTATCCAGCTTCTTGTTATACTTGCGGCGACCAAATGAACAGTGCATCTTTTATGGTCAGCTTAGGCGATAATCATTTAATCCGGTTTTTAGTATCTGATTATGGGATTACTTGGACAGAAATGCGTGATGATCGAGAGTTAATGAAGTTAGAGGGTGCAGAAGCGATTAATCAGTTAGAGGAACTAGCTACCCTTGTTAAAGAGGCGATGCGAAACTCTAAGGATACTGAGCATTCATCTGCGAAGAGTAAACGGATCTTACAGAATGCAGTGGGAAGTGTGAAAACTCACCGATAATCTCCTGACACTATCTTGGTATTTCAGGCTGCTATTTTCTGTTACCTGTGAGAGGATGAAGATAGGCCTAGAATATCTCTGTAGAATCACACATTATAAGGGCAAGACCCTTTCGGAAGCAAGCTACACACAGCAAAATTCAGGAGTCACCGAATCAGGAGTAAAACTTGCTGTATCTTGACCCTATACTGAATATGACCAGGTTTCAGATAGACTTGGTGAAGATAGGGCTGTCCGTTGATTTGATAATTTTTGTTACATTAATATTAACTTCTAAAAAATCATTGTCTTTGAGAATTTGATAGAGATTGACATCTTTCTCTAGTAAGCAGGCGTGACCACTATGTGGTAGGATGAACGACTGGCTATTGGGGAAAATATTTGCCAATCTGTTGATTTCACTCACAGAGGGTAATAAGCGATCGCTACCACTGCCAATGAGTAAAATTGGTTGTGTTAGCTGTTGTAGATCTTTGCTATCAACCTGGAAATCTCGCAGTAGGGATAAGCGCCAATTTACGGTTTCTGATGGGAGGGAACGCATAGCTGTAAGTAGTGTATGGCGATCGCTTGGAGAAATCCGTTCTAATGATGCTAGAAACGGTAACAAACCCAACGCACCAACATTAAATAGAAATGATGGCACAAACTGAGTAGCCGGGGATATCCAATTAAACCAAGATTGCTGCTGCAAAGCCGAAGCAGGATTAATTAAGATAATACGCTTAAATAGCTGCGGTGACTGGATTGCGACTTGTATTGCTAAACAACCACCAAAAGATTCACCACATAGATATATTGTCCGTTGACAGCTTTTTTCCAACTCAGCGTGAACCAAGTCCAAAACATTCTTCGCTAAAACATCCCAAGTGGCCAGACAGTTTTTGGGTATGGACAAGCAACGAATATCTAAACCAGAGGCTAACCCTGGGATTTGAGATTGCAATAACTCACCAGTCCCATCCATACCTGGCAAATAGACAAATAAGGGAGAGTTTGATTGTACTGGATTTGGCGTTAAAAAACAAGGTTGAGGATCAACTGCTGGCATTTTAATTATTTTTATTCATCTACTCTATCTTCAACTGTACCCTTTCCCTTATCCAGATAGAGATTGTGACGAAATTTTTATCTTTTGTCATCTGTCTAAAATCAACCTTTCCAGATAAAAAATCATCCACTCTGAAACCATAATTACAGAATTTATCGCAATTTGTATTCATCATATATAAGTATGTGATTCAGCATTCAGTCCCTAGACATTAGCTAAATGCTTTGAGTAAATTTTTAATAGTTATTTTCATAATTAACGAATTGAGAATTCTCAAATAAGGCTCACTAAATTAGGAACTTCTCCAACAACAACCTAGTAAATTATTCAAAATTGAAACTAACAGTTTGGTCAATTATCCACGCAATTAGTTATATTGCTAGAGTTTCAGTTAGTGTATTCTCTGTAACTACTAAGGAAAGAAACAGGTTTTACCATGATTATTAGTAAATACTTTCTCTGATTTAGTTAAAAATCAGATGGATTTATAGAAGTAATTAAACAATTCTTCAGTCCATAAACTTGTTATCCATCGCCAGGAGTTTGAAAAAAACAGTAGCAATGTTATATAATTACGTAGTTTTGTCTAAATCATCTAGATTATTAATAGAGAAAACTGATTAATAATTTGCTTTTATAGTCCATGAATCTTGTGAATAAAACAGAAAAGACTTTTGCACTGACCACACCATTGTACTATGTCAACGATGTTCCGCATATTGGCAGTGCTTATACAACTATAGCAGCGGATGTAGTCGCCAGATTTAATCGCTTACAGGGACATCAAGTGCTACTAATTACAGGTACGGATGAACACGGGCAAAAAATTCAGCGTTCAGCAGCAAATTTAGGAAAACCACCACAAGATTTCTGTGATGAAATCGTTCCCAGTTTTATTAACCTGTGGGATTTACTCGACATTCAATATGATCGCTTTAGTCGGACTACAGCGCCTCGTCACCAAGGGATAGTTAAAGAGTTTTTTCAGCGAGTTTGGGAAAATGGCGACATTTACCAAGGAGAACAAAAAGGTTGGTACTGCGTTTCCTGTGAAGAGTTTAAGGAAGAACGGGATTTACTTGCAGACAAACACTGTCCCATCCATACTAACAAACAAGTAGAGTGGCGAGATGAGCAGAACTATTTTTTCCGCTTATCTAAATATCAAACCCAGTTAGAGGAGTTTTACCAATCCCACCCAGATTTTATCCAGCCTGTCAGCAGACGAAATGAAGTTTTCAATTTTGTCGCTCAAGGTTTACAGGACTTTTCAATTTCCCGGGTAAATCTGGATTGGGGTTTTCCTGTCCCTGTGGATTCTCAACATACATTGTATGTATGGTTTGATGCTTTGCTGGGTTATGTAACAGCATTGTTAGAACCAGATGCAGAACCAACCTTAGCTAATGCTTTACAAGCATGGTGGCCGATTAACCTGCACTTGATTGGTAAAGATATTTTACGCTTTCATGCTGTGTACTGGCCCGCAATGTTGATGTCCGCAGGTTTACCTTTACCAGACAGGGTATTTGGACATGGTTTCCTAACTAAAGATGGTCAAAAAATGGGGAAGACTTTAGGTAACACCCTTGATCCTATTACTTTAGTGGAAAATTATGGTAGTGATGCCGTTCGTTATTACTTCCTTAAGGAAATCGAATTTGGGAAGGATGGCGATTTTAATGAAATAAGGTTCATTAATGTTTTGAATGCAGATTTAGCGAATGATTTAGGTAATTTGTTAAATCGGACTTTAAACATGGTGAAGAAATACTGTGCTAGTCAAGTACCGTCCATTAACCAATCAGCTATTCCCATTGAAAATCCTTTGAAAGCAATGGGGTTGCAGTTGGGAGAAAGGGTGAAACAAGCATACACAGCATTAGCTTTTAATGAAGCCTGTCACTATGTTTTATCTCTGGTACAAGCCAGTAATAAATTTATTGATGATCAAGCTCCTTGGTCATTATATAAACAAGGTAAACAGTTAGAAGTGGAAATGGTGCTATATGCGGTTCTAGAATCTGTCAGACTAGCAGCTTATCTTCTCTCCCCAATTATTCCTAATATCAGTAGTGATATTTATCAGCAATTAGGCTGGGGGATTAATTTTAATGAACAAAAAGAAAGTGCAATTTTAGCTCCTTTTTGTACCCACTCAACCTGGGGAATATTATCCGATAAACAAACATTGGGAACACCAAAACCAGTTTTTAAACGGATAGAAATATCAAAATAAAAAATTAATTTTGGGAACTGCGAATTTCTTGAAAAACGATTCGGGGCTATTACTAAGGGCTTGTAGCAGATAAAGGGAGTGAATAATCAAAACAGTTTTACTGATGATTTATAACTCCTAATGTATTAGCCCCGGAGACTTATCATAAGCAACTCTAACAAGTAGATAGTTAGAACTTTCTATCATAACAGGGATAACAACACAAGGTATGACAACAATGTTGAACAATTTTGAAAATGACTCAATATTTACCCCAGAACAGGTTTTGGAAAATCGGGGTCGGGTGGCTATCTTTATTGATGGCTCAAACTTATTTTATGCGGCGCTCCAACTAGGAATCGAAATTGATTACACTAAGTTATTGTGCCGTTTGACTGGTGGATCAAGACTATTACGGGCTTTTTTCTATACAGGAGTGGATCGGACAAATGAGAAGCAACAGGGCTTTTTGTTGTGGATGCGTCGTAACGGTTATCGGGTGATTGCTAAGGATTTGGTGCAATTACCGGATGGTTCTAAAAAAGCTAACTTAGATGTGGAAATAGCTGTTGATATGATGGCATTGTGCGATTCCTATGATACCGCAGTTTTAGTCAGCGGTGACGGCGATTTGGCTTATGCTGTCAATTCTGTGAGCTATCGTGGGGTGAGGGTAGAGGTGGTAAGTTTGCGTTCTATGACTAGTGATAGTTTAATTAATGTGAGCGATCGCTATATTGATTTAGAAGCCATCAAGGAAGATATCCAAAAAACCCCCCGTCAAAGTTATCCATATCGGCCATTGTCTAGTATGGGCTTTTTAGACGATCCTAGAGATAGTAGTAGACATCTAGAAGTTCCAGAATAATGCAACATTCACAAGCTAGGGAGAATGGAAGACAAGATGGAAAACATCAGAGGGGAATTAACAATCATTCTCCCCACTTCTATTCATTTTTGGGGTTAACATTACCAACTAATTGGTTTTACCTACCTTTGATATTATGTTTAGGTTTATGCTTGTCGAGTTGCGGTAATCCATCACCTACCCAATCCAAAACTGAGCCTTCATCTCCAAAAGATAATGAAACTAAGGTAACTTTTTTTGGGATTGTTTTTGAACAATTTGATGAGGTAGGTAGACCAATTTGGAAAGTTAAAGCTAAAGAGGCAAAATATACTACAGATAAACAGATAGGTCAGGCGGAAAAACCCGAAGGAGAACTTTACCAAGATGGAAAAGTTGTCTACCAAATTAAAGCAGAAAAAGCTAACATTAAGCAAGATGGTAAACAACTATTTCTTCAAGGTAAAATTGTCGCTACCGATCCCCGTAATGGGATTGTTTTCAGGGGTAATGAGTTAGAATGGCGACCTCAAGAAGATTTATTAATTGTTCGCAATCAGTTAAATGGTAGTCATAAACAATTACAAGCTGTAGCTCAAGAAGCCAAGATTAAAACTCGTGAACAACGGGTAGAATTTTCACAAGGAGTAGTTGCTAAATCCACAGATCCACAGTTACAAATGCGAACTGAGCATTTAATGTGGCATATTCAGGAGGAGAAATTATTTAGCGATCGCCCTATTCAAATAGAAAGATATAAAGACAACAAAATTACTGCACGTGGTCAGGGTAACGCCGCAGAAATTAATTTAAAAACTCAAATTGCTACTCTCAAACCACAGGCAAAATTAGAGCTAATAGCTCCACCAATGCAAGTTACTAGTAACTCTATCACCTGGAATATTAATAAAGAAAATATTACCACAAATTCTCCTATTCGCATCTTCCAATCTGCTGAGAATGTGACTGTGACTGCTAATCAGGGAAAAATGAAAATACCAGAAAATACTGTGTATCTCACTGGTAATGTGAATGCGGTTGGAAAACGCAGTCAGTCTTTAAAATCAAATCAACTAACTTGGTATTTAGATAAAAAATTGTTAGAAGCTCAAGGAAATATAATTTATCGTCAAATTGAACCAAAACTAACTTTTCAAGGGGAAACAGCCGTCGGTAATTTAGAAACAGAAAATATTGTTGTTAAGGGTGGTAATTCCTCCGAAAGCAGAGTAGTCACAGAAATTATTCCCCAGGAAGGTAGGTAGGGGGAGTAGGGGGCAGGGAGCAGGGGAGCAGGGGAGCAGGGAGCAGGGAGCAG
>Ga0209668_10001407_pt1 | contig 10276 bp, 10 predicted proteins | sample FrelakmetPLP11PL_FD_187150 | JGI IMG/M metagenome (GOLD analysis project Ga0209668, IMG submission 187150) | Freshwater lake sediment microbial communities from the University of Notre Dame, USA, for methane emissions studies - PLP11 PL (SPAdes)... | ecosystem: Environmental > Aquatic >... | reverse complement strand
TATTTTCTCGTCTTCCATTGTTGAAGAATCACTCATATAATTACTCACATCTTACACTATTCTAAGCTTGCTGTCGCGGATTGACAACGATATGGCATATCGAATATGCTGAATGTAGTATGTCAACAGCGAAAAAGTCAGCCTCAGCTTCGGCACCAACGGCACTGCCTGTTTCAGAGCCTACTTCTACCCCAGTCATACCAACTGTTCCGACTACACCCGCACCTATAATGCCAACGACAACTGCTCCGGCTATCGCTACAATACCACCGGCAGCCACTACAACCCCAGCCATACAACCAGCTACAGCTGCGGCTCCGACAACAAAAAAAGGAATGTCTTGCTGGGCTATTGGAGCAATTATCGCGGTAATTCTAACATTTGCCTGTTTTGGCTGCGTGCTCATTGTCTGGGCAATTTATGGTTTTGCTTTACCTTCAGCTTTCACCGAGACATATGCAGATAGAGTAAATCTTCCTGAAGACACCACAGATGACCCCCACGTAGAGCCTGAACCCGAGCCCGAGCCTGAACCAGAACCTTTATACGATCCTGACTTGATCCCTCTTGCCGATTCATATTTTCGTTTCGACTATGTTGGAACTAGACCGTCAACCGAATACATTAATATGCTTAAAGCTGGATTGATGAACCATTATGACGACCTGCTCACGGATTTTGGGCTGACGTCCGTGGAGACAATCGACATCGTTATCTATACTGACTACACTCAGTTTGCTGGTGTATCACCTGACACGGTTGCCGATTTTTGGACCGGTGGACTTGCGTACGACCCCAGTCTAATTGAATTTTTAATTGATTCAAGGAGTATTACAGAGATACCTTTTTCAAACTTTGAGTATATCGCGTGGCATGAGCTTGCGCATATTTTTACATATCATCGCTTCGCAGGCTTCAACTACTATATACCAGACTGGCTCCTCGAAGGTATAGCAGAAAACATTTCTTACAAATACTGGGGTATTGAATATGGAGAGATTGTTGTTTATCCGTACGATACTACTTCTGAAATGACCTCTTTAGCAGGTGTCGAACTGGCATTGGACGATCTTGATCTGGTTCTTCGTGGAGCCGGCTACAATATGTCACATGCTTTTACCAACTATCTTATCGACACTTACGGGCGAAACAAGCTCTACGGCGCAATCGAGCGCCTCGATGATCCAGGTAACAACTACGATTATGACCGGGCATTCAAAGCCGCTACAGGAGACAACTTAGACACTGTCTATTCTGAATACTATGCTGAAAACATTTGAAACAAGTGAAGTTAACTGCTAATATATCGACATGAAAAACAACACAGGCAGGCTTTTTCTAGGAATCGCAGTTATTCTTCTGGGTCTAGTTTTTTTGCTTGAGCAAATTGGTCTATCAGACATTTTAGGTGGCAGATCGTTAATCGGATTCTTCTGGCCGATACTGATTATTGCCACAGGAATAGTGTTTCTAGTCAAAGGTGGAACCACACCAGGTTTGGTGTTAACTACGCTAGGTGTTCTTTTCTTTGTTTCACATATTTTCGGATGGTCAATCTGGAGCAACTGGTGGCCACTAATTTTAATTGTAATAGGCGTAGCGATTTTGGTTGGTAAAACCACTGAGAACACCTTGCCAAACTCGATTTCCGGCACAACCTCCGCTTCATCGCTTAACGATTTCCTTGCGTTTTGGGGTGCTGAAAAGCACATAACCTCAAAAGAGTTTAGTGGTGGACGTGTAACTTGTCTTTTCGGTGGAGAAAAGATCGATCTTTGTGATGCAGGCATTTCAAAAGAGGGAGGCAAACTTGAAGTGTTTTGTGCCTTCGGTGGTGTAGAGATAATTGTCCCTACGGAAATGAATGTCGAAGTCAGCGGTAACGGCTTTCTCGGCGCCATTGAAAACAAGTCGACCGCTAGCACTGAAGCTAGCGCGAGACCAAAGCTCCTAATCGTTGGTAATGTCGCGTTTGGCGGTATAGAGGTCAAGAACTAACATGGCTGTCATTAGATCACATTCGCTTTCAGTAGGTATCGTAGGGCTTCCGAACTCTGGTAAGTCTACACTTTTTAATGCCCTGACCAAAAATAGTGTGCCTGCAGAGAACTATCCGTTTTGCACGATCGATAAAAATGTTGGTGTTGTGAAAGTACCTGATTCAAGACTGGACGCAATGGCGAAGTTTTACAACTCAGCTAAAGTTGTACCTGGCGCGATGACCTTTGTAGACATCGCTGGCCTTGTCAAGGGCGCGTCAAAGGGCGAGGGCTTGGGCAACCAATTTCTTGGCCATATCCGCGACTGCAACGCAATTATGTATGTTCTTCGGGCGTTTAAAAACGAAAAAGTCGTGCATGTTTACTCCGAGATCAATCCCGTGGAAGACCTTAGCACTGTTCGCTCAGAACTGATCCTGAAAGACATTGAGTCGGTGACGAAAAAGAGTGAAGAGCTTGAAGGCGAGGCCAAAAAAGGCATGAGTGATGAACTCAAACTCAAGCTAAGCGCTCTTAAAAAACTTGCAGATGGCCTAAATCATGAAAAGCCAGCGGTTAATATTGAGCTAGACGATGAAGAGGCCGAATTCGCATCCGAGCTTTTCCTTCTGACAAACAAGCCAGCGTTTTACGTTCTAAACATAATGGGTAACGTGAAAGAACCGGAAATGGCAAAGTGGCTCACTGAACTGAAAAAGAATATCGCCAGGGAAGAAGCTGAATTTATTATAAAAGTGGACTGCAAGATGGAGGGTGAACTTGAAGGTTTTGACGCAGAATCAAAAAAAGAGCTTACATCTGCAGTCGAAAACTATCAGAGTATTGACGATATTATTGCAATGGCGTTTAAGAGACTCGATCTGATTACGTTTTACACTGGCAACGAAAAGGAAGCAAACGCCTGGTCGATTGGCAATGGCGCCACCGTAAAAGAAGCGGCTGGAGTAATTCATACAGATCTTGAGAAAGGGTTTGTCGCGGCCGAAGTAGTAAATGTGGAAGAGATGATCAAAGCAGAAGGGCATGCTAAAGCTAAAGAGAAAGGTATCGTTCGTAACGAAGGCCGCGACTATCTGGTCAAGGACGGCGACTACATCAATGTCTTAGCGAGTAAGTAAACTCATGACTGGCGCAATTAACCTGTTAATCTGATAAAGTTTCGGAACATGGAGAAAGGCAAACTTGGTTGGAAAGTGACGCTTGGAAATCGCTGAACTGATCAGGTAACCCGAACGATTGCATGGGCCGTTTGAAGGTTTATCCGCTACATAGCTATTTGGAATTTTACCTTTAAGATGATTCCACGATGGATAGAGATACTCTGGCGCACCCGGAACTATAACATTTTTTCCGTACCTGTTTACAAATCGGCCTTCAATACGAATCCGTTTGGCATCTTTACGATAATTACCTAATCCTAATACTTTTAGATAACCATTCGCTTCAATCTGTTTTACTAGGTTGTTAACGCCTTGTAACCCACGTATATATTTAACTTCGACATTTGGAATAGGGACATTTGGAATAAATAACGCTTTGAGTAGCTTATTGCAAGCACTATTCCAGTTTGAGAATGTGTAGATTAACAATTCGTTTGCTTTCACTGTAGGATTATACCTGATCCAGCTTGCATTTGTTTCCGTGGATAACTCCGGGGAGGTGCTCATGTCATTTTGCTCCCTCGTTTCTCTTTGGGCAGAAAAGTACCAAAATTGGTACCATATAGTACCCAAAACGACCCAATTTTGCCCAAGAGTTTTGAAGCGCTCTAACAAAGCATAGGCCTACCTCCCGAGTTATCCACATATCGGCTTTGTGCGAAACTCAGGGGTTTAAAGTGTCAAATATCGGTTGTTATCATTATCACATGTATATAATTATATATCTGGCAAAAAGAGGCGGCCGCCTTCCTATCTCTTATCTACTACAGTCGCAAAGTAGTCTTTTGAAACGACTTTCATACTGCAGCACTCAGGAGACGCACTTAACCCAAGTCTTCTTCTGTATAGAACTTATTAAAGTATTCGCGAAGAGCTATTATGGAAAGCTTGCTGTGAGGTGTAAAACAGATTAGAATCTAACAGTTCCTTCGAACACTGCTGCCCAGCTAGTGTGTGAATAGAATTACCGCAATAAACATGACACGGAAGAACAGGAAGGCAACACCAAAGCTGGATTCGCTAACGATCTTTTTTCCATTTCTAAACGACGCTGGTACAGTAAAAAAACAGATCGATGACGCATATTACTACGGTAGAAAAGTAGCAAAATCACTCGAAGTAATAGCGATTCACGGTGGTGCTTCGAAAGACGATACTTTCGAACGGATAAAACAATCGCAGAAAACGCACCGCAGTTTAAAGATAGTTGACAAAACAAACAACACTGAATGGTATGCCGTAATCAAACATGGGTTTTACAACGCGACAAAAGACTGGGTGTTTTATACCGATGGCGACCGGCAGTACCAGCTAAACGAGCTTTCAAAGCTGGTTGCGAAACAGCTGAAAACAAACTCCGATGTAGTAAATGGGTACAAGACAAGAAGAGACGATGGTTATTTTCGGTGGTTTATGGGCGAAGCATATAGGAGGTTTACCCTCCTGGTATATAGAATGCCAGTGAACGATCTGGACTGTGACTTTAGGCTAATTCGAATGAAGCTGCTTCGCAAGGTAAAGTTCGAGAGCAAAGACTCGTCAATATTATTGGAGCTGATCGGCAAACTTCGCAACAAAGGTGCGAAGTTTGCCGAAGTCCCAGTATCCCACTACCAAAGAGTCTACGGTAAATCGAACTATCCAGTTACTCGTCTTTTCTGGGAAAAACTAGTTGGTGACTTTAAAATTTATGGTAAACTCAAAAAATACAGGGCGAAAAAGTAAAAACCGAACATGATAAAATTATTACAACAACTGTTTGAACGCTGGAACCTTCCGAAAAGCCATCAGGAGTTCTTTGGTTTTGTGATCATCGGATTATTGTCGTTCGCACTCGACTTCATCATTCTAAACACACTAATCTACGGACTTAAGTTTAACCCGTACGTTTTTGGAATAATCTCTATAACAAATGTTATCTCTACAACTATTGTCCTTCTTAATAGTTTTTTTCTGAACCGGCTTTTAAACTTTAGGTCCACACACGAGAAATTGCACTCACAGCTCGGTAAGTACCTTTTGGTTACGTTAATTGCCTGGTGTATTGAGAACGTCTGCTTCGGTCTTTTCGTTAGGGCAGGACTGATTGAGCCACTCTCAAAGATCGCTGTTTACGCAATATTTACGCCTGTCACGTTCATTGTTTACAAACTGTTCGTTTTCAAGGAAAAAGACCGGACTCGAAGCGATATTTTTGCAGAGATGCTGGTCGACCTGAAGCTGCTTCTCGCCACATGCTTTACCCTCGCAAAAAAGGTTATTTCAAGCAGCTTCGTTAAAATACTGGTAATTTTCGTGCTGTCGCGTCTGATAATATACGAAATCGGAGTAATCGGATATGGGCGATTTAGTTCGCCTCGAATCCCCTCAGGTTCATCTGAGTCTGCAGATCCGGTTGCTGCCTGGACCAAGTGGGACGTGGTCTGGTATCAGGATATTGCACAAAACGGATACGAAAAACTGGATTATGAGCAAGGTGATGAAAGCCAGCAAAACTGGGGTTTTATGCCTCTTTTCCCACTGTCGCAGCGGCTAATTTTACAAACCCTAGAAACTGATAAGTTCTTCCTGGTTGGTACACTGTTCTCGAACGTTTTCTCGTTCTCGGCAATCTATATTTTGTATACGATGTACAAAGACAAGCTAAAGAAACCGTTCGACTTGCTCTTGTTCTTTTGTTTGTCAGCGGGGAGCTTTTACCTCTCTATACCATACGCCGAAGGACTGTTCTTGTTTCTAACAGTAATGACTATTTTCTTTACTAGAAAGAAGTTGTGGCTGCCGGCGGCTATCGCCGCCGGCTTTGGCTTCACTGCTAGAATCCAAGGCGTAACGCTTTTCCTCATACCTGCCGTCCACATCCTCTTCGAGAAAAACCAACCTATTGTCCGAAAACTACTGCTTTTAGCCGCCAGCGGAGCAGTATTCGCTATTCCAATCGCAGTTCACATGTACTTTATGTACAGCCTGACTGGAAATCCAATCGCCTTCATTAGCATTCAATCCGCCTGGTACAACGCAGTCCCCTACCCGCTGAAAGCAGCCTTGAGCCCTATCCTGCGTCCAATGTCTACTATCAACTTTCTACACATCCTGCTTTGGGCGCTCTATGGCTTTATCTTCGTTCGTAACTTCAAAAAGTTCGAGCTCTGGGAAAAAGTGTTCGTCATCGCGATGTTCCTAGTCTCTACATCGACCGAAGTGTTCTATAGCACCTACCGTTACGTACTACCTCTAATTCCAATCTACATCGCGCTCACAGATGAAGAAGACTGGGTTAAAAAGCTTTTCATTGGGACAAACTGCGCCATAGCTGTAATCTACATCTTTGCCTTCGTCACCTCCAACCCGCTAGCGGTTTAAGGCAGCAGCTGATACGGCTCAGTGGAGAGATCAACCGTATAGGTTTGGCCTGAAATGTACTCGCCAAATACCCCATTTACCGCGATCGCTCTTTGATTCGGTTGTCCAGGCACTTCTGCAACAGTGGCAGTACAATAAAAGTCCGTATTCGTGTATGAAACCTCACCCAAATACGTCGGCACTCGCGTCAGCTTGTACATCGCTTCTTCTAGACAGGTTCGGCTCTCCTCTTTTACCCTCTGGCCAGATTCCACCTGTTTCGTAGACCTCGAGAGGTCCACCGTGGTGAGCACCAACACAATACTACCAGCTGTGATCATCACACCAATTAGCAAAACTGTTGTAAGCGCAATACTTCCTTTCATCACAATGTATATGTTGTGGTTAATGTAAAACTCATGTCGTCCATCTGAACTGGCTTCACCAACAGGGTAACACGCACACCAATCAGCTCATCGCTACTGTTCAGCACCTGCTCCAGGTAAAAACGCTCTACACCGTACTTCTCACTCGTAATCGGCGTTGCAACACCACCGGATTGATAGAACAACACCCCATTAGCAAGAGAGTACGAAACTTCTGCTCCATTGACCTGCATCGAAAGCACCCCCTCCTCAGTAGCAAAGCTTGATAGTTCATCGTTTATGCTAGACGCGTTGTCGACGACCGTATTCAGATGCTCGAAAACAAACATCGAACTTCGGTCCAGCTCGCCACGGTAAGTGGCTCGCTGATTGTTCTCAGATACATACCAAAACAAACGGATAAAAGTTACGAAGATCATTGCAAATAGTGCCAGGTATACAAGCACCTCAACGAGCGTAGCGCCATCTTTACGCTTGTTAGGCTTTAGGTTTCCATTTAAAGTTTCCATTTTTTGCACAGTTTTAAGCATGCTACTCCTGGTAACTAATCACAACCTCTTCTAGGACAGGCGCAATCTCAGTATTGGACGTTAACTCGGCTTTATATTGAATATACCGATTCCCGTTCGCTATCGCCGGAATCTCTTGCGCACCATCCACAACAAAATACGTAGAGCCTGTTCCATCTGGCCCAAACCATGTGGCGCCGGAAAGATCTGCCACATCGCCTGACCGCAGCTGCACGCGAATCTCACTCGGAGTGGGTTCTGCTCCTGTAACGTCGATCGAATAGTACATCGCACCAGCACTGCCAGAATCGAAAACACTAGAGATAAACGTGCCGAGAACCGCATAGCCTTGGCCGTCATCGCCACCGCCACCTGGACCACCCTTGATTATCTTGAACTCGTTAGCACTATCGCCTGTGGCAATATAAGAGTAAGCAGTACCAAGCCCATTTAAAAAGGTATCTACATCGTTGACACCAGCAGGGACGTCCATGCCGCCGCACCGCGCTGGAGCCAACTCATTTTCTATGTCTATCACCTGATACTCTTCTCCGCCAGAGCCTGCCACGATCACGCGCGGTGCGGCGACAACAGTAACGCTTCTAGGGCCCATACCTGAGGTGTCGTAGCTCGAAAGAGTAGCTTTCGCACCAGTTTTTGTCGTGATATCAACGACAAAAACTTCAGCTTTCGCCGCGTCAGCACCCGTAGCCACATACGCCCGCGTAAAGTCTTCACTAAGTGACACATCAACACCTGCACCACCATTTACGCCAATAGTCCCTACAATACTTTTAGTCGCGGGCGTAGTAATATCGATTAGCTGAACCTGAGTAGTGGTACTGCTAGTAACCGCGAAAAGGTAGTTGTCACGCACTTTCAATGAGCGTGCGATTCCAGAAAGCGTTAGCCCAGCACCAATTATTGCTCGATTTCCAGTTTTTGACGATAGGTCAAACGCGTACAGCGTACTTCCTGTTGCCACATAGCCAACGTTATTGCTAACAACCACACTCGAGGCATCTGTCACACCTGGCGCGTTAAAATACCCTTCCTTGTGGTACGGCAACACAGAAGTATCAAGAATCACAACCTCTTCAGCGTTTGTATCGGTCGCAAGATAAGCAAAGCCAGGTTCACCAAAGATATCATTTGTCTTATAACCATCGAGCTGCCCTTCGACAAATACATTCGGTGGATCAGCCTCATCCACATTTATTTCAATGTAAGAGATACCTGAAGCGTTCTGTCCAGTACCAGAGTAAACCTCGCCATCACCTGCGACGATCGATTGAACAATCCCCTGCCCCGGAAGATCGTATGAGCTCATGCTAAGCGAGGGTTTACACCAATCTGCAAAGATCACATGTTGAAGCTCTACCTCACCACCAGCATTATTAACTGTGTGAGTCAGGTCGTGTGTGCCAGCGGTAAAGTCCGCAACGGTTGTCTGCCGCCAGCGCTCTGTATTCCAGTCATTGATAAACATCTGCGTTGTAAGCACTCTAGGGCTACCAAGCGCATCCTCCCACCTTACCGTAGCGGTCAACAGCTTAGTATGAATGTCCACTGTACCGCTACCTGGTACGATTATACCGTCCGGGTCTCGCTCCACTGACGTAATCTCAAAAGAGACTGTATAGACACCATTGGTCTGTGCGCCATTTACTATCTGATACCTGTTGTCTTGAAATACCAGTCCTTTTTCAGTACCGTCCGCATTTGCCGATATCACCGCCCAACTTTGATTTTTGAGACTAAGCATTGCTGAAACAGTCTCATTTAAGTAGCCTTCGGCTACACTTCGGTCTTCAAGTGTCCGCACATTTCGCACCGAATCGATCGCTGCAAACGTTACTCCAATCGCGAGCAAAGCAAAAAGAGCTACTGCAACTAAAAGCTCAATCAGACTAAAACCTTTAAAGCGCTTCATAATCGATAAGCCCTTGCGAATTAATCGTTACCGCATAAGTTTCTTCACCAGCCGCTAAGACGATCTCACCACTTGTGCTAGGAATTATCGCCTCAGATGCAAAAATCACTTCAGTACCTCCTCCAGTTAGATCAACCTCTTCGATTGTTGTTCCGGCCTGAAACTCAAACGTGTCCTCACTCTCTCGAGTGTCCCACGAATCACCAACAAAAGTGCTGTACCAAGAGTTATTAAACTTCACACCATAACTTTTCCCGTAGAGCCCAGAGTATGCGCTCTGTTGCTGTCCGGACACGGCGCTCGCTATCTCTCGCGCCGTATTCTCGCTACGCTCACGTAGAAGTTGAGGTGTGGCCAATACAACAGCAATCGTAGATATGGAGATTAGCAGTCCGGTAAAAACAAGCACTTCAATTAGAGTAAACGCGCGCAATCGGCCAATTTGATACATTTTCCCGCTAGTTATTTATTGTTCCAGTAAGTTGGTAAACCGGCATCACGATCGTGATCGCCAGCATGCCAATCAGCGCGCCAACAACGATAATAAGCAATGGTTCTAGCAGCACCGTAATATTGTTAGCCATCTCCAGCACCTCATTAGAGTAAAACTCATAAAGGTACATCAGGTTTTCCTCAAGCGTGCCAGTACCTTCTCCGGCCTCAAGCAGTTTCAAGAAGGTACCAGGGAAGTACGCTGGATACTTGGCTAGCGCTACTGAAAGCATTGCACCGCCACTAACTGTTACGTACGCCTCCTCAAGTATTTTCTCGTATACTGAGTTCTGGATACTTTTACCGGTAATTTTTATTGCCTTTGCCAAAGGCACCCCACTTTTTAAAAGCATCCCCAGAGTTCTAGCCATGCGTGCAATATGATCGTTTTTTGTTATCCTGCTAATGATCGGGAAAACTAGCGACACACGGTCCCATATCATCTTCCCTAGTT
>Ga0209668_10001406_pt1 | contig 10277 bp, 8 predicted proteins | sample FrelakmetPLP11PL_FD_187150 | JGI IMG/M metagenome (GOLD analysis project Ga0209668, IMG submission 187150) | Freshwater lake sediment microbial communities from the University of Notre Dame, USA, for methane emissions studies - PLP11 PL (SPAdes)... | ecosystem: Environmental > Aquatic >... | reverse complement strand
GCCGAGGTCGCGGCCGGCGAGCGAGATGTCGGCGCCGGTATCTCGCGGATCGCCCGGCTGCGGCGGCTGGCGATCGAGCAGCAGCGGACGGCCGGTGAGCCGCTCCAGGCGCGCCAGCACGTCGTTGACCGAGACGCGCGAGCCGCCGCCGACGTTGTACGCCGTGCCCGGCACGCCGCGCTCGGCAGCGGCCAGGTTGGCGGCCACCGCGTCGGCCACAAACGTGAAGTCGCGCGTCTGGTCGCCGTCGCCGTACAGCGTCACGGCCTCCCCCGCCAGCAGCGCGTGGATGAACCGGTTGAAGCCCATGTCGGGGCGCTGGCGCGGGCCGTACACGGTGAAGTAGCGCATCGCCACCGCCGGCAGGCCGAAGTTCCGCGCGTAGAGCAGCGCCAGGTGCTCGCCCGCCAGCTTGGTCACGCCGTACGGCGAGTAAGGGCGCGGGCGATCGGTCTCGACCGTCGGCATCCGCTCGGCGTCGCCGTAGACCGACGACGAGGAGGCGACGACGACGCGTTCGCACCCGGCGTCGCGCCAGCGCTCGAGCACGCGCTGCGTGCCGAGCACGTTGTGGTGCACATACGAGGCGAACTCGCTGCCCCACGATGCGCGTACCCCGGCCTGCGCCGCCAGGTGATAGACGTGGCGCGGGCGGTCCGGCAGCACGGCGAGGTCGGCCGCGGCGACGTCGAGCTCGACCAGCCGGAACCCGGGCGCACGGAGGAGGCCGGCCAGGTTCGCCCGCTTCAGGGCCGGGTCGTAGTAGTCGGTGAAGCAGTCGACGCCGACGACCTCGTGCCCGCGCGCGACCAGCGCCTCGGCCAGGTGGGAGCCGATGAAGCCGGCGACGCCGGTGACGACCGCGAGTCCCGCGCTCATCGCGTCCCTCTCACCGCGAACCGCCGACGACGCCGGGCACGCCGGGACCGCCCGGCGGCGCGATCGAGCCCGCCGGCGGCGCCTGGCCGGCCTTCATCTCGGCGTCGCGCAGCAGCGCGGCGGCCTGCCCGTCGTCGGGGTGACGCGCCAGCCACTGCCGCAGGACGGCGGCCGCGTCGGCATGGCGTCCCGCGTCGCTGAACAGCGAGTACGCCGCGTAGTACGACTGCCCGTCGTCCGGATCGAGGCGGATCGCGTCGGAGAAGCGCTTCGCCGACTCGTCCATGCGCCCGGAGAGTCCGAGCGTGACCGCGTGGTAGTACGCGAGGTCCTTGTCGTTCGGCGTGACCGCCTTCGACTGCTCGAAGAAGTCGAGCGCCTTCGCCGTGTCGCCGTTCTCGAGCATGAACATCCCGAGCGCCGGGCGCACCGCCGGGAACGTCGGGTACATGCGCAGGATGCGTTCCATCTCGGCCACCGCCTCGGCGCGCCGCCCGTCCTGCCGGTAGCGGAATCCGAGCTGCAGGTGAGCGGCCGCGTAGTTCTGCGTCAGGCGGTAGGCGTTCTGGTCCTTGTAGGGCTTGTCGAGGTACGTGCCGTCGGGGCCGAAGAGGCCGTCGTAGCGGAACACCTCGTACAGGTTCTTGCGCGTCAGCGTCGTGTCCATGCGGCTCGCCACCGAGTCGGCCGCGATGCGATAGACGAGGCCCTCGAGCGTCAGGCGCGCATCGAGCCCGTGGTGGTTGGGCACGGTGACCGCGAGGTACGCCGGATCCGGCGTCGCGCCGGGCGCGAAGTTCGCCGCCAGGATGTTGCGCACCATCCAGGCCGACACCTGCTCGGGCTGACCCGACGGATCGAACATGTAGCCCTGCTTCCGGATGACCTCGATCTCCTGGTCGGAGACGGTCATCGGCACGCGGGGCTCCTCGTCCCGCAGCTGCTTGATATACCAGTCGGTGTTGAGCAGCGACAGGTTGACGACCCGGATGTCCTTGCGGAACCGCTCGACCTCCTGCAGGCACCACAGCGGGAACGTGTCGTTGTCGCCGTTGGTGAACACGAAGGCCTTCTGCCCCAGCGGCGCCAGCATGTTGTACGCGTAGTCGCTGGCCACCATGTAGTTGGTGCGGTCGTGCGTGTACCAGTAGGTGTTCGCCGGCAGCCACGACAGGCCCACGCAGGCCAGGCTCGCGGCGATCAGCCCCGGATGGACGCGCTGCGCCGCGGGCGTCGCCGCGCCGGCCGCGGGCGGGTCGGCGGTCGCCGGACTCCCGGCCAACGCGTCGCGCACCAGCTCGAGCACGAAGCCCGCCCCCATGCCGATCCAGATGGCGAAGAACTGGAACGCCGAGGTGAAGAAGTAGTCGCGGTCGCGCACCTCGCGGTCGGTGAAGTTGAGGTACATGATCAGGCCGAAGCTCGTGATGCCGAACAGCACCAGCATCATGAGGAACGTCTTCTTCTCGCGCACGAACTGCATCGCCGCGCCGTACAGGCCCAGCGCCAGCGGCAGCACCGCCGGGAAGGCGTGCTCCGCCTTCCACAGGCGGAACTGGTCCATGAAGTAGCCCCAGAACATCGGGATCTGGAACGTCCACAGGTCGGCCGAGCGCGGGAACATCGGCCGAGACCCGTACTGCTTGCGCTGCAGCAGGAACATCATCGCGTCCCACGTCTCGGGATCGCCCTCGTTGATCCCCGGGTTCAGCGAAGCGCGGATCATCAGGTAGAAGTGCACGGAGATGCCCACCGCCAGCAGCGCGACGGCGCCGGTCACGAACTTCCAGTTGAACAGCGAGCGCGGATTGACCAGCACGGCGAGCAGGACCACCGCCGGGGCGACGAGGAACGTGCCCAGGTGGATGCCGATGCAGAGACACATGAGGTACCAGGCAAGCAGCAGGCGCCCGTCGCCGCCGTCGTTGGCCAGCTCCTCCCACCAGCGCAGCGCCAGGTAGACGCTGGCGATCTGCACCATCGACGAGAGCGCGTAGACCTCGGCCTCGATCGCCGACAGCCAGAACGTGTTCGAGAATGCCATGAAGAACGCCGCGGTCGCGCCGGCCGCCCAGGCGATGACCTCGTCCGAGACGGTGCGCTCGTCCTGCAGGTGGGCGCGGGCCTGGGCCAGGCGCACGAAGCGCACGGTGACGAGGAAGGTGAACAGCACGGCGAGCGCGGAGGAGAACGCCGACAGCCAGTTCACCATCAGGTGGACGTTGCCGAACGGCAGCATGGAGAACAGGCGGCCGATGAGCACGTACAGCGGCGTGCCGGGAGGATGGGGAATCCCCAGGATGAACGAGGTGGCAATGTACTCGCCCGAATCCCAGAACGGGATCGCGGGCGTCACCGTCAGCGTGTACACGGCGAGCGTGGACAGGAACACGAACCACGCCACGGCGAGGTACCCCTTGCGCATCCCCGGCATCGATCCTCCTACGGTGGTCAGAATGCGCCGACGGCGCCGCGCACGGCGGCCCGTGGCGCGGGCGAGGGCACGGCCCCCGCGGCGCGCTCGAGCACGGCGTGCGCCTCGTCGGCGCAGCGATCCCAGGTGAACGTCGCCGCCCACGCGCGGGCCTCGACCTCGAGGCGGGCGCGCAGCGGCGCATCGGTGAGCACGGTCGTCACGGCGGCAGCGAGCGCCGCCGCGTCGCCGTGCGGTACCAGCAATCCGGTCTTCCCATCGCGCACCGAGTCGACGAGGCCGGGGCTCCGGCTCGCCACGACGGTGGTGCCGCAGGCGTTCGACTCGACGACGGTGAGGCCCCAGCCTTCCTTCGGCGAGGGACACACCGACACGTGCGCCGACGACAGGATCTCGACCTTCGTCGCGGCGGGCACGAAGCCGCGGAAGCGGGCCTGGCGCTCGGGATCGAGGCCCAGCTGCCGCGCGCGCGCCTCGAGCACGCCGCGATGCGGCCCGTCGCCGATCACCTCGAGCACGGCGTCGGGCACGTCGTGCACGACGCGGGCGAACGCGTCGAGCAGCACGTCGACGCCCTTGTAGCGGCGCAGGCGACCGACGAACGCCACCGTCGGCCGGTCGGCCTTGGGCGCCGTCGGGCGGTAGCGCTCGTGATCGAGGCCGCAGTGGACGACGCTGATGTTCCCCTCGGGAATGCCGCGGTCGACCAGGTCGTCGCGCGTGCTCTCGGAGATCGCGAGGAACGGGACGTCGTGGTAGACCAGCGGGATCAGGGCCTCGTGCGCGAGCACGTACAGGCCCTGCGGCCAGGCGGTCTCGGCGAACACGGTGGTGCCGAACAGGTGGGGCACGACCGCGAGCACCGGCGCCCTGGTCCAGCGCGGCGCGAGGAAGGGCAGCTTGTTGATGTCCTCGATCACGGCGTCGAAGCGCTCGCCGGAGAGGCGGCGGCGATAGGCGGCGGGCAGCGTGTGGTTCGCGTTCCACCACGCGCCGGCACGGATGATGCGGATCCCGTCGCGCTCGTCCTCTTCCGCCCCGCCGGGGAAGTTCGCGGCCAGCCAGGTGACCGTGTGGCCGCGCGCGCGCCAGCGGCGCAGGATCTCGAACAGGTGCACCTCGGCCCCCCCGGCCGCGGGCGCGCCGATGTCCATCCAGTTGACGGCAAGAAGGTTCAGGCCGTCCTCCGCGCGCCATCTCCCCCGGCACGCTCGCGCGCGACGGCGCGCTTGCGGGCGACGACGCCGATCACGTGGGTCGTGTAGAGCGCCCAGCGCTGGCCGCGCATCCAGTCGCGCAGGCCGTTCCAGAAGTTCTCCCAGAACGCGGGACCCTTCGGGTACATGGGCAGGACCTTGATGCCGGCCTTGGCCAGCGACACGCGCGCAGCGCGGTAGAACAAGCCGGGCACCATCCAGTCGCCGTAGGTGCGCCGCACCTCGAGGCCCTGGTCCTCGATCAGGCGCTCCAGCTCGCGCGGCGAGAACTCGGTCTCCCAGCCGGCGAACCACTTGTCCATCGCGATGAGCACCTTCTTGGCCGCGGTGTAGATGTGCCAGCGCTGCGGCACGTCGACGATCAGCGTGCCCGTGCCCGGTTCGAGGACGCGGGCGTTCTCGACCAGGATCGACGGCGGATCGCGGAAGTGCTCGAGCAGGCCCTGGTGGAACACGAGGCCGAACGAGCCGTCGCGGAACGGCAGCTTTCGCGCATCGGCGCACACGAGCTGCAGCGGCATGCCGAGGTGCCGGGCGTGCTCCTGCATGAGGTGCAGGCTGCCGAACGTGTAGTCGAGGACGTAGCCCGAGGCGCCGCGGCGGACCAGCTCCATCGTGTCGCGGCCCGTACCGGCCCCCACTTCGAGGATGCGGCGGCCGGACAGCGATCCCTCGGCGAGGGCCTGGTCGACCAGGCGTCCCTGGTTCGAGTAGACCTCGTGCAGGGGGCGGCCGTCGGTCCAGAACCGCTGCCAGTGCTCGGGGGTGGTTTCGCGGACGGGGCTCATGATTCAGGGACTTTACGGGCCCGGCCCGTCCCGGTCAACTTGAGGATGGACAAGCTTTTGCGCGGGGCTCCTCGCGTCGGGGCGGGGGCTCAGTCCCCCGCCGCCAGGCGGCTGGCCAGCCAGGGCGGCAACCCCGCCGCGATGATCTTCTCCTGCGCCCGGGCGACGTTGTAGGGCACCCGGACGTGGCGCAGGCGGTTTTCGACCGTATCGAACAGTAGGTAGGCCGCCCGGGCATCCTTGTCGCGCGGCTGGCCGACCGAGCCGACGTTCACCAGGTAGCGGCGGCCGGGTCGCATGACGAGCTCCTCGGCGCGGGTATAGCGGACGTCCTCGTCGTGGCGCTCGAAGGCGCCCGGGACGTGCGAGTGCCCGATCAGGCACATGTCCTCGCGGAACGCCTCCATCTCGTCGAGGGCGTCGTCGACCTGCATGCAGTAGTGCCACGCCGCCGGATCGCTCGGGGTGGCGTGGACCAGCAGGACTCCCTCGCGCCGCTCGATCAGGGGCAGGGCGCGCAACCAGTCGAGGTTCTCGGGGCGCATGTGGTTCGCCGTCCACTCGGCGGCGTAGGCGGCATGGCGGTTGAAGTGGCGCGTCGAGGTCTGGCCGCAGGCGGCCCAGTCGTGATTGCCCGCGACGGTCGGCGCGCAGAGTGCGCGCACGCGATCGACCACGGCGTCCGGGTCGGCGCCGTAGCCGACGACATCCCCCAGGCACCAGTACTGCTCGGCCCCCTCGCGTTCGCAGTCGGCGAGCACGGACTCGAGAGCCTCGAGATTGGCGTGGATGTCCGACAGGACGGCGACGATCAACGTTCCTCCGCGGCTGCCGGGTCATCGACCGCCGGCTCCCCTTCGAGTTCACCCGGACGGAGTGTACGCGCGATCCGATCGAGCACGCCATTGACGAATCGACCCGAGTCCTCGCGGCCGTACTTGCGCGCGATCACGACGGCCTCCTCGAGCACGACCTTCGCCGGCGTGCCGGGCATGTGCATGAGCTCGGCCACGGACAGGCGCAGGACGCCCCGGTCGGTGGCGGCGAGCCGGTCGAATTTCCAATGCTGCGTCGCCTGCTGGATCACCGCGTCGAGCGGCGGCAGGCCCTCCTCGAGCACGGCGACCAGCGCCTCGATGTAGGCGCGCGCGTCGTCGGGCAGCCGCTCCTCGTCCTTGATCTGCTTCCACGTCGTGGCGATCGAGTCGTGCGTGAGGTCGGCCTGGTAGAGGAGGCGGAACACGAGTTCCCGCCCCCGCCGCCGCGGCCCCGAACCGCCCTTGTTCATCGCGTCTCCCGCAGGGCGGCGAGCAGTTCGATCGCCGCCCGGGCGGTCTCCGCGCCCTTGTTCGAGGTCCCGCCGCAGCGCGCCTGCGCCTGCGCGGCGTCGTTGGCGGTGACCACGCCGAACAGCACGGGCAGGTTCTCGTTGCGCGCCACCTGGGCGAGACCGCGCGCGGCCTCGCCGCAGACGTAGTCGAAATGCGGCGTCTCGCCGCGGATCACGACGCCCAGCGCGACGATCGCGTCGTAGCGGCCGGTGCGGGCCAGGCGCTGGGCGACGAACGGCAGCTCGAACGCGCCGGGCACCCAGGTCAGGTCGACCTGCTGCGGCGAGGCGCCGAGGCGCGCCAGCTCGGCCGCCGCGCCCTCGACCAGCTTCTCGACCAGCGGTTCATTGAAGCGCGAGGCGACCAGCGCGATCGACACGCCGTGCCCGTCGGAGTGCCCGCGATGCACGCGTCCCACGCCCGGGAAGTCGTCCCGCGCGCGGTCCCGCATGGCGCCGGCCAGTCGATTGGTCTCGCTCAACGTGGCTCCCCGTTCGGCAGGTCGAGCAGGTGCCCGAGCTTGTCCCGCTTCGTCGACATGTAGCGCTTGTTGTTGCGGTTCGAGGGCAGCTCGATCGCGCGCCGCCGGACGATGGTCAGGCCGAACGCCTCGAGCCCGACGATCTTGCGCGGGTTGTTGGTCATCAGCTCGATCCGGCGCACTCCCAGGTCGTGCAGGATCTGCGCGCCGATGCCGTAGTCGCGCAGGTCGGCGGGGAACCCGAGCGCCAGGTTCGCCTCGACGGTGTCGTAGCCCTGGTCCTGCAGCACGTAGGCCCGGAGCTTGTTGGCGAGGCCGATGCCGCGCCCCTCCTGCCGCATGTACAGGAACACGCCCCGTCCCTCCTTCGCGATCGCCGCCAGCGCCGCGCGCATCTGCGGGCCGCAGTCGCAGCGCTCCGAGCCGAACACGTCGCCGGTCAGGCACTGCGAGTGCACGCGCACCAGCACGGGCTCCTTCGTCGTCACGTCGCCCATCGACAGCGCGACGTGGTGATCGCCGTCGAGCAGGCTCTCGTAGAGGTGCATCTCGAAGACGCCCTCGGCCGTCGGGAGCCGCGTGTGCACCAGCCGGCTCACCAGCTTTTCGTGGCGACGACGATACGCGATCAGGTCGCGAATGGCGAGCATCCGCAAGCCGTGCTTCTTCGCGAAGCGCGTCAGGCCGGGCAGGCGCGCCATCGAGCCGTCGGGGGCCATCATCTCGCACAGCACCCCGACGTCGCCGAGGCCGGCGAGGCGCACGAGGTCCATCGCGGCCTCGGTGTGGCCCGCGCGGCGGAGGACCCCGCCGCGCACGGCGCGCAGCGGGAAGACATGGCCGGGGCGCGCGAAGTCGCCGGGCGTGGCCTTGGGATCGGCGAGCCGGCGGATGGTCAGTGCGCGATCGGGCGCCGAGCTGCCGGTCGTGACGCCCTCGCTGGCGTCGACCGACACGGTGAACGCCGTGCCGTGGAGCGCGGTGCTGTCGGCCGTCATCGGGAACAGGTCGAGCGCCTCGGCATGCTCCGGCGAGAGGCCGACGCAGAGCAGCCCGCGCGCCTCGGTCACCATGAAGTTCACGTCGGCGGCCGTCGTCTTCGACGCCGCCATGATCAGGTCGCCCTCGTTCTCGCGCTCGGCGTCGTCGACGACGATGACCATGCGGCCGCGGCGGATCTCCTCGAGCGCGGCCTCGACGGCGGCGAACTGCGGCGTGGCGACGGGCGCATCCTTCGCGCTGCGCCGGCGGCCCGCGGCCACCGCGCGCGCGAGCGCTGCGCCGGAGGCGGCCTTCGCACCAATGTTTGCCGCGGCCTTCGGCGCGGTCTTGCGCACGGGCTTCACGCCCCTGGCCGGGCGCCGCGCGGGCGGAGTCTTGGTCTTCATCGGGCCTCCTGGACCAGGCGCTCGAGGTAGCGGGCGACGAGGTCCACTTCGAGATTCACTTCGCTGCCGGGGCGATAGAAGCGGCAGACCGTGGCCTGCCACGTGTGCGGGATGATCGCCACGCCGAACGCTCCCTCTTCGATGCGCGCAACCGTAAGGCTCGTGCCGTCGACGGCGATCGAGCCCTTGAACGCGACGTAGCGCAGGACGTCCGGCCCGGCTTCGATGTCGAGCCACCACCCCGGCGGCTCCTCGCGCACCGCGCGCACGCGACCGACCGCGTCGACATGGCCCTGCACGAGGTGTCCGCCCAGTCGATCCATGAGGCGGACCGGGCGTTCCAGGTTGACGGCGTCGCCTTCCACGAGGGAGCCCATGTGGGTGCAACGCAGCGTCTCGGGCACCGCGATGACGGTGAAGTGCCCGTTCTCCACGGCCACCACCGTCTGGCAGCAGCCGCTCACGTTCACGCTGTCCCCGATCGCCAGGTCGGTGACGACCATGGGCGCGGCGATGACGATGCGGCGCCCCCCGGCGTGCGGTTCGATCTCCTCGATGGTGCCGACTTCCTCGACCAGCCCGGTGAACATGATTCGCCTACCTCCGCCGCGTCGCGCGCTTGACCGCGCGCACCGGCCGACCGTGCACCACCCAGTCGCCGCCCAGGGCGACGACGATGGCGTCCTCGAGACGCCATGCGTCGGCGAGTCGGCTCGGCGCGTCGCCGAACCGCCAGGCCGGCGCCGCTCCGCCCAGCAGCAGCGGCGCGACGAACAACCACATCTCGTCGACCAGCCCCGCCCCCGCCAGGCGAGCGCCGAGCGTGGCCCCGCCCTCGACGAGGACGTCGTGACGATGCTCCTGCGCGAGTCGCGCCAGCAGCACCTCGAGATCGACGCCGCCCTCCTTGCCCGCGGCCTGCGGCAGGAACCACACGGCGACGCCGTGGCGCGCCAGCGCCGCCGCGCGGCGCTCGAACGCGGTGCGACGGGCGCGCGGAACGAGCTCGGGCGCGACGGTCGCGACGACGGTGCCGGGCGCGAGCGCCGGGGCGAACAGGCGGGCGCGCGGCGGCAGCAGCAGGTCGCCCGAGACGACGACGCGCAGCGGCTGCAGCGCGCCGGCCGGCAGCGGAGCGTCGCGCACGGTCAGCTCCGGGTCGTCGCGGCGCAGCGTGTTCGCGCCGATGAGCACGACGTCGTGGCGCGCGCGCAGGTGATGCGCGGCGCGGCGCGCCTCGGGCCCGGTGATCCAGCGCGAAGTGCCGCGCGCCGGCGCGATCCGGCCGTCGAGCGACGCGGCGAGCTTGAGCGCCACGCGCGGACGCCCGCGCTCGTGCACCGACAGGTAGCCCGCGTTGGCGTCTCGCGCATCGGCCTCGAGCACGCCGTTCTCGACCGTGATCCCCGCGCGGCGCAGGCCGCGGAAGCCGCGGCCGTCGTGGCCCGCCTGGAAACGCGTCGCAAGCCCCAAGCCTTTCTGGATGTGGGCCGCTTTCAGGAACTCGAGGCCCAACGCAAGAAGAACCTGGTGTCGCTGAACGAAGCCGAGCGGCGCGCGGAACGGGATTCCGTCGAGGCCCGGCTGAAGGCCCGGGATACCCAGAAGTACGCCGGAAAAAGCACGCCCGAAGGTCTCGGCGGCGGCGAACCGGCGCCTGCGAAGCGCAGCGCGCTCCAGGACGACGGCCTGCAGGCGGACGAACGCAATCTCGCGAGCGAACTGGCGGCCGAAGCGGCACGCAAGAACGACAAGGACG
>Ga0209668_10001405_pt1 | contig 10280 bp, 9 predicted proteins | sample FrelakmetPLP11PL_FD_187150 | JGI IMG/M metagenome (GOLD analysis project Ga0209668, IMG submission 187150) | Freshwater lake sediment microbial communities from the University of Notre Dame, USA, for methane emissions studies - PLP11 PL (SPAdes)... | ecosystem: Environmental > Aquatic >... | reverse complement strand
AAACCTTATCCAAATCTTCATCTTGAGTTTACATAAACAAAAAACAATTAATAATGATTAGTTGATTTCGATACGACTTTAAAGTTTCCATGAGTTTTAGGATAATTATATGATTTTTGTAGGTGCAACATGGTAGTTTGGCGACAATTAATTGCCTCTAGTTTAATTAGTTTTTTGGCAATTGGCTGTAGTGATTTGGCAAATTCTTCACCAGATAATACTCAACAAGTTGTCCAGGAAAGTAATGTTAATCAACTAATTACAGAGGTGCAAGATAGTCAAAAAGCCGAAAATTTATTACTACAAGGTAATGGCTTGTTAGATACCCACCGTTATCGAGAGGCTTTAAGTGTATATAATCAGGTCATAGCTATTAAAACCGATAGTGCGGAGACTTGGGTAAATCGTGGTAATGCTTTGATTGCTTTGCAACAGTATCCAGAAGCGGTAGAATCTTATGATAAGGCGATCGCTATTCGCCCTAATCAAGATGAGGCTTGGTATAATCGTGGTAATGCTTTAACGGCTTTACGAAATTATGAAGAAGCTGTTAAATCATACAATGAAGCGATCGCTATTCACTCCAATAAATATGAAGCCTGGATTAACCGAGGCATTGCTCTGACTAAATTACAACGCTACAAAGAAGCTCTGGCATCTTACAATCAAGCAATTACCATTCAGCCTAATTTGCATCAAGCATATTATAACAAGGCTTGTAATTATGCCTTGCAAAATAATCTCGAACTAGCAATTGACAACCTCAGAAAAGCCATTCAACTTGTACCCCAAAAATATCAAGATTTAGCGAAAAATGACCCAGATTTTGCTAGAATTCGCGGTGAACAGCGGTTTCAAGCATTATTACAATAACAGTAAGTAGTCGGATAAATTTTTACCGAACTGACAAGTCAGCGCTTATGCTATCACTTCCCTAGATTTAAGACTATTCTCACTTCCCTCTAATTCTTTCTTCTTCTTCTTTCTTCATCCTGACTCCCAACTCCGAACTCCTTCTAATATGCCCCAACTTCAACGCATCACTATTCATCCCCAACAACTTCAAGCTAACCAGCTTGTATTAACACCTCAACAACAACATTATTTGCTGCGGGTATTGCGCTTGCGAGATAGTGATAAATTTATTGTGATGGATGGTATGGGGAAATGGTGGTTAGCGCAGTTACAAGGGGAACAAGGAGAGATTTTAGAACCGCTGGAGGTAAAAACTGAATTACCTGTGGCTATTACCTTGATGATGGCATTACCCAAAGGTAATGGATTTGATGAAATTATCCGGTGTTGTACTGAGTTAGGGGTAACTTGCATTGCACCTATTTTGAGCGATCGCACCCTATTAAATCCTAGCCCCCAAAAACTAGAACGCTGGCAGCGTATAGCATCAGAAGCCGCTGAACAGTCAGAACGGGCTGTAGTTCCCACCATCCTCCAGCCAGTAGCTTTTAACACTGCCATTAAAGAAAATATTGCCACTCATCGTTATATCTGTGAAGCTCGTGGAGATTATCCTCATTTACAGCAGATAATCAATAAAACCGCCAATGAGATCATTATTGCCATTGGTCCAGAAGGAGGTTGGACAAATCAAGAACTAGAAATAGCCAGAGAATCAGGATTTCAGCCGATTTCCCTGGGTCGTCGGATTCTTCGCGCAGTCACCGCACCCATAGTTGCCATATCTTTAATAGCAGCAAATTTTGAATGATATCTTGGAAACCATCAACACAACACCTGATTATTTTTACCCGCTACCCAGAACCAGGGACAACAAAAACCCGGTTAATACCTGCTTTGGGTGAAGTTGGTGCTGCTAACTTGCACAAACAAATGACCGAACAGACTATTTTTCAGGTCAAAGAACTGCAAAAGACCACCAGAGTATCCGTAGAAGTGCGGTTTACAGGTGGTAATTTGGAAAAAATGCAAAATTGGTTAGGAAATGATTTAAGATATGAATCTCAGGGCGAAGGAGATTTGGGAGCAAGAATGGGGCGATCGCTCATCAATGCGTTTAATCAAAAAGCAGCACGAGTCATCATCATTGGTACAGACTGCCCCGATCTAAACTCGCAAATTTTAACAACCGCCTTCGAGCAATTAAAAGTTTTTAATCTTGTCCTGGGACCTGCCCTAGACGGTGGTTATTATTTAATTGGGTTACAACAACCAATAGCAGAATTATTCACAAATATTTCCTGGGGAACCGCTCAAGTATTTGTAAAAACAGTAGAAATTGCCCAGAAGTTAAACTTATCAATCAACTATCTGCAAACTTTAGCAGATATTGATCGTCCAGAGGATCTTAACCCCACTTTCTGATGTTATGAGGTACAGTTTTCTATCGCAAAACCCGTAGGAGCGGGGTTTACCGCCCTCACACCTAAACTGTTTTCCTTGACAAATTCTTGTCATTCATTCAGGGAAAAATTTGATACACTAATCTTTATCAAACATTCCCCTAAAGTCTGATTTTAAAAAAACTATGTTTAAATTCCCGCAGGCATTCCCCGTACTAGGCTTACCAGTGCATATAATGAGTAATTATCCAAACTGGTTATTAGATTGTTTAAAAGCAGGTCAAGGGACTCATGTAGTCACCCTCAATGCCGAAATGACTATGCAAGCAGAGCGCAATCTCCCCTTAGCAAAAATCATTAAAAACGCTGAATTAGTGATTCCCGACGGCGCGGGAGTTGTCCTCTATTTACAATATTTATTAGGACAAAAAGTCCAACGGTTTCCCGGAATTGAATTAGCCGAAAAACTTTTACAAACAATCGCTCAAGAGCAAACATCAGCTTCAATATTTTTCTATGGAGGCGCACCAGGAATAGCCGCCAAAGCCGCAGATTTATGGCAAAAACAACTTCCCACTCTCAAAATATCTGGTACACATTCTGGTTATCATTCCCCAGCAGAAGAAGAACAGTTATTGCAAACCCTCACCCAAATCCAGCCACAAGTCATATTTGTCGGTTTGGGAGTACCACGTCAAGAATTATGGATTGCTAAACACCGTCATTTGTGTCCCCACTCAATTTGGATAGGTGTTGGTGGTAGTTTTGATATTTGGTCAGGTGGAAAAACTCGCGCCCCCCGTTGGTTAGCAAATAATAACTTAGAATGGCTATATAGACTATATCAAGAACCTTGGCGGTGGCAACGAATGTTAGCTTTACCAGAGTTCGCCTTTAAGTCTTTAATTTATCGTTGGACGCATAAAGATATCAATGGTTGGGAGTTCTGAGTGCAACGGCAATAGGGAAACTCAAGTTGGGAAAATGATAGAGTTGCATTCTGTTTCCAAAACATGGTGGGTTACGCTGTCGCTAACACACCCTCCTGAAAAATTTTAGCACATTTTGCACAAATGCTAAAGTAGTTTCTAGATGAATATTATGTCCGACTTGAGGAATTATTTGTAATTTAGCAAAATTACATTTTTCAGTCATGGCGATATTAATATCTATAAATTTCTCATCTTTCTCACCGACTAATAATAATAGAGGAATAGTATTTTCAGGTAGCAATTCCCATAAACTAGGTTGAGAACCTGTTCCCATAAATTGCAGTGATTTAACTAAATTTAGCGGATTATTTGCTAATCTACTGGCTATCATAGATTGGTATTGCGGATGATTTTTAATATCCCCAAAAACTGGCTGTTGATACCAATTATGGAGAAAGTGATCAAAATCATCTTTATTTGTCATTCTCGTTAATTTTTTGGCTATTTGAGCATCACTTTTAATTCTAGCCAACCTTGCGGTTTCTGTTGCTAAACCAGGAGAAGCAGATTCTAGGATAACTTTAATAAATCTTTGGGGAAAATACAGAGTCAGATATAAAGCCAATCTTCCTCCCATTGAGTAACCAATTAAATAACACTGGTCAATTTTTAATTCATCTAATAATTGGATAATCGCTGTGGCTGTAGATGCCATTGTATAGCATTGATCATCTAAAACATGAGTTTGGCTATGTCCCGGTAAATCAATGGTAAGATGGGAAAAATCATCAACTAGTAGTTTTATGGCTTGATCAAATTCATAAATATTCCCCATGAAGCCATGTAAAAACAGAATTATTGGTTTGTTTGGTTGATGATTTAAAAAATAGTAAAATTGATATTTATGGATAATCAAGGCAAAAATCTATCTAAAGCGGCTTTTAATTGTTCAATTTCTAGTTCTATATTACCTGCTTGAGCGGCTCTACCAATACACTCAGTTAAATGTTCGTCTAGGACGATTCGTGCTACTTTATCTAATGCTCCTCGCACGGCGGCAATTTGTAATAACACATCAGGACATGGGGTATTTTGTTGTACCATTGTCTTAATTCCGCGAACGTGACCTTCTATACGTGATAGTCGGTTAACAATTTTGCGTAAGGACTCTTCACTGTGAACATGAGGATGAACAGAATCAATGTGTGTATGATCCGTATGGCTGTGATTGTGGATATGTTCTCCTGGTTCTGGTATAAGTAAGGAGTCGTTTGTAATGGGGGTTGCTCCATTCATAAGATATTCTATGAATATTGGTTTTGGCATTTTGGCTCTAATAAATATCTTAGCCCAGAAAGATAGGAATTTTTTATGTTGTTTAACTGTCGCCACCGAGTTGGTGACAGGTGGGAAATATTGATGTTTGAGCCAAGATCTGGCAAAATCTCAGAAACTTAAATTGGAGTGAAAATGTCAATAAACTAGAATGAGATGTAGATAGATTTATCAAGAAACAGCAAAAACTAGACTTGTAGATTAGGTTGTGATTATGCGATTTTTCCCAATGTCCCGGTCTATCCGACAACTCAGTACCCATCTGTTAGCAATTTTTATGGGAGTGACGCTGACTTTTACTTCCCTGCGGGTGTTACCTTCAGCAGCAGAACCGGGTCCGAGTCCTGTCACTGAGTCATTCATAGAAGTTGCTCAAAAGCCTTCTCCCGCTGCGGCCGTGATTGGTAGTCATAGTTTTGTGACAGCAGCGGTAAATCGTGTGGGTTCAGCAGTGGTGAGAATTGATACTGAACGGACGATTACTCGTCGAAGTGATCCGATGCTGGAAGATCCGTTTTTTCGGCGGTTTTTTGGTGATAGCTTTCCTCAACAATCACCGACTGAACAGTTACGAGGTTTAGGATCTGGTTTTATTCTTGACAAAAGTGGTGTAATTCTCACTAATGCTCACGTAGTTGATAAGGCGGATAAGGTTACTGTCCGTCTGAAAGATGGTCGCACTTTTGAGGGTAAGGTGAAAGGCATTGATGAAGTTACGGATTTGGCTGTAGTTAAGATTAATGCTGGTAAGGATTTACCTGTTGCACCTTTGGGTTCTTCTAGTAATGTTCAGGTGGGAGATTGGGCGATCGCGGTCGGTAATCCGTTAGGATTTGATAATACTGTTACTTTAGGGATTGTCAGCACCCTGAAACGTTCGAGCGCTCAAGTAGGAATCAGTGATAAACGGTTAGATTTCATCCAGACTGACGCAGCTATTAACCCCGGGAACTCTGGTGGACCGTTATTAAATGGTTTAGGAGAGGTGATTGGAATTAATACCGCCATTCGTGCAGATGCGATGGGGATTGGGTTTGCGATTCCTATTGATAAGGCCAAGGCGATCGCTGTACAATTGCAACGAGATGGCAAAGTTGCTCACCCCTACTTAGGTGTGCAAATGGTGACACTAACACCGGAATTAGCAAAACAAAATAACAATGATCCTAACTCCATGTTGGCAATTCCTGAAGTTAAAGGAGTTTTAGTTATGCGAGTTATCCCTAATTCTCCGGCTGCAACTGCGGGTATCCGGCGCGGTGATGTGATTGTACAAATTGACAATAAAGCTATTACCAGTGCTGAACAATTGCAAAATATTGTAGAAAACAGTACCCTTGGTCAAGTGTTGCAGATAAAAGTGCAAAGAGGGAATCAAACACAGATACTTTCAGTCCGCACTGCTGAATTGAAAGACCTTTCTTAGTTAGTTTTAAACAACAAGATCCTCGACTTATTAAAGAAGTCGGGGATTTGACTCTTTAACTCTTGCAATAGCATTGAGGAAATTAAATAATGTTAAAAGTATTTGCAGACAGAGGTGGTACATTTACAGATATAGTTGCTGTCACTAATAATCAAACAATAATCAACAGACTTTTAAAACATCAAGAACGGTTTTTAATCGTTCCTCTCCCTAATCAAGAATGGATAGTAGTCTATAAATTACTCTCAGAAAATCCCGAACAATATCAAGATGCCGTAATTCAAGGTATTCGGGATATTTTGGGTATTTCCAACCAAGAACCTATTCCGACTGAAGCCATAGAAATCGTCAAAATGGGAACAACAGTAGCCACAAATGCACTGTTAGAAAGAAAAGGAGATCGGGTAGTTCTAGCTATTACGAAAGGCTTTAAAGATGGGTTGAGAATAGGTTATCAAAATCGTCCCAGTATCTTTGCTAGACAGATAATTTTACCCACCATGTTGTATGAGCAGGTAATTGAAATAGAGGAACGTTATGATGCTCATGGACAGGAATTAATAGCCGTCAATATTCAACAAACTAAACATGATTTACAAGCGGCTTATGACACAGGAATTCGCAGTTGTGCCATTGTTTTTATGCACAGCGATCGCTATCCCAAACATGAACAACAAGTAGCACAAATAGCCAAAGAAATCGGCTTTACACAAATCTCCATATCCCATCAAGTTAGTCCATTAATGAAATTAGTCAGCCGAGGAGATACAACCGTAGTAGATGCTTATTTAACTCCGATTTTGCGGCGCTACATTAACAAAGTAGCCAGTCAAATACCTGGAGTCAAATTAATGTTCATGAAATCTGATGGTGGGTTAACCGACGCAGAACAATTTCAAGGAAAAGATAGTATTTTAAGTGGACCCGCTGGCGGTATTGTCGGAGCAATTCAAACTAGTAAAAGAGCAGGTTTTGAATTAGTAATTACCTTTGATATGGGTGGAACAAGTACAGATGTTGCTCACTTCAAAGGAGAATATGAACGCCAATTAGACTCAGAAATTGCAGGTGCGCGGATGCGAGTTCCCGTATTAGCAATTAACACCATTGCAGCCGGAGGCGGTTCAATTTTATATTTTGATGGTTCTAGTTATCGTGTCGGACCCCAATCTGCAGGTGCAAATCCAGGACCAGCTTGTTACCGACGTGGAGGACAATTAACCGTCACAGATGCTAACGTCATGTTAGGAAAAATTCACCCTCAATATTTCCCCTCTTTATTTGGCATTGCAGGCAATTTACCCTTAGATAAAGATATTGTTAAAAAACAATTTATCCAACTCTCCCAGGCGATTTTAGCCGCCACAGGCAACAGTTCTACACCCGAACAAGTAGCAGCCGGATTTATAGCGATCGCTGTCGAAAATATGGCAAATGCCATCAAAAAAATCAGTTTACAAAAAGGTTATGATGTCAGCGAATATGTCCTTTGTTGTTTTGGTGGTGCAGGTGGACAAGTTGCTTGTTTAATTGCTGATACTTTAGGCATAAAAAAGATATTTCTTCACCCCTATGCAGGAGTTCTTTCTGCTTATGGCATGGGATTAGCTGATATTCGCTCAATTAAAGAAACAGGCGTAGAAAAACCTTTGAATCAAACATTGATTCCGCAATTACAGCAACTAATGGCATCCTTAGAAACCCAAGCAAAAACTACTATTAACTCCGATAAAACAAGTAGAGAAAAAATAGTCCAAAAAACTAACTTAAAATATGATGGAACTAACTCTACATTAAACATTAATTTTGCCGATGATGTGGCATTGATGCGAAAAGAATTTGAAACTGAGCATAAAAATAGATATGGTTTCATTCAAACTGAGAAAACCTTAATTGTCGAATCAGTCTCAGTAGAAGTAGTTCAAAAAATGGACACTCCTGAAGAACCATTAATTACTCGTAATCGTCCTTTCGAGCAAAATCCCACACCTGTGGAAATAGTAAAAATGTTTACGGCTGATAAATGGCATGATACCCCCGTTTATTACCGGAATAATTTACAACCAGGAGATATTATTATCGGATCTGCTATCATTGTCGAAAAAATTAGCACAATTGTCGTTGAACCTCACTGGGAAGCAACATTAAATAAACAAAATCACTTAATTTTACAACGCCATTTTTCGTAGGTTGGGTTGAGCCTTTGTGAAACCCAACATTTCCAAAGAAAATAAGATTTTCAGAATATTTGAACGCAGATAAACGCAGATAAACACAGATAAGACTTTGAATGGATTAATTGTCAATTATCAATCGGTAATTAATGTTAGAATAAACAAATAACTACTTGGTATCATACCATGATGATTACTCAAGAAATAGCATCTGAAAAAAGCATCTCTCCAGATGTTATTTTTCCTCCCAGTGACCTATATAGTGATGAACCTCCCGTGGAAACAGAACTACACCTACGGCAAATAATCCTACTTTTCAAATGTTTGGAATGGTTATGGAAAGACAGAACTGATTTCTATGCTGCGGGAAATCTGAGTATTTATTATAGTCCACATCAGAAGAAAACAGAAAATTTTCGTGGACCCGATTTTTTTGTAGTCTTAGGAACTGACAGAAAAACTCGGAAAAGTTGGGTAGTGTGGGAAGAAAATGGTAAATATCCTCATGTAATTGTCGAAATTCTCTCACCAACAACAGCTAAAACTGATAGAGAATCAAAAAAAGAACTTTATCAAGAAACTTTCCGCACACCTGACTATTTTTGGTTTGATCCTTATACATTAGAATTTGCAGGTTTTCATATCACAGACGGAAAATATCAACCTATAAAAGCCACCGAAAAAGGACATTTATGGAGTGAACAATTAGGGTTATATTTGGGAATTCATGAGGGTTTATTACGTTACTTCACATTAGAAGGAAATTTAGTACCTACACCTGAAGAAACCGCAGAGCAGGAAACTCAAAGAGCAGAACGTTTGTCCACAAAACTGCGGGAACTAAATATAGATCCAGATACAATTTAATAAAAAATGTAGATTGGGTTGACGCAAGGAAACCCAACATATTGTTTATCTTAAAATTAATTAAGAGAAAAAATGTACACCACATCTCAACCAGATCCCATTCGCCTAGAAATATTCAAAAACCTCTATCAATTCATCGCCGAACAAATGGGAATTGTGCTGCAAAATACCGCAACATCAGTTAATATTAAAGAACGGCTAGATTTTTCCTGTGCTATTTTTGATGCTTCCGGTTCATTAGTTGCAAATGCACCTCATATTCCTGTACATTTAGGCTCAATGAGTGAAAGTGTCCGCAGTTTAATTAATGATCAAGGTGACACTATCAAACCAGGAAATGTTTATTTATCAAATAACCCCTACAACGGGGGAACACATTTACCTGATGTCACAGCCATTACCCCAATTTTTGATGGAGAAAAAACACAAATTATCTTTTATGTTGCTTCTCGTGGACATCAAGCAGATATAGGTGGTATTACTCCTGGTTCTATGCCTCCTCACAGTACCACAGTCGCAGAAGAAGGAATTATATTTGATAATTTTCTCTTAGTTGAACAGGGAGACTTTCAAGAAACAGCCGTGAGAAATTATCTCTTAAATCATCCCTATCCTAGTCGAAATCCTGATCAAAATATTGCCGATTTTAAAGCTCAAATAGCTGCTAATGAAAGGGGAGTCCAAGAACTTGGTAAAATGGTCAATCAATATGGAATCACAACAGTACAAACTTATATGCAGTTTGTCCAAAATAATGCTGAAGAATCCGTCAGAAAAGCGATTGATGTCCTCAAAGATGGTGCATTTATTTATGAAATGGATGGCGGTGCAAAAATTCAGGTTGCAGTGACAATTAACCGAGAAAATCGGAGTGCCAAAATTGATTTTATGGGAACATCTGCACAACTAAATAGTAATTTTAATGCTCCCAAAGCCGTAACACAAGCAGCCATTTTGTATGTGTTTCGGACTCTAGTTGATGATAATATTCCTCTCAATGCTGGATGTCTTAAACCTTTAGAAATTATTATTCCTGAAGGCTGTATGTTAAACCCAATTTATCCCGCAGCAGTGGTAGCAGGAAATGTAGAAACTTCCCAAACAATTGTTGATGCTTTATATGGTGCATTGGGTGTCATGGCTGCTTCCCAGGGAACGATGAATAATTTTACTTTTGGGAATGAAAAATATCAATATTATGAAACCATTTGTGGTGGTTCAGGTGCGG
>Ga0209668_10001404_pt1 | contig 10282 bp, 8 predicted proteins | sample FrelakmetPLP11PL_FD_187150 | JGI IMG/M metagenome (GOLD analysis project Ga0209668, IMG submission 187150) | Freshwater lake sediment microbial communities from the University of Notre Dame, USA, for methane emissions studies - PLP11 PL (SPAdes)... | ecosystem: Environmental > Aquatic >... | reverse complement strand
CAAGGCCGCGGCGCGCAGCATGGCCGGCATCAGCCGCAGCTCGACCCCGACCAGCGGCCGCACGCGCTGGTAAGCGTCGCAGAACGCCGCGGCTTGGTCTTCCAGCAGCCGGCCGCTGAGCAGGTCTACGCACCAGTCGTTCAGGCACACCGCCAGGTCGAACAGGTAGCTGTCGACACCGGCGAAGAAGAAGTCGAACAGCCCGCTGAGCCGGTCTTCGCTGGCGACGTCGTCGAAGACCACGTTGTCGCGGAACAGGTCGGCATGGATCACGCCGCGCGGCAGCGCCGCCGCCACGCTGGATGCGGCCACGCTGCGCTGGAAGTCGAGCTCCTCGCGCAGTAGCCGCGCACGCGCATCGTCCATGAAAGGCAGCACCTCGGGCACGGTGGCGACCCACCAGTCCAGGCCGCGCAGATGCGGCTGCCGCAGCGCGAAGTCTGCGCCGGCCAGGTGCATCCGTGCCAGCACCTCGCCCAGCTGCTCGATGTGCGCCAGCCCCGGCGCCAGCACGGGCTGCCCGGGCAACCGGTTGACCAGCGCCGCCGGTCGGCCACACAGTTGGTGCAGGATCTGGCCGTTCGCGTCGGCCTGCGGCTCGGGCACCGGGAGGCCATGCTGCGCCAGGTGCTGCATGTAGCGCAGGTAGAAGGGCAGCTGCTGCGGGCTCAGCCGCTCGAACAGCGTCAGCACCCATTCGCCGCAGTCGGTACTGACGAAATAGTTGGTGTTCTCGATGCCGGCACCGATACCCTGCAAAGCGTTCGCGTGGCCACAGCCGAGCCCGCGCACAAAGGCGTCGGCCTGCTCGAAGCCCACTTCGGTGTAGACAGCCATGCGCTGCGGCGCGGGTCTAGAAGGAAAACAACTGCCAGAGCGAGCGACCCTCCGAACGGCGATCCTGCGACAGATCGCGCCCGTCGGTGGACGTGCCGATCTCGTAGGCCGGCGCGCCGGGCAGCTTGGAGCGCACCACGATGCGCCGGGTCTGGCCACGCACGCGCAGCTCCTCGACACGCACCGAATCATCCTCGGTCACCGTGCGCACGACCGCCGGCTCGCCGCCGCGCTGCGGCACCACCTGCGACGCACCAGCCTCGGGTACTGCGACCGGCGGCGCGGAGCTTTGCGCCCAGCAAGGGGCACACACGCAGAAGGCGGCAGAAGCCCAAAGGATTTTCATGGCGACATTCTAGGCTGCGCCCTGGCAGATGCGCCCTGCAGCAGCGCCGCCGTGCCCAGGCCCAGGCGCTGCATCGACTTGGCCAACTGGGCCGAATCGATGTCCAGCGGCTCGATGCGCTCGGCCGACACGACCAGCACGCTGCCCGACCAGGCGTCCGGCGCGCCAGGCAGGTACAACACGGCGCGGCCGTCGTCCAGCCGCTCCATGTCGAAGGCGATCAGCTGGTGGTCGTCGAAGCTGGCCAGTACCGGCTTGAGTACCTGCCGGCCGAGCGCGCCCTGCAGCCCCTGTGACATGGCCTTGATGACGGCATAGCGCGGGTACACCGTCTGCAGCTGCGATTCGAAGCGTTCCGACAGGCTGCGGCCCAGCGCGGCACGCGCCGCGATGCCGGCGCCGTAGCACAGCAGCAGCACGAGCAGCACCGCGGCCAGCGTGGCCAGGGCGACGCCGCCGACGTTGCCTTGGGGCAGCATGGAAATCAGCGGTGCGGCCATGCGGGCCGCCATGGCCACCCCCTGCCCGAAGACGGTGATCACCACCACCAGCGGAAGCAGGAACACCACCCCGCCGACCAGCGTGGTGACCAATGGGTTGGTGGACTGCTTCATGGCTTCCTTGGGGTGTTGTGGACTCGAGGATGTCTGACAGCGCGGGGCGGGTGTCTCGCCGAGCTTAACCGTGGCGCCGTGCGGCTGCCCGACAATGGCCGAATGAGCGAGAAGATCATGCTGCTGGTCGATGGTTCCAGCTACCTGTACCGCGCCTACCACGCGATGCCCGACCTGCGCGCTCCGGACGGTTTCCCCACTGGCGCGATCCACGGCGTGCTGGCCATGATGAAGTGGCTGCGCGAGCGCTACCCGGCCGAGCATGCGGTGTGCGTCTTCGACGCCAAGGGGCCGACCTTCCGCGACGAGTGGTATGCCGAGTACAAGGCGCAGCGCGCGCCGATGCCCGAGGCGCTGGCCCAGCAGATCGAGCCGATCCACGAGGCGGTGCGCCTGCTCGGCTGGCCGGTGCTGGAGGTGCCGGGCATCGAGGCCGACGATGCCATCGGCACGCTGGCGCGCATCGCGGCGCAAAGCGGCCACAAGGTGCTGATCTCCACCGGCGACAAGGACCTGGCGCAGCTGGTCACGCCCGAGGTGACGCTGATCAACACCATGGCCAAGCCGCCGGAGGTGCTGGACGTCGAGGCCGTCAAGGCCAAGTTCGGCGTGCCGCCCTCGGCCATCGTCGACTACCTGACGCTGGTCGGCGACACGGTGGACAACGTGCCCGGCGTCGAGAAGGTCGGGCCGAAGACGGCCGTCAAGTGGCTGGACGAATACGGCTCGCTCGACGGCGTGGTCGCTGCGGCATCGGCCATCAAGGGCGCCGTCGGCGAAAACCTGCGCAAGGCGCAGGACTGGCTGCCCACCGGGCGCAAGCTGGTGACGGTGCGCACCGACTGCGACTTGTCGGCGCAGGTGCCGGGCTGGCCGGGTCTGGACGCGCTGGCGCTGCGCGACGTGGACAGGCCGGGGCTGCTGGACTTCTTCACGCGCTACGGTTTTCGCAGCTGGCGCAAGGAGCTGGAGGAAAGTGCTGCCGACGCACCGTCAGCGCCTGCGGCCTCGACGCTGCCACGCGAGTACGAAACCGTGCTGGACTGGCCGCGCTTCGAGCACTGGCTGCAGCACATCGCCGCCGCCGAGCTGGTGGCGCTGGACACCGAGACCGATTCGCTGGATGGGTTGCGCGCGCAGATCGTCGGTATCTCGTTTGCCACCCAGCCCGGCGTCGCCGCTTACGTGCCGCTGCGCCACGACTATCCCGGCGCGCCCGAGCAGCTGCCGCGCGACGAGGTGCTGGCGCGGCTTTCGCCCTGGCTGCAGGACGCCGGCCGCGCCAAGCTCGGCCAGAACATCAAGTACGACCTGCATGTCTTTGCCAACCACGGCATCGCCGTGCAGGGCTACCGCCACGACACGATGCTGGAAAGCTACGTGCTCGAAGCGCACAAGCCGCACGGCCTGGAAAGCCTGGCCGAGCGCCATCTGGGCCGCAAGGGCCTGAGCTACGAGGACCTGTGCGGCAAGGGCGCGCACCAGATCCCCTTCGCGCAGGTGGACGTGGACCGCGCCGCCGAGTACTCGGGCGAGGACAGCGAGATGGCGCTGCAGGTGCACCAGACGCTGTGGCCGCAGCTGCAGGCCGAAGCCGGGCTGCGTTTTGTCTACGAGAAGATCGAGATGCCCGCCTGCGCGGTGCTGCAGCGCATCGAGCGCACCGGCGTGCTGATCGACGTGCAGCAGCTGGCGCAGCAGAGCAAGGACCTGGGCGAACGCATGGTGGCGTTGGAGAGCCAGGCCTACGCGCTGGCCGGCCAGCCCTTCAACCTGGGTAGCCCCAAGCAGATCGGCGAGATCCTGTTCGGCAAGCTCGGCCTGCCCGTGGTCAAGAAGACTGCCAGCGGCGCGCCCAGCACCGACGAGGAGGTGCTGGAAAAACTGGCCGAGGACCACCCACTGCCCAGGTGCATGCTCGAGCACCGCGGCCTGGCCAAGCTGAAGAGCACCTACACCGACAAGCTACCGCTGATGCTCAACCCGCACACCGGCCGCGTGCACACCAACTACGCGCAGGCGGTGGCCATTACCGGCCGGCTGGCCAGCAACGAGCCGAACCTGCAGAACATCCCGATCCGCACGGCCGAGGGCCGGCGCGTGCGCGAGGCCTTCGTCGCGCCGCCGGGCCACGTGATCATGTCGGCCGACTACTCGCAGATCGAACTGCGGCTGATGGCGCACATCAGCGGCGACGAGGGCATGCGCTCAGCCTTTGCCGCCGGCGAGGACATCCACCGCGCCACCGCGGCCGAGGTCTTCGGCCTGCCGCTGGCCGAAGTCGGGCCGGAGCAGCGGCGCTATGCCAAGACCATCAACTTCGGGCTGATCTACGGCATGGGCGCCTTCGGCCTGGCGCAATCGCTGGGCATCGAGCAGAAGGCGGCGCGCGACTACATCGACCGCTATTTCGCGCGCTTTGCCGGCGTGCGCCGCTGGATGGACGAGACCAAGGCGCAGGCTGCCGAACGGGGCTACGTGCAGACCCTGTTCGGCCGGCGCATCGCACTGCCCGAGATCCGCGGTGGCAACGGCCCGCGGCGCAGCGCCGCCGAGCGCCAGGCCATCAACGCGCCGATGCAGGGCACCGCGGCCGACCTGATCAAGCTGGCGATGATCGCGGTGCAGGATGCGCTGGACCGCGAGCAGCGGGCGACGCGCATGGTCATGCAGGTGCACGACGAACTGGTGTTCGAGGTGCCGCTGGCCGAGCTGGACTGGGCCCGTGACGCGGTGCCGCGGCTGATGGCCGGCGTGGCCGAGTTGTCGGTGCCGCTGCTGGCCGAGGTCGGCGTCGGACCGAACTGGGACCAGGCCCATTGACGGGCCCACCTAGAGCCACTGCTCTAGAGAAAACCCGCGAATTGGGGTGCGCCCCCTACGTGTTGCCGGCACAGTCGCTGCATGCCCAAGACGCAGCCGCGCTCGGGCCATCAGTTGCAAACCCAGGAGCACCCCATGAGCAGCAAGAACCTGTCCAGCGTCGCCACCGCCGTCATCGAGTCCTACGGCAACACCGCCATCAACATGATCAACGCCTACCGCGTCGGCGGCGAGCGCGTGATCGGTTTTGTCGACCAGCGCTTCGAAGCCGCGGTCAACACCGGGGCCGCGCGCCTGAGCGAAGAGCTGCGCAGCAACCTGATCGACACCGAAAAGCGCATCAGCGGCTACTACGCCAAGGGCCTGCAGATCGGCAGCGAGCGCGCTGAAAGCGCCGTCAGCACGGCCGTCGAACTGGCCAACAAGGGCGTGGACCGCATTGCCGCCAATGCCGAGCGCTTCGACCAGGCGACCAAGATCGGCGCGCTGGACATGATCAACCGCGTGGCGCTGCCTGCGGCCACTGTGGTCAGCGAAGTCGTGGTGCGCATCGAAGAGGGCTCCAGCCAGCTGGCCAAGCGCGTCGCCGGCAAGCCGGCGGTCGTCAAGGCCGCGGCCAAGAAGGCCAAGACCGTGAAGAAGGCCGTCGCCAAGACGGTGAAGAAGGCCGCCGCCACGAAGAAGACCGTGGTGCGCAAGGCCACCGTGGCAGCGCGCAAGACTCGCACGGCCGCGAGCAAGGCCGCCGCGGCGGTCTGACGCCCCCGGCCGATCGACCCGGGCCGGCGCGAGCCGGCTTGGTGCAGCGAAGGCACTGCCGACCCGCAGGGGTGGGACAGTGCCTTCGTCGTTTTGGCGGGCGTTCACGGCGCTGTCATCCAGCGCGGCGATGATGCCTCCGAGCCCGAGGCGCTGCGCCGCGGCAGGAAAAGGCCGTTCCAGGCACGCCACCTAAAATGCGGCCATGACCGAAGATCGAAGTGGCCGCGTGGAAGGCCCGGCGGGCGTGCCGGCCGCCGCCCCGGTGCTCAAGCTGCTGAACCGCGAGAGCGCCATCCTCGACTTCAGCCGCCGCGTGCTGGCTCAGGCGCGGCGCGCCGACGTGCCTTTGCTGGAGCGGCTGCGCTACATCACCATCGTCTCGTCGAACCTGGACGAGTTCTTCGAGGTGCGCTTTGCCGACTACCTGGAGGCCTCGCGCCTGCCGAACACCACGGTCACGCGCATCGACGTGCAGACGGTTTCGGCCGCGGCCCATGCGCTGATCGACGAGCAGTATCGCGTCTTCAACGAGGAGGTGGTGCCGGCCCTGCAGCGCCGGGGGTTGACGGTGCTGAGCCACGCCGAGCGCGATGCGGCGCAGCGCGAGTGGGTGGCCCGCTTTTTCGAGCAGCAGGTGCGCCCGCTGCTGATGCCGGTGGGGCTGGATCCGTCGCATCCGTTCCCGCAGGTGGCCAACAAGTCGCTCAACTTCATCTGCCGACTCGAGGGGCGTGACGCGTTCGGGCGCGAGAACCTGATCGCCATCATCAAGGTGCCGCGCGCGCTGCCGCGCGTCATCCGGCTGCCGGAAGCCCTGAGCGGCGGCAAGCAGGCCTACGTGCTGCTGACCAGCGTCATTCGCGCCCACCTGCACGAAATGTTTCCTGGGCGCCGGGCCGAGTCGTTCTCGCAGTTCCGCGTGACGCGCGATTCCGACCTCGATGTCGATGAGGACGAGGTCACCAACCTGCGCCAGGCGCTGCGCACCGGGCTGTCGACGCGCCACTACGGGCAGGCGATCCGGCTCGAGGTGGTGGCCACCTGCCCGACCGAGCTGTCGCAGTTCCTGCTGACGCAGTTCGGCCTGCCCGACGACGCGCTGTACCGCGTCAACGGCCCGGTCAACCTGGGCCGTCTGACGCAGCTGATCGACCAGGCGGTGGCCGACGAGTTGCGCTTTCCCCCGTACGTGCCGGCCTGGCCGAAGCAGCGGCTGCCGCCGGGCCAGTCGATCTTCGACAGCCTGCGCCAGCGCGACCTGCTGCTGCACCACCCTTTCGAGAGCTTCGACCCGGTGGTGCAGTTCCTGCGCGAGGCGGTCCACGACCCCGAGGTGCTGGCCATCAAGCAGACCATCTACCGTACCGGCGCCAAGTCGGTGCTGATGGAGCTGCTGATCGAGGCGGCGCGCCGCGGCAAGGAAGTGATGTGCGTGGTCGAGCTCAAGGCCCGCTTCGACGAGGAGGCCAACATCAACTGGGCCGAGCGCCTGGAGGCGGTGGGCGCCCAGGTGGTGTACGGCATCGTCGGCCTGAAGACCCATGCCAAGCTGCTGCTAGTGACGCGGCGCGAGGGCAAGAAGCTGCAGCGCTACGTGCACCTGTCCACCGGCAACTACAACCCTCGCACCGCGCAGCTCTACACCGACATCGGCTACCTGACCTCCGACCCCGGGCTGACGCTGGACGCCGACGCGGTGTTCCTGCAGCTGGCCAGCCAGGTGAAGCTGAAGGCGCCGCGCCACCTGGTGACGGCGCCGTTCGTGCTGCACCGGCGCATGCTGTCGCACATCCACCAGGTGGGGCAGGCGGCCGCCCGCGGCGAGACGGCGCGCATCGTCGCCAAGGTCAATGCGCTCACCGATCCGGCGCTGATCCACGCGCTGGTCGCCGCCGGCCAGGCCGGCGCGAAGATCGACCTGATCGTGCGCGGCGCCTGCATGTTGCCGCCGGGCTTGCCGGGGTTGACGGACAACATCCGCGTGCGCTCGGTGGTCGGACGCTTCCTCGAGCATTCGCGGGTGCTGTACTTCTGCTGGGGCGCGGGCGTCGACGACGAGGCGCTGTACCTGAGCAGCGCCGACTGGATGACGCGCAACATGCTCGGCCGCATCGAGCTGGCCTGGCCGGTGCGCGACCGCGCCATGCGCCAGCGGGTCATCGACGAATGCCTGGTGCCCTACCTGCACGACACGCTGGACGCCTGGATGCTGGGCCCGGACGGCCGGTACCGCCGCGTCGGCGACAAGGGCATCAGTGCGCAACAGGCGCTGATGCGCCGCTTTGCTCCGCAAAAGGACTGACGACGACATGGACCTGATCCTCTGGCGCCACGCTGATGCCGGCGACCCGTTGGACGATCTTGCGCTAGACCTGCAGCGCAAGCTCACGTCCAAGGGCGAGAAGCAGGCGGCGCGCATGGCCGACTGGCTGAACCGCTTCCTGCCGGAGAGCACGCGCGTGCTGGTCAGCCCGGCGCTGCGCTGCCAGCAGACGGCCGAGGCGCTGGGCCGCAAGTTCCAGACGCGCGAGGCGCTCGGCCCGGGCGGCACGGTGGGCAACCTGCTGACGCTGGCGCGCTGGCCGGACCGTCGCGAGCCGGTGCTGATCGTCGGCCACCAGCCGACGCTCGGCATGACCGCGGCCATGTTGATGGGGGGCGCGCAGGGTTCGGCCGAGGCCGCCGACACGCCGGCCGCGCATGCCACGCCAGCCTGGTCGGTGCGCAAGGGCGCCGTCTGGTGGCTGCGCCACCGCGAGCGCGGCGGCGTGGCCGAGGTGGTGCTGGTGTCGGCGCGTTCGCCGGACAACCTGTAGTCAGCGCGGCAGCACCAGCTTCAGGCTGCCCTGGCGCGACCAGGCATCGGCCTCCTCGCGCAGCAGATGCAGCGTGCGCGGATGGTTCTCGGCCCACGAGGGGCTGAAGCCGAGCAGGGCGGTGCCGTTGTCACGCTTGAGCTGCAGCGCGCGGGTGTCGATCGCGCCACGCGCATGGCACTTGATCACGGCCAGACGCAGGCACAAGGTCTGCCAGGCGAACTGCGCATGGGCCAGCGCCGGGTCCAGCTTGCGCAAGCCGCCGCGCTGGCCCAGCACCAGCTCGCTGATGCGCCGCTGCTGGCTCTGCGAGAAGCCGGCCGCGTCGACGTTGGCCACCAGGTAAGCGCTGTGGCGGTGGTGGTCGTGGTGCGACACCATCTGGCCGACCTCGTGCAGGTCGCAGGCCCAGCCGAGCTCGCGCTGGCTCTCGTCGAGCACGTCGTCGATGTCGGCCACCGACTGGTACAGCGACTGCGCCAGCGTGCGCACGCGCAGCGCCTGGTCGGCGGCCACGCCGAAGCGCGTCTGCAGTTCGCGTACCGACTCGTCGCGCACGTCTTCCGGGTGGGCATGGCGCAGCGCCTCGAGCCGCTCGCGCAGGTCGATGATCACGCCCTGGCGCAGCGCACCGCGCGCCGGGACCAGGCTGTCGATGCCGAAGTGCGTGGCCAGGGTATACAGGATCGCCAGCCCACCCGGCAGCACGGCACGGCGGTCGGCGCGCAGCGCCGGCCACAGCAGCTTGCCGGTATGGCCGGCCTCGATGCAGCCGGCGATGCACCAGCGCAGGCCGTGCGGCGTGATGCGCCCGTCGGTCACGTTGTTGGCGGCCAGCAGCTGCGACACCGCCCCCACCGTGCCCGACGAACCCAGCGCCTCCTGCCAGCGCTGCGGCGCAAAGGGCTGCAACGCTTCCTCCAGTTCGGCGCCAGCGGCGATCTGCGCCGCGCGGAAGGCCTGTTCAGTGAGGCGGCCGTCGCCGAAGAAGCGCATTGACAGGCTGACGCTGCCGACCTGGAAGGACTCGGCCAGCACCGGCATGCGGCCCTGGCCGAGGATCATCTCGGTGGAGCGTCCGCCGATGTCGACCACCAGCCGCGAGGTGTCGCCCGGCTGCAGGTGCGAGACCCCGGCATAGATGAGCCGCGCCTCTTCGCGTCCGGAAATCACCTCGATCGGGTAACCCAGGGCTTCCTGCGCCCGCAACAGGAAGGCATTGCGGTTGCGCGCCTCGCGCAGCGTCTGCGTGGCCACCGCACGCACCTGGCGCGGCGTGAAGCCCGCCAGGCGCGCGGCGAAGCGGCGCAGGCAGTCCAGGCCGCGCTGCACCGCGGCTTCGGTGAGCATGCCGTCGGCATCGAGCCCGCCGCCCAGGCGCACGGTCTCCTTCAGGTAGTCGATGCGGCGGTAGCGGCCGTGCTGCAGCTGTCCGATCTCGAGCCGGAAGCTGTTCGAGCCCATGTCGACGGCAGCCAGGGGACCGGACAGGATGGGCGGTAGGCTGCGCATGGCCCGATTGTGCCTAGGCTCGGTGGCAGGGGCCGGCTCCGCGGCTCGGCGTCTTGCCAGGCAGGGTTGCTTCGCCGTCGCACCCGAACTGTTCGCGCGCCAGGGCGACGCGCAGTCCTATGGCGAGATTGCCAAGTTGATCGCCGAGGTGGTGTCCAAGACCCCTGACGTCCAGGTGCTCGGCGATCTCGACGCCAGCTTGGCCTGGGCCGCGCAGCAGGGCGCCGATGCCAGCCGGCAGGGCATCATTGGTTTCTGCTGGGACGGCCGCATCGTCTCGCTGTATGCCGTGCCGACCACCGGCCCAGCTACCGCAAAGCCGCTGCCCAGGAAGGCCGGACGCTGGCCCTGGACTGGTTCAGGACCCACGGACTGGCTTGACAGGGCTGCTAAGGTGCTGAAGTGCCCACCATCCCGGTGGGCTCTTCACGAGCCTGCATGACGCTGACCTACATCGTGCTGGCCACCCTGGCGGGTGGTCTCCTTTCGGTGCTGATCGCCGCCAGCCTGACGGTGACGGTGCTCAGCCGCCTGGTGCACAACCTGGTCAGCCTGTCGGCCGGCGTGCTGCT
>Ga0209668_10001403_pt1 | contig 10286 bp, 4 predicted proteins | sample FrelakmetPLP11PL_FD_187150 | JGI IMG/M metagenome (GOLD analysis project Ga0209668, IMG submission 187150) | Freshwater lake sediment microbial communities from the University of Notre Dame, USA, for methane emissions studies - PLP11 PL (SPAdes)... | ecosystem: Environmental > Aquatic >... | reverse complement strand
ATTTAAGTGTGAATCTTAATAATAGCCAGACTTTTACAATATTCATCCGCCAGCCGGAATGGGCTAAATCAGGAATTGTTGTTAATGTAAACGACAAACCTGTACAAGTATCAGCAAATGCCTCCGGCTATCTGGAAATAAAGCGGAAGTGGAGAAATAATGATAAGATCGGAATAATTCTTCCAATGGAACTTCATATTGAATCTATGCCCGACAATGCAGATCGAATTGCATTCCTTTATGGTCCGTTAGTGTTGGCAGCCGATTTGGGTGATTCGTTGCCTGATCCGGTTTTAGGAACACCGGTTTTGCTTACCAATAACCGGAATATAGAAGAGTGGCTGAAACCCGTTGATATAAACAAACTCATCTTCGAAACAAAAGGCATCGGGCAACCTAAAGATATTACCCTTAAGCCTTTTTATACCCTGTACAATAAATATTACAGTGTCTATTTCGACTTTTTCACAAAAACAGGTTGGGTAGCCCGTCAAACGGGATATGAAGCTGATAAGAAACAACAGCAAATTATTGAAGAGCGAACCATTGATAATTTCCGTATCGGCGAAATGCAGCCTGAACGCGACCATAACCTTGTTGCCACTGAGAAATCATATGTCGACATCGCATTGGGAAGGACAGGCAGAGAGGCCCGCCGCGATAATAATTTTAGTTATTCCATGAAAGTAAATCCTGGTGCTGCTAACATCTTGCTGCTCACCTATATTGGCGATGATAAGGATCGCAAATTTGACGTGTTGGTTGATGGCGTAAAAATTGCCTATGTTGAATGGAATGGAGGTACTACAGGTAAATTTTACGACTTTGAATATACTATTCCTGATGAAATCATTGGCAACAAAACGTCAGTAACCATTAAGATTGATGCAAATCATGGCAGAACAGCCGGACGTATATTTGGATGTAGAATGCTCAAACAAAACATAAATAAATAGCTAAAGATGAAATCCTTTAAAGTGCTTATTGTTATAGTGGAAGCCGTAATGTTGTCAGCATCAGCAAATTGTCAGGAAAAATTAAGCTCAGAAATGCTCGGTAAAATAGAGTTTCGCAACCTGGGAGCATACCGTGCAGGCGCATGGGTTTCGGCAATTGCTGTTCCGGAAAATCCCGGTGAAAAACACAAGTACACCTTTTTCGTCGCGGGGCGTAACGGAGGTGTTTGGAAAACCGTGAATAATGGCACTACTTTTTACCCGGTATTTGAAAAATATGGCGTAACAACTATCGGGGCAATTGCCGTGGCACCTTCAAATCCGGTTGTGGTTTGGGTTGGAACTGGCGAATCGTATAATGCGCGTTCTTCCTATGCCGGCAACGGAATTTATAAATCTACTGATGGTGGCGAAACCTATACCAATATGGGTTTAAAGGATTCACATCACATTTCAAAAATCATTGTTGATCCTGAAAATGCTGATATTGTTTTCGTTGCCTCAATGGGTCATCTTTACACGACCAACGCCGAACGTGGTGTTTTTAAAACTACCGATGGCGGGGAAAAATGGGAAAAGGTTCTTTATATTGATGATAAAACCGGGGTTATTGATATGATCATGGATCCTTCAAATCCTATGGTTTTATATGCCTCAGCTTACGAAAAGACACGTTATCCCTGGCATTTGGAAGCAGGAGGTAAAAACAGCGCTGTGTACAAAACAATGGATGGCGGGAAAAGCTGGTCCAGGACTTTGAACGGACTTCCTGATGGTGAGTTAGGTAGAATTGGCCTTGCCATCAGTAAAAGCAATCCAGATATCGTATACGCCGTGGTTGAAAACCTTAATCCGAAAGATTCGACGAAGGAGCTCAAAACCGAAGGCATGATGAATACTTTGCGTGATAATTATTACGACCAGCTTAAGGGTGGTGAAGTTTATCGTTCGATTAATGGTGGCATGTCATGGGTAAAAATGAATGATGATAAATATAATGTTAGTTCCAAAGCAGCTTATTCGTTCAACCAGATCTTCTGCAATCCCCAAAACCAGGATAATCTTTGGGTTTTAAGTGATGCCATGCATATTTCGTTTGACGCAGGTAAAACCTGGACCGGCTTTGAAGGCGACACCACTCATTATCTCGAAACAATGTTTGGTGACCATCGTACTATGTGGTTCGATCCAAAAGATGGCAATCATATGCTTCTGGGAAGTGATGGTGGTATTTATGAGACTTTCGATGCCGGAAAAACAACCCGCCATTTTTACCAGATTCCTATTGAGGAGATTTATGCAGTCGGTTATGATTATCTGACTCCTTACAATATTTATCTTGGATTGCAGGATCACGATGTATGGCGCGGTCCATCCAACAGCTGGACTGGCGAAATTGGTCCCGAGGAATGGACCGTAGTCGGCTCCGGCGATGGTATGTACTGCAAAGTGGATAAAGAAACAGGTCGCTGGATTTATTCAACAGGGCAGTTCGGACAGCAGCTGGTTTTGGATGCATGGACAGGTACGGCAACACGTATCATGCCTGTAGCAGCCAATGATAAACCAACATATCGCTATACCTGGACTACCCCACTTTTGCTTTCACCACACAATTCCTCAATTATTTATACTGCTGCGCAAATGATGCTTCGCTCAGTAAACCGGGGCAAAACATGGGAAGAAATCAGTCCCGACCTTACAACCAACGATCCTGTAAAACAGAATGGACGCGGGCATATTAAATACTGTACCATCACTACTTTCGATGAATCACCTCTGAAACCTGGAATTCTGTGGGCTGGTACAGATGATGGGAATGTGCAATTTACACTTGATAATGGTTCATCCTGGACCGACTGCACTCCAGCACTTTTAGCGGCCGGTAGCCCTGAAGGTTTCTGGACCACGCGGATAGTAGCTTCGGCACATGATAAAGCCACAGCTTTCGTAAGTTTTTCGGGTTATACGAAAGACGATTTCAGAAGTTTGCTTTTTAAAACATCCGACAACGGGAAAACCTGGGAAAAAATTACCGGCAATCTACCCGAACAGCCTGTTAACGTTATTACTGAAGATCCTGATAACAAAAACCTTCTTTTCGTTGGAACCGACGGTGGTCTGTATGTTACTGTTAACAGTGGAACAGAATGGGTTAAATTTGAACAGATTCCAGCCGTTCCGGTGAAGGATGTCGCCATACATCCGCGTGAAAATGACCTTATAGTTGCAACTTATGGTCGTGGGGTTTATATCGCCAATATTTTGCCCCTCAAACAGATAAGCGGTACCATCTTCGCGAGCCATGCTGTATTGTTTCCTGTAAAGGATAAACCATTGAAAAATTACTCAGAAGCTGCCTGGCTTGGAAACCGGCGTTTGATGGGCGATACTCATCCTTTTACACCTAACGAACCGAACGCCTTCGAGATTTATTATTTTGTAAATCAGGATCAATTTATTGCTCCAAAGAAGAAGCAACTGGTACTGCCATCTATTGAAATCAGAAACGAAGGAGATAGCTTATTGAAATCATTCCAGGTGAAAGAACCCGGATTTGGGAAAGTGGAATTTTCTTTCGGAGATCTACAAACCGGCAAATATTCTATTGTTCTGAAATCAAATGGAAAGGAATATAATCAGACTGCAGTCATTAAAGAATCCTGGCAATGGCCGGTAGGAAATTTTAATATGCAATAGCCGTGAGCTGTCAGTTACAACAATTCCCATCGGAAATTGTGGAGTTAGTTCTAGCCGAAAGGGTGATGAAGAAAAGCTTGAAAATATATGAAACTTTAGTGACAATATAATTATAATACTGGTAAACAGAGTTTTTATAATCAATAAAGTAATAAAAGAGGATAAATTCTTTATTGTAAATAGTCTTCAATATTGATTTAAATCACATTCTCACAAACTATTTTAACTATTTTTACAATCAGATAACTGAATACATATTGTAAAATGAAAAAGTATTTCCCCCTATTCCTGTTTTGTGTTGTGATAATCTCATGTAAAGAGGATATTTTAATGAAAAAACCAGCACCGAATTATATCCCGATCCAGATTGCAGATTCTATGGATTTAACAAACAATTTTTATGATAATGTCGAAACATTTTCATTACCTCTTAATGACCTGTCTGTTGAGGGAGAAATATCAAACCCTGGCGTGGTAGATTTAAATAAACTCACAAAAAGATCGGTAATCGTTAAAGAGACCTTACTTGATGAAAAAGGAGGAAACAAATTCACCGGAGCCTTCCGATATGACGGCTATTCACTTATGGATATTCTTGATAATATAAAGATTCGCAAAACAAATGCTGAAGAATTCCAGTCTGTGATTGACCTGTATGTTGAAATAGAGAATGCTTCCGGGGAAAAAGTCGTATTCAGCTGGGGAGAAATTTATTACCCAAATAATCTTCATAAAATAATTCTTGCTTCAGATGTTGCCCGAATAGTTCCCTCTAAGACCAAAGATTTATGGGTACTGCCCAAAACAAGTAAGTTAGTTTGCGGGAATGATCTTATTTCGGAAAGGAATATTAATGAACCAACAAAAATAACAGTCAGATCTTATCCTAAATCATTTAAAACAGTGAAAGGAATGTCACCTATGTTCTCGGAAGGATTTTCTATTTTAACAGGTAACAACGAATCTGTAAAAGTTACTGAATTTGAATCCGGATTGAATTTAAGTACCTATAATACTGTATTCTATGGCAGGGGCAGAGGTATTCATAGTACAACGCCTTTCAAAGGAGTCTTTCTTAAAAGTATGATTGAAAAATACTTTCCTTCAACCAAAGAAAATTTAATGACCGGGCTGTTCTGTTTTGCAGGGAAGGATGGATATAGAATGACGGTATCCTTTTCTGAATTATTTAACAGAAATGATCAGCAGGAATTTTTACTGGTCAAAACTGCTCCTGATGAAGATGGGGGACTTTTTCGAGTATTCCCAAGTTGTGATTTTTTCTCTGACAGGGCTATTAAGTCACTCAGTGAGGTTCATTTTATCAAATAGGATCCTTATCAAGTTCTCTCAGACTTCAATCATTCGGGCCTCTTCTGTAGATTAAAGTAAATTGCCGCATAAAAATTACGTCCTGCTTCAGGATAACCTTCCTGAATGGTGTAATTTCTATCGAAAATATTATTCATTCCGGCTTCTGCAGTAATAAAGTTCTTAAAGTGATATGATGCCTGAAAATTCATTACAAAAAAACCTGGCGACACCCTTGTTCCGTCACTGGCATTGTTGCGTTCGGAATCATATTCCCCGGAAAGAGTCAAAAACATCTTTTTGGCAATACTGCATTCAACAGAAGCAAACAGTTTATTATTTGGAACATCAGTAAACAAAATATCAGGGTTACTGATATTATGACGCTGAATATACGAATAGGCAGCATAAATATTTAATACTGTAACCGGCTTGTAGACAAAGCTTAGATCAATTCCTTTAAATACAGATTCTCCGGTATTCTGCATCTGTGAAAGATCACCCTCCACATTGCTTACCATTTGTATGGTATTATACAGGTGACTGTAGAAAAGTTCGGGACGAAAATTTAATTTATCTGCCAGTTCAATAGTTGAAGCCAGTTCCAGATTGATGGCTGTTTCCGAATGCAGATCAGGATTGGGTATCGCACTTCCATTCCGATAAGAGTAGCGGTCTTTCATAGTAGCAAACCGGCTTTTATATGCTATATTGAAGCTGATGTTTATAGCCTCTGAAATTTTGTAATAGGTTACCAGTTGCGCATTGAGTGCATCATTCTGGTTTTTGGGATAATTACTGATAGTAGATTCGGATGAGTTATAGTCTTCTGCCCGCAGGCTTTTTCTGAGATTATAGCTTATGCCCGGTATAAAGTTAAGCTTGCTGCCTGCCGCATAAATATCTTCTATTCCAAAAGAAAAAGTATTGTCCGCAAAATGACGGACAGGCTCACCTTCATTATGTTCGCTATGGTTATCATTTTTTGCGTGTAATGATACCTTCAGATGGTTTTTGTCATTCAAGTCACTGTCAAACTCAAGATTACCGCCTAAAGTATAGTCATTATAGAAACTGTTGAATGATGAAGGTTTGTTCTGTGTTGAATAGGAATTGTTATCAAAGCTGCTCAGCTCATTTTTGAACTGGTCAAAGTATGCACGCGCTTTCAGATCAGATCTTTCACCGATCTTTGTTCTTGATATGTAATAAATGCTCTGCTTATCCCAGTAGGGCCATTGCCAGTACCTTACTCTGGTATTTTTATCAGTTCCCAGGTAGACCGGATTTCCCTTGCTTCCGTGGGAGTACTGGTAATTGATGCTGTATTCATCGGTAGCATTGGGGGTGTAACCAAATTTAAAGCTTCCTTTTATATCCTTACGGTAGGAGTTGTCACGATGGTGATCTGTCTCCAGGGCAGTTGTATCAAAATTTGCCGAGAGAGGTAAATACTGACTCTGAAGCAGAGAAAACCCGGTTTGAATGTACACTTTGCCAAGATTGCTGCCGAGGTTGATATTAGTTTCGTAACCCTTTCCACTCATGGTCCCTATCCTGGCTTTCAGTTCAAGCTTCCTGGTGGGTTTCATTCCAACAAGGTTGATTGCACCACCAATTGTATTGGCACCATAGGTCATCGACGAAAAACCTTTGGCAACATCAATTTTAGATATATCATAAGTCGTAAAACGCGCAAGATCCACATAACCATCATATGGGACATAAACAGGAATGCCATCCATAAAAACAGGTACACTTCGGATATCAAATCCACGCAGGTAGACTGTACTTTCATTTCTTGATCCATTTCCACTGATTACCAGTGAAGGAAGAGTCCTTAATGCACTGCTTACATCCTTTGCATTGTATTTCTGCATTTCGGCACCATCGACAGTTGACTTGTCGACGGTGGCACTTATCATCACTTCGCCCAGTGTGTAAAATTTCTGTAAGGATAAAGAAGTGTCCGTTACAGATTGTGAAAAACAGTTTATACTAATAAGCATTAAGAAAGCTAAAGAGAAGTTTTTATTCATAGTGACCAGTTAAAAGGAATAATAAATAAAATTATGCTTCATCAATAAAATAATGGCTTCCAATATATAAAACAATATTACTTTAAAAAACCATATTTGACAGGATGGGAAGATTCAGCAGATCGAGCCTGCCCTGCATTCTGGCCCCCCGCTTTGGCTGAAGGTAGTCTTTCATTTTTATCCGGGCAGTAATAATACAATTTACGAGACTTCTCTGAATTTCGGAAACATTAATGTTCAATACTTGTTGTTCTCCTATGTATATTAAGCGTTCTCAGACACTGCCATAAAATCCATGCAGGTGTTTTTTGCTTTTTGCAAGGTTGTTTCCAGGTTTTGAGGGATTTTACAGTTAGTGCTTCAAAATTATATACAGGGTGGTTTTTGGAAACAATCTACAGGACAAATGACATAGTTACTTTAAAGGAAGATATTTGAAATCTTTGACTTAAATTATCAGAACAATTTGTATAATTTTGTTTGTTTTAAGTCGTATAGGTAACTATTTGTCATGAAATATTTTATGACAAAAGAATTGAACAGAATTCCAGATTTTGATGATATCGTATTCGAACACAGGAACAGAGAGTACGGAGCTTTTATTCTGCGGAAGAAGTATAGCCTGAATATCATCATATCGCTTCTGATTGGAATCGTAATTATGGCTGCTGCGGTTCTTATTCCTTACTTTAATGCCAGGGCTTTGGTAAATCATAAAAATCTCACTGAAAGACAAGTAGAAATCAAGCTGCAACACTTCGATCAGCCACATGAAATAGTTGTGCCTCCCCCTCCACGTCAGCCACAACGTGAAGATGCTATTCAGCAATCAAAATATAAAGCACCGATTGTCGTTGACTCGGTTAAACCTTATGATACAATCCAACTTATGACTACTGTTGAAGCACTGAATATTAATGAGACTGTGGAAGTAGTTGAATTGGAGGAGGAAGTTAAGGAAGAGGTCCAGGAAGAAAAGGCTGAACCTGAGCCCGAACCTTTTATAAGGGTTGAAGAGATGCCGGAGCCCTCCGGAGGTCTTGCAGGTCTTTATAAGTTTATTGCTGAAAATACTATATATCCGCGAATGGCAAAAGATAACTACATCCAGGGTAAAGTGTTGGTCATATTTTGTGTAACTTCCAAAGGTAATATTGAACAAATAAGTATTTTTAAAAGTGTTGATCCTGAACTCGATGCTGAAGCAATAAGAGTTGTAAAAAAATTTCCGCCATTTAAACCAGGTAAACAGTATGGGAAGCCTGTTCCTGTATGGTACGTTGTACCATTCGATTTTCAACTCTAAATCAAAAAAATGAAATTTGAAGAAGAAGCTGAAACATTAACTGTACCGGAATTTACATTTACCATCAGTCCTGTCTTGGTACATGCATGAATATGGCTAACTCCGGTGACATTTATGATAGAATAATCATACCCGGCCATCCAGCTTTACTCCTGGTTGTCGGGTCCAGGTTGTACCATTCCATATTGAATCCCGGCGTATGGACCAAGCATCAATCGCGAAATGGAAGTATTAGTAAATACGTTTACTTAATCAGCCGGGGTTTTCTTTCCGGCTGCAACGTAGCATGTCTGCAATAAAAGTAATAATGCAAATATTTTGATTGGTTGCAACCGAAAAGCCTTCACCGGTCTTAAATATATCTTTTCCCTCATATGTTTGATCTCTATTTTACCTCATTAACCTCATCGGTCAAAATTCTGAAATCGGCATCATTGTTTATCGGGTCGAATTTATATGATGCTTCACGTGCAACGATGTCACTAAACCGTTTGGTCAACTGGTCTTTTAAGTTTTGTGTGCCGGAATGATATAAAATGTACAAGCCGGTTGTTTCAAAAGTATCTGTAATTATTGCATTCCCGTTGCTCATTGCAACACTTACTTCTGTAATTCCTTCATGGGTAATTTTCGCAGCTGCACTACAATTCTGTAAATAGGAAGGGACCTTAAATGCCAGTGTTTCACTGCGTTTCCCTGAAGAAACAAATTGGTTCGATTCTGATACTTTGTATTTCAGGTCGATGGCAAAAAGTACGGCAAATTCTGGCCCGGCAAGCACATTCAGGTCGATATCCATGAAACGGTTTTGCCACCAGAAAGGCACGGTTTTAGACAACAGATCGCCCATAACCATTATTTCGCGGTTTACCCTCTGAATTTCGGCCAGACTGCTGCGATTATTGAGTACTGTTTTTCCACCCATGTTGAACCAGTAAAGCGAGGTTGCTCCGTTTGCAATGGCTTCGTATGCCTGAATCCGCATTTCAAGATTATTGGGATTTCCGGCCTTTACCCTTGACCGGCTCTTCCAGTCGTCGGCCATGGCCTGAGTCCATGCTGCAACCGGATTGGGACAGTTGATGCGGTTCAGTGTGCGCATATAATCCCCTATGGTTTCGAGCGGCGAACCCCATTTCACATTTTTATTCTGGTATTTTTTATAATGGCCCCATTTGTCGGCATGTGGTGCAACTACCCGGTAAGCATCAAAATGGGCAAAATCGACTACTCCGGCATAGAGAAAAAAACCGGGTTCGTACGACAGCGTCAAAGTAGTTGGAAAACCTGAATTCCTGAATGCAGTATAGTAATTGAAAATTTCGTAGGCGGGTCTTTTTCCAAACTGTGGTTCGCCAAAGAACTCCGAACCATGAATGGTTTTCAATACATTTTCGTCGATTGTGGTAGACTCTGCCTCCAGTTTTGAAAATCTTTTCATCTGATATTTCCCCGACCATTCCTTATTGGCCAGGAATTCTTTCGCGTCACTATTTACAGTATTGAAATGCATGAGTTTCATGGTTTTGCAATAGGCTTCACTTTTCCCCAGGAGATTGAAGTCCCAGCCTAACCCAATGTCGTAGTTGATGATCATTGGTTTTACCACGTAATACAATTTCTCAACTGATGCATTCAGGTTTATCTCAAATTCAAGTACGATTTCTCCGAAAGGAAGTTTACCTGTATTTACAAAAGCACCATCCATACTGTTGGCTGAAATGATGCCTTCTTCCCCGAACCATCTAATTGATTCTGGCACGAATGATTCACTCCACCAGTGTTCAGTATAGGTTTTCCCGGCTTTCCAGATTTTTACCTGGCCGATTTGAGCATCTTTATCTGATTCGTTGTTGAAATACACATAAAATCCATCGGGGAAACATGACCCATAGGTTGAGTTAAACACGATCCTTGATGCGTAAAAACAGGGCGCTTTTATGGCTACCTGCTTTTCGGTTGTCTTGCCGGTTT
>Ga0209668_10001402_pt1 | contig 10289 bp, 9 predicted proteins | sample FrelakmetPLP11PL_FD_187150 | JGI IMG/M metagenome (GOLD analysis project Ga0209668, IMG submission 187150) | Freshwater lake sediment microbial communities from the University of Notre Dame, USA, for methane emissions studies - PLP11 PL (SPAdes)... | ecosystem: Environmental > Aquatic >... | reverse complement strand
TCGATCGTGGCCGCACCCGCGACCTTTGCGCGACTCAAGGAGACCTGTCGCACCGTGTGGCTCAAAGCCACCCCGGAGGAGCACTACACGCGCGTGCTGGCGCAGGGCGATCGCCGACCGATGGCGAGCCGCCCGCGCGCCATGGAAGAGCTGCGCGCGATGCTGAGCGCGCGCGAGCCGCTGTACGAGAGCTGCGAGCGCACGATCAACACCAGCGGACGCTCGGTCGAGGAAGTCGCCGCGGCGATCGAAGCGCAGCTTGCTCCCGCGGAGAACTCACCGCGAGCCTGAGCAGGCCCGCTCAGGCTCGCGGTGTGCGCAGCACGAAGCCCGGCAGCAGCAGCAGGCCGCCCGCGGCGACGATCGCTGCTCCCAGCGGCAGATCGAGCTCGAACGACAGCACGACGCCCGCCACGACGCTGAACAGGCCGCCGGCTGCGCTCAGCAGCTGAAACTGGCGCATCGAGCGCGCAAAGCGCCGCGCGGACAGCGGCGGCAGCACCAGCAGGCCGAACAGAAGCGTCGGTCCCAGCGTCATGGTGCCCACGGAAACCAGCAGCGCCACCAGCACCAGCAGCAGCGCCTCGAATCCCAGCACGGACTTCTTCAGGATCCGCGCGCTGTCGGAATCGTAGGAGACGAGCAGCAGATCCTTGTGGAACAGGCCCAGCAGCACCGCAACGCAGGCGCAGGTCACGGCCACCATCTCGAACTCGTGCAGACCCAAAAACTGGATTTCCCCGTGCAGCAGTTCTTCGATCTCGTTGCGCCCGAACGGCGCGTAGCGGGCGAAGATGTAGATCGCCGCGTTGGCGAGCGCGAAAGCGGCCGCGATGCGCGCGGTCTCGCCTTCGCCGCGTCGGCCGAAGAACAAGAGCAGGCCCAGGCCTGCCAGGCTGAACAGGCCGCCCCACACGAGGCTGTAGTTCATCGCCATGTGCGGATCGGTCAGCATCGCCTCCGGGTTGCCTGAGGGCCAGCCCAGCACACGGCTGCACCAGGGCAGCAGGCAGAAGCCCAGCGCCACGCCCGCCAGCGAGATCTGCGGCAACGCGATGCCCTGGAAGCTGGTGCGGCGCACCAGCAGGAAGGAGCCGATCCAGGGGCAGACAAGCCCTGCGCACAGCGCCGCGAGCAGCGCCCAGCGGAACAGCTCGATGCGCTCCAGCCAGCTGATCTCATCCATGCTGGCAGTGCTCCATGCGCTCGATCATGGCGTGGCTGGCGCCGCGCTCCACCTTGCCGCTGTCCACCAGCAGCACCTCGGGTACATTCTGTCGCAAGAGCGCCAGATGGTGCGAGACCAGCAGCACGCCCATGCCGTCCTCCGCGCACAGCGTGCGCAGGAGCTCCAGCAGGCGCAGCTCGGTGTCGTGGTCGACGCCGCTGGTCGGTTCGTCGAGCACGAGCAGACGAGGCGTGCTCATCAGGGCGCGCGCGATCAGCACCCGCTGGCGTTGTCCGCCCGACAGGCGCGAGAATGGCTCGCGGGCACGCTCCGCCAGACCCACCCGCGTTAGCTGCGAGTGCGCCAGCCTGCGCTCAGCCCTCGACAGCAGGCGCAGGCCCGAGAGCCGGCCATACGCGCCCATCTGCACGACCTCCTCGACGCTCAGCGGGAAGATAGCATCGAGGCTCTCGCGCTGGGGCACATAGCCCAGGTCGCGCTTCGGCCGCGTGACGGTGCCCGAGAGGGTGGGAATCAACCCCAATATGCCGCGGATCAGCGTGGTCTTGCCGCTGCCGTTAGGACCGATGATGCCCAGCATTCCGCCGGCGTGAACCTCGAGGTTGACGCCCTGGAGCAGGGGGCGGCCTCCGTAACCGAAGGCCGCCCCGTCCAGTTTCAGCAGGCGACTCAAGTGCCCTTCTGAGGCCCGAAGGCTTCGGCCAACCGCTTGTGCAGCAGATCCATCATCTCGATCCACGACTCCGTTCCCGGCAGTCCAGCACACATGTTGGGCAGTTCGACCAGCGTGACGCCGGCCTGATTGCGCACTTCCTCCAGCTCCGAGCGACGCGCCCAGGCCGCCGCCAGCAGGCAGACATCCTTCTCCTTGCGCAGCGTGGCGATCAGGCTCGCGAGGCTGGCAGGTGTCGGAGGAATGCCCGGCTGCGGCTCGACGCTGCCCAGCGTGACCAGGCCGTAGCCGCGGATCAGGTAGGCGTAGTCCTGGTGGTACACGCACACCTTGCGGCCCTTCCAGCCCTCGCCGAGCTTCTTCCAGCGCTGCTGCGCGGCTTCCAGCTCCCGGGTCCAGGCGGCATGGCGCGCTTCGTAGTCGGCCTTGTGCGCAGGATCGATCGCGCACAGCCCCTTGAGGATGTTGGCGGCCATCACGGCCCCGCCTTCCACCGAGAGGTTCATGTGCGGATTGCCCTGCGGATGCACATCACCGAGCTTGCGATCGACCTGCCCGGGGATGTCGATGGCCGCGAAGCCATCGGAAGCGTTGATGAAGCCGGGCCGGCCCGGCTGGATGCGTGCGTTGCCGCAGTTTTCCAGCAGTCCGGGCACGAAGGCCACCTCCAGCGAGAGTCCCACCTGTACGAACACATCCGCGCGGCTCATCGCCACCAGATGCGAGGGCTTGATGCCCACGAAGTGCGGATTCTCGAGGCCTTTGCAAATCGACTGCACTTCGACGCGATCTCCGCCGATGCGGCGCGAAAGATCCGCCAGATCCGGAATGCTCGTGACAACCTTGAGCTTCTCCGCAGCTTGTGCAGACAAGCCCAGCAGCACGAGCGCCAGCAGCGTCAGGAGACGCATGGCTCTCACCAGTTGACGCCGTGGCCGTGGGCCCCGACGAAGAAGGTGTACTGGACCGCCGCACGGAAGCTCTCATCCGCGCCGTCGACATCCAGCGTCGAGAGGCCAAAGCGCAGGCGATGGAACTCCGAGAGGTAACGCGTGTAGTAGGCCTCGATCTCCAGCGCCTCGGTCTTGTCCGCGTCGGCGAGCTCGGCCATGCTGATCTGCAGGCCGATCGAGTTGTTGGGATCCAGACCATGGTCGGCGAACAGCAGCCAGCCCGTGCGCGTGCCATCGGCCACGATGGGGGCGTCACCCGGCGCCGCACCCAGCTCGGCGCCGACATCGCCGGAGTTCACCAGGAACTCCAGACCCGCCGTGAAGCTCTTCGTGGCGGTCTCATCCTTCCAGCCGTAGGTCACATCGAGGCCCCACACGGTGTTGTCCAGACCGCCGACCTCGCCGCCTCCGTCTTCATCCACGAAGGCGAAGTCGGGCACAATGCGCGCGGAGGTGCCCAACTGCAGCGTGCCGTTGGTGCCGACATCGGTGAAGCCGGTGACGCGCGCGCTGTAGTTGAGGTTGCCGATCGACTTGCGGCCGGCCACTTCGGCCTCGGCCTCGGGTTCTTCCTCCTCGCCGTGCTCGTGCTCGGGCAGCAGGCTCGAGAAGGCACCCAGCGAGAAGCGCACGGCGGTGGTGTCGTTGGCGGAGAACCAGTGATCCCACTGCACGCCGGTGCCGGAGACTTCATCGCCGAGATACTCGCGCAGGACCAGCGGCCGCTCGAGCGTGCGCAGCTCGTGGATGTGGGTCTGCATCTGCTTGCCGAAGTCGAGGAAGAACTTGCCCACGCGCAGCGTGTGGCGCTCGCCCAGGCCCTTGTAGTGCAGCGCAGCCTCTTCGATGTCGAGGCTCTCGCCGTCGCTCACGGCCGTGAAGTAGGCCCAGGCGGTCGGATCCACCCAGGCCTGCGCGCCGAATTCCAAAGCGCGCAGCTCGGCGTTCCAGCCGACCTCTTCGCCCCCGCTGCGGTAGTCGCCGACGATGTCGCCGACGAACGAGAAGGCGGGGTTGAAGACCGAGGAGAAGCGCGAGGCCTGGCCGGAGTTGTCTTGTGAAGTGCCTTCCTTGGGAGGGCCGTAGACCTGACGGGGCATGCCCGGGGTCTGGAAGGCGGAGCCTTGCCCGAACAGGGCGGAGGTTCCCAGCAGCAATGCGGATGCGGACAGAATGGAATGATTCATGGAGCAATGGCGGGGACGCAACCCCGCCGGGGTACGCGAAGACAATCGGAACGGAGGATTCAGAACTGTTTGGAGAACCGTTCCTAGCGCGGAGGACCCCGTGCGCTCGGCAGGCGGCGCGGCAATCCGAGCGGAGCCTTGGCCGGGCGCAGCTGCGGCGGCAACTGTGCATGCTGGAGCACGAGCGGCAGCGCGCAGGCTGTCGGTGATTCCAGGCTGGCGAACAGGCACGCGGCACAGTCGCTGCCCAGCGCATGGTCCGCGTGCAGGGCTGCGTGGGCGGGTCCCGCACACAACAGGCTCAGCACGATCAGGGCGCACAACAGCACCCGCACCAGCGTGGCACGCTTGGAAGTCACCAGGCGCGCGAGTCTAGCGGTTCAGCCGTCCAGACGGAAGAGCGGCCGGTACTTGGGGTTCTCGACCAGCTTCTGGAACAAGGGATCGGCGGCGAGGCCCTGCAGCTCCTTGAGCGAGATGGGGGCTTTCTCCAATGTGTCCGCCGCATCCTTGAGCTTGCCCATCTGCAGGTGGCAGCGGGTGAGACCGATGTAGGCGGCCTCCGGGCGCGCGCGGAAGTCGTTGGCCGAGAGCTTCAGCGCCGTCGTGTAGTCCTTGGCGGCATCGCGCCACTGCTCGATGCGGTAGAGCAGGCGCGCGCGCTCCTCGTAGTTCTGCGCGTAGACGCGATTGCGCTCGATCTGCGTCTCGATGTCGGCCAGCAGATCGCGGCGCGCGTTCTTGTCGCCCAGCAGCGCCAGCGTCACCAGCGCCGACTCGCGCACTTCCTTGGTCGGCGAAGCGCCCAGCTCGCGCAGGATCTTCTTGCCGTCGGTCTCGATCGAGTTGGGTGCCGAAGCCAGCAGATCGAGCAGGCGCGCGCGCTGGTCGGCGGGCGGCGTGAAGTCCTGGGCCAGCCGCAGAATTGCCAGTGCGTGGACCTTGTCGATCGCCTCGGGCACCGCGCGGTAGTACGCGGCCAGCGCATCGGCCTGCGGAACCGCATCGCGCACCGACTCGCACAACCGCAGCACGCGCGGCGCCAGATCCGCGCGCTTGGCGCGAGCGAGCGCGCGCAAGCACTCGCGCACCACATCCGGGGAAGGATCGATCAGCGCTTCGCCGAGCGCCTTGTCGGCCTCCGCGCTGCGCAGGCTCGCCAGGCTGGTCAGCGCCGCATCGCGCAGCTCGACCGGACCGCCCTTGGTGATCCCCACGAGCAGCCCGCAGGCGCGCTCGGGCTCCGGCGAGGAACCCAGCGCCAGCACGGCGTTGCGCTTGCCGTCGGGACTGCCCGTCTGCGCCAACTGCAGGAGGCGCGGCGTCACGGCGGGCGAGCGCAGCTCGAACAGCGCGCGCCGCACCGTCTGCGCCACGAGCTTCTGCGCATCGCTGGCCTGAGCGCCCGGATCGAGCTTCTCGACCAGCAGGGGCGCCGCCTCGGCGCCCAGCGCCACCAGCTGCTCGCGGCCGCGGTTGAGCCCGTCCGTGCGGCGGGCGAGCGCATCCTGCTCCAGCCGCGCGAGAAGCTCGTTGAGGCTCGCCGAAAGGCCCACCGACTGCGCCGCCTGAATGGCGCGCATGCGCTTCAGGAAGGCCTCCAGCGACTCGCGCGCGGGGCGCTTGTCCTGAGCACCCGCTCCGGCAGCGAGCAGGGCCAACGAAAGGAGGAAGATCAGCGGACGCATCACACCTTCAGGATAGCCCTTTCCGGACCCGGCGCAAAGCTCAGGCTGCGCTGGCCTGCTCAGGCTGCGCTGGCCTGCTCAGGCTGCGCCCGGGGTGCGCGGACGCAGATAGAAGATCTCACCGCGCCGGCCGCACTCGCCCGGTGCCAGACCCTGCACGCGCCTGCGCGTAGCCTGGGCGCGCGTCGGCCCGCTGTGGGTCGGCGTCGCTTCGCGGGTGCCGTAAACGGCCTTGAGCCGCAGACGGTGGCGGAAGATCCATGAGCGCATGTCTGGGTCTTCTTTCGTCCAGGCGAGGGGTCGCTTTTTGAGTCCGATCGGCCAAAATGCTCCGCTCCGATGACCACGAGCCGCGAAAGTCTTTCGCATCCCGATCCTGATGTTGTCGCCGTCGACTTCGGCGTGATCGTCGTCGGCGGGGGACACGCCGGCATCGAGGCCGCACTGGCGAGCGCGCGCCTGGGCGTCTCTACGGCACTGGTCTCGCTGCGCCTCGATCTCATCGGCGAGATGAGCTGCAATCCCGCCATCGGGGGGCTGGGCAAGGGGCAACTCGTGCGCGAGATCGACGCACTCGGCGGCGCGATGGGCTGGATGGCGGATGCCACCGGCATCCAGTTCCGCGTGCTCAACACCGGCAAGGGCCAGGCCGTGCGCGGACTGCGCTGCCAGTCCGATCGCCACCGCTACCGCGAGCTCGCCATCCGGACCTGTTCCGGCGCACCCAACCTTCAACTCTTCGACGGCGGTGCCGCCGGCCTCTTGATCGAAGGCCGACGCGTGCTCGGCGTGCGCTTGAGCGATGGCCGCACGCTGCGCTCGCACGCCACCGTGCTGACCACCGGCACCTTCCTGCGCGCCGTGATGCACACCGGCGAAGCGCAGTCGGCCGGAGGCCGCATCGGCGAGGGCACCAGCAGCGCCTTGAGCGAAGACCTCGTGCGCCTCGGCGTGAAACTCGGTCGGCTCAAGACCGGTACGCCCCCGCGCCTCGCGCGCGATTCGATCCGCTTCGAGCAGCTCGAGGCGCAGCCCGGCGACGCGAGCCCCGAGCCCTTCTCCGAGCGCACCGACCGCGCGCGCTTTCCCGCGCTGCCGCAGGTCAGCTGCCACATCACCTACACCAACGAGCGCACGCACGAGCTGATCCGCGCCAACATCCACCGCGCGCCGATGTACGCCGGCCGCATCCAGGGCGTCGGTCCGCGCTACTGCCCCTCGGTGGAGGACAAGGTGATGCGCTTTGCCGACAAAGACCGCCACCAGGTCTTCCTCGAGCCCGAGGGCCTCGACACGGAAACGGTCTATGTCAACGGCGTCTCGACCTCGCTGCCGGCGCAAGTGCAGGAGGCCTTCCTGCGCACCATCCCCGGCCTCGAGCAGGCGCGTTTCCTGCGCCATGGCTACGCCGTGGAGTATGACTTCTGTGCGCCCTCGCAGCTCACCGACACACTCGCGCTGCGCTCCGTGGCAGGCCTTTACCTCGCCGGACAGATCAACGGCACCTCAGGCTACGAGGAGGCCGCCGCCCAGGGCCTGATCGCGGGCGCGAACGCCGCGCTGCAGGCCTGTGGGCGCGAGCCGCTCGTGCTCGGCCGCCACGAGGCCTACATCGGCGTGATGATCGACGATCTCATCCGCTCGAATCCCACCGAGCCCTACCGCATGTTCACCAGCCGCGCCGAGCATCGCCTGCTCCTGCGCAACGACAACGCCACCGAGCGGCTGACACCGCGCGCGCACGCGCTCGGTCTGTGCTCGACTGCCGAACGCGAGCGCTTGGATCAGCGCCTGCAGGCCAAGCGCGAGTGGGCGAAGCGCCTTGACTCGCTACGCGTGCCTGAGCACGGCCACCGCACGCTGTCCGAGCTGCTCAGCCGGCCGGAGTTCGACTGGAGCGCGGCGCAGGCGCTCGCGCCACAGCTCGCCGAATGCGATCCCTCGATCGCGCAGGCCGTGGAGACGGAGATCAAATACTCCGGCTACATCTCGCGCCAGGAGGAGAACGTGCAGCGCCTCGCGCGTCAGGAGGCCACGGAGATCCCCGCCGACATCGACTACGCGACGCTGCGCGGGCTTGCGAGCGAAGCGCGCGAGCGGCTCGTCGCCCTGCGCCCCCGCACGCTGGGGGCGGCCAGCCGCATTGCGGGCGTGCGTCCGCCGGATGTGGCCCTGCTGGCGATCCATGTGGAGCGCCTGCGCCGCCAAAGGCAGGGCTGAGTTCGCCCGGGGCGGCCGCAGGGAACCCCAGCTTCCCACGGATCGTCTGCTCTGAAGTAGGATTCATACGATGCGCACCCCCCTCGCCCTGCTGGCTTTCGGCCTCACGACCCTCGGCTCCTTCAGCGCCCTCCAAGCCCTCCCCGCCCTGCATCCCCAGGGCAGCGTTGAATCGGCCACGATCACCGATCCGCGGCCCCAGGCCGCCGCCCCGCGCCAGCCGCTGCCCTCCGAGCGGCTCAACCTGGCCGGAACCGCCGAGGCGCTGCGCTTTGAGGTGCCCTCCGTCAGCCTCGAGCGCCTCTACGCCGAGGACGCCCTCGACGCCCGCGGTCCCGATCGCATCGGCGTCGAGCGCCCCCTGAACCTCACCGCGCGCGAGCTTTCCGATTGCTGGTTCGAGACCAAGGAGGGCGAGCTTTTCGCCTGCACCTTCGACGCGCCGGAAGCGATCGGCCTGCGCCTGCGCTTCGAGGAGCTTGACCTGCCGCCGGGTGCACAGCTTTGGATCTACTCCGCGCAAGCGGACGGCCGCGTGCAGGGCCCGATCACCGGCCGCGGCCCTTCGGGCAACGGCACGCTCTGGTCGGCCGACATGTACGGTCCGGCGACGCGCGTCGAGTGCTTCGTCCCCGCCGGCGCGCCCCGTCCGCGCTTCACCATTCCCGCCGCACAGTACATCTACAAGGAACCCTACGAGCCCACCGAGCTCGATCAGCTCCTCGGCGCCGGAGCCTGCCACAACGATGTCATGTGCTTCGCAACCTGGCATCCGCTGCACAACGCCACCGTGCGCCTGACCTTCGTCGACGGGGGAACCTACCTCTGCTCGGCCACGCTGGTCTCGACCACCAGCAACGACCAGACGCCGTATCTGCTCACGGCCAACCACTGCGTCGCCACCGACGCGGTGGCCGCCACCGTCGCCGCGCGCTTCTTCTATCAGACGGTCGCCTGCAACGGCGCGACATCCTCCTTCGTCGAAGTCGATCACTGCGATGTGGTCGCGACCAACTCGGCCGTCGACATCACGCTGATGATCCTCGACGGCGCACTGCCCAGCGGTGTCACCTGGGCCGGCTGGTCCACGGCGACCAACAACAACGGTACGGCCGTGCGCGCCATCCACCATCCCGCCGGCGCACGCAAGAAGTACTCCGAGGGCAGCCTGATCACGCATCCCTTCGGCGATGCGACGCGCTACTACGGCATCAACTGGACCAGCGGCACGATCGAGGGCGGCACCTCGGGCTCCGCCGTCTGGCGCAACTCCAACCAGCTCGTCATCGGCGTGGCCTCGCATACGGAAGTGCCGGGCGACTGCACCAATCCGGACGGTCCCTCCGGCTACGGCAAGTTCCCCTGGTTCTATTCCAATGTCGCGGGCGTCAACACGCTCTTCGCCGGCGGCAGCGACGACGCGGCCGAACCCAATGACACCTGCACCGCCGCCGTGACTCTGGCGGCGGGCACCTACACCAATCGCATCGTCAAGCGCAGCGACGAGGACTGGTACACGCTCGCCATCGCGCCCTGCAAGCGACTTGAGCTGACCCTGACCACCACCCAGACCTTCGGCGACGTCGACATCGAATTGCGCAACGCCTGCGGCGGCACGCTGCTGGCGAGCGATACCTCAGCCAACGGCACCAAGACGCTCACCTGGGTCAACACGACGGGCGCATCCGTCTCCGCCAAGCTGCGCGTCTTCATGGGAGCCAACGACGCCGACACGCGAGCGTTCTACGATCTGAGCTATGCGCTCCCCGACGACTCCCTCTGCGGTTGCCCGACGCCGAGCAACTTCTGCATCGGCGCGCTCAACTCCAACGGCAGCGCGGGCACCATGTCCTGGTCGGGCTCGCCGCGCGTCGCGCTCAACAGCTTCGTCCTGCGCTCGAGCTTCCTGCCCGCGAACAAGACCTGCCTCTACTTCTACGGTCCCAATCAGGTCGCACCGGTCACCTTCGGCAACGGCTACCGCTGCATCGGCAGCCCGATCTACCGCCTGCCGACGACGAGTTCCGACTTCTTCGGCGACGCCTTCTTCAACCTCAACCTCAACACGCTGCCGCCCGGCGGGGGCATCAGCGCAGGCTCGGTGATGAAGTTCCAGTGCTGGTACCGCGACCCGGCGGCGGGCGGTGCGGCGTACAACAGCACGGATGGCCTCAGCGTGACGTTCTGTCCCTGAGACGGGGGCGAGCCTGCTGCGGTAAAGCCGGGGGTGGGGATTCGTCCGAACGCGGGGCTGAGGGGAGGTGCTTGGTGTGGGGGCGGCTGCGCCTGCCGCCAGAGCTCGACGCCTCGGGCGTGGGGAAACGGACGAAGCGAGGGGGGTGAAGTTCTCGGAGCGAGATCAACAGGCTGTCGCATCAG
>Ga0209668_10001401_pt1 | contig 10290 bp, 6 predicted proteins | sample FrelakmetPLP11PL_FD_187150 | JGI IMG/M metagenome (GOLD analysis project Ga0209668, IMG submission 187150) | Freshwater lake sediment microbial communities from the University of Notre Dame, USA, for methane emissions studies - PLP11 PL (SPAdes)... | ecosystem: Environmental > Aquatic >... | reverse complement strand
GAGCACCTGCTGCTCGGCCTCATCCGCGAGGGCGAGGGCGTCGCCGCCAAGGTGCTGCTCGAGCTGGGCGTCGATCGCAAGCGCGTGCGCGAGGAGACGCTGAAGCTGCTGGGCGGCACGCCCACCAACGCGTCGCAGGAGCGCGAGGAGCGCGCCGAGACGCCGGCCCTGAACCAATTCGGCCGCGACCTCACGGCGCTCGCCCGCGAGGGCAAGCTCGACCCGGTGATCGGGCGCGAGAGCGAGATCGAGCGCGTGGTGCAGGTCCTGTCGCGCCGCAAGAAGAACAACCCCGTGCTCGTCGGCGAGCCGGGCGTGGGCAAGACCGCCATCGCCGAGGGCCTGGCCTCGCGCATCGTCGAGGGCAAGGTCCCCGAGAGCCTCAAGGGCAAGCGGATCGTCACCCTCGACCTGGCCGCGGTCGTCGCCGGAACGAAGTACCGCGGACAGTTCGAGGAACGGCTGAAGACCGTCATGAACGAAATCCGCGAGTCGAAGGACGCGATCATCTTCATCGACGAGCTGCACACGATCGTCGGGGCCGGAGGCGCCGAGGGCGCCATCGACGCGTCGAACATGCTCAAGCCCGCGCTGGCTCGCGGCGAGCTGCAGTGCATCGGCGCCACCACGCTCGACGAGTACCGCAAGTACATCGAGAAGGACGGCGCGCTCGAGCGTCGCTTCCAGCCCATCACGGTCGATCCGCCGTCGATCGAGGACGCGATCACGATCCTCAAGGGCCTGCGCGACAAGTACGAGGCGCACCACGGTGTGCACATCACCGACGAGGCCGTCGTCCAGGCGGTGAAGCTGGCCGATCGCTACATGAACGACCGCTTCCTGCCGGACAAGGCGATCGACGTGATCGACGAGGCGTCGGCGCGCGCGCGCCTTTCGGTGTCGACGGTGCCGGCCGAGATCCGCGATCTCGAGCAGAAGCTCGAGGAGCTGGTCAAGGAGAAGGAATCCGCCATCCGCGCCCAGGAGTACGAGAAGGCGGCGAAGATGCGCGACCGCGAGAAGGAGACGCGGACCCGCCTCAAGGAGCTGAAGAAGGGCTGGATGGAGGCCAAGCGCGACAAGGACGTCGAGGTCGACGGCGAGGACATCGCCGCCGTCGTCTCGGTGATGACCGGCATCCCGGTCGTCAAGCTCGAGGAGGAGGAGTCGGCCAAGCTCCTGCAGATGGAGGCGATGCTGTCGCGGCGCATCGTCGGCCAGGAGGAGGCGGTCTCGGCCGTCGCCCGCGCCGTGCGCCGCAATCGCGTCGGCCTGCGCGACCCGAAGCGTCCGATCGGCTCGTTCATCTTCCTCGGGCCGACCGGCGTGGGCAAGACCGAGCTGGCCCGCGCGCTCGCCGGATTCCTGTTCAACGACGACGACGCCCTCATCCGCATCGACATGTCCGAGTACATGGAGAAGTTCTCGGTCAGCCGCCTCGTCGGCGCGCCCCCCGGATACGTGGGCTACGACGAGGGCGGCCAGCTCACCGAGAAGGTGCGGCGCAAGCCGTACAGCGTCGTCCTCCTCGACGAGATCGAGAAGGCGCACCCGGACGTGTTCAACGTCCTGCTGCAGGTCCTCGATGACGGACTGCTCACGGACTCGACGCGGCGCAAGGTGAACTTCAAGAACACGGTCATCATCATGACGTCCAACCTCGGCGCGCGCCAGATCACCGGCAGCAAGCAGCTGGGCTTCACCCGCGCCGACGAAAGCAACCAGCAGTTTCAGCAGATCAAGAACACGGTCACCGACGAGCTCAAGCGCGCGTTCAATCCCGAGTTCCTCAACCGCGTCGACGACGTGATCGTCTTCCACCCGCTGACCCGCGGGCACATGGACCAGATCGTGAGCATCCTGCTCACGTCGCTCGAGGGACGCCTGGCGGCGCAGGACCTGAAGCTCGAGGTCTCGCCGGAGGCGGTGGCGTTCCTGGTCGAGAAGGGCTTCGACCCGGCGCTCGGCGCGCGTCCGCTCAAGCGCGCCCTGCAGCGCTACCTCGAGGATCCGCTCTCGGAAGCCATCCTGCGCGGGACGCTCGTCGGCAGCCGGCTGATCCGTGTCGTCCGCCAGGGCGACGAGCTCCTGTTCCAGCCCGCGACCGAGACCGAGACGGTGCCCACGGGGGGCGGCGCGTGACGGGTCTCACCCGCCGCGTCGGATTCTCCACGTTTCTCGTCGCCCTGACCCTCGTGACGGGGGTCGGGGCGCTCGTCGTTGGCGCCCGTTCGGCGGGGGCGCAGGGGTTGCCCGTGGTCGCCGACAGCGCGGCCGGGCGCACGCCGGCGCCGCCGGTCGCCTCGCTTCGCTTCGAGGGTCGGGCCCGGATCGACTCGACGCGCATCGCGCGCACCTTCGACGTGCGCGTTGGCCGGCCGTACGACTCCCGGGAGATCCGTGACGGGCTGCTCCGCCTGTGGGCGACGTCGCTGTTCGACGATCTCGAGGTGCGCGGCTTCACGGGAGAGGACGGGGTGCACCTCGTGCTCGCCGTCGCCGAGCGCCCGAAAGTGTCGCAGATCACGATCGAGGGGAACCGGAAGCGCTCCGAGGAGGATCTCCTGCCGCACCTGGGATTCCGCGCCGGCGACTCGTGGCGCTCGCGGCTGCTCGTCGCGGCGCGCGACTCGATCCTCGCCGAGTACCGCAAGGAGGGCTATCGTGCGACCGAGGTGACCGCCACAGCCGACAGCACCAGCTCCGGCATGTGGGTCCGCTTCGTCGTCGACGACGGGACCAAGGCGCAGGTGACCGCGATCGCGTTCGAGGGCGCGACCGCGTTCACCAGCGACGACCTCGCCGGCAAGCTCAAGTCGAAGAAGAAGGGCTTTCCCTTCCGCAGCGGCACCGTCAAGGAGGAGAACATCGCCGAGGACGAAACGCGGCTGAAGACGTTCTACCGCGAGAACGGCTATCGCGACGTCGTCATCGAGCGCGCGCCATTCACGCCCGACCCCAGGGGCGGGGGCGTGATCCTCACCCATCGCATCGTCGAGGGGCCGCTCTACCGGATGGGCGAGGTGCGCTGGACCGGCAACGAGATCGTCAAGACGCCGGTGCTCCTGCAACTGCCACAGCCGCGCGAGGGCGGCGTGTATGACGGCACACGGCTCCGGCAGGCGGTCGAAGGGGCGTACGCGACGTACGCCGAGGAGGGCTTCCTCTACCTGCAGGTCGAACCGACCGAGTTCGTGCGCGATTCGAACGTCGTGGACGTGACCTTCCAGATCGCCGAGGGCCCGCCGTCGAAGGTCCGCCAGGTGAGGATCACAGGGAACACGTACACGAAGGAAAACGTCATCCGCCGCGAGCTCGAGCTGCACGAGGGCGACCTGTTCCGCCGCTCGCACCTGGTCAACACGCAGCAGAGCGTGTTCCGGCTCGGCTTCTTCGAGGACGTGGGCGTCGACTTCCAGCCGGCCGAATCGACGGATGTGGACGTCGTCCTCAAGATCAAGGAGAAGCAGACCGGCACGGCGTCGGCCGGCGCGGGCTACTCGTCGGACGGCGGCCTCTCGGGCTTCGTCAACCTGGGACACAACAACCTCTTCGGCAACGGGCAGTCGGTGAACATCCAACTCGAGCGCGGCAGCAGCCGGCGCGCCGTTGACCTGTCGTTCACCGACCCGTGGTTCCGCAACACGCCGGTGCAGGTCGGCGGCAGCGCCTACTACACCGAGCGCGACGTGAACTCGGGCGCACTCACCGAGTACTTCGAGAAGCGCCGCGGCTTCTCGATGCAGGTCGGCCGGCCGGTGCCGCACATCCGCTACACCCGCGGCCTGGTCCGCTATCGCCTCGAGGCGACGAACATCACGATTCGCAACCCGGCGGCCGCGTCGCCCTCGCTGCGCGCCCTGCAGACCCAGGGGCAGCAGGTCACCTCGGGCCTCGAGTTCTCGCTGACGCGCAACACCTCGAATCATCCCTTCTACCCGAACCGCGGCCAGAAGGGGACGGTGTCGTTCGAGTTCGTCGGCAGCTTCCTCGGCGGCGACTACGATTTCAACAAGCTGCGGTTCGACTCGCGCTGGTACCGGAAGTCGGTCATCAAGAACTGGGCCAGCATGGTGCGCGTGCGCGGCGGCGTGCTCGGCGCGCTCGTGCGCAGCAGCACCGTGCCGCTGTACGAGCGGTTCCGCCTCGGCGGCGTGACCTACGACGGATTGCGGGGGTACGACGACTACTCGATCGTGCCCGAGGAGAACATCAGCTACCCGCGGTTCGCCTCCGGCACCGAGGTCAGCCTCGGCAACTTCGCCCCCTTTCCGACGCCCTACCCGGGAGGCCGCGTCTTCTCGATCATCACGCTCGAGCAGCAGTTCCCGATCGTGAACCCCGTACGCGGCCTCGTGTTCGCCGAGGCGGGGGACACGTGGAACCGGCTCGGTGACGTCGGCTTCGACTGGTACAAGAGCGCCGGCGCCGGACTCCGCGTCGAGGTGCCGATCCTCGGCAACGTCGGCTTCGACTACGGGTACGCCTTCGATCGCATCAATCCGGGCTGGAAGGGACACTTCCTCTTCGGCTCGTTCTTCTTCTAGGCGGAGGACCGATGATCCCTCGATCCGCGATCCAGCGCGCGCTGCGCCTCGTGCTCGCCGGCCTGGCCGTGGCGGGTTTCGGCCTGGCAGCGGCATCCCCGGCGGCGGCGCAGAACGTCCGCCTGGGCTTCGTCGACTCGCAGCGCATCTTCGAGAGCTACCGCGGCGCGCAGGAGGCGCAGGAGCGCTTCGGGCGCGAGATCACGGCCTGGCGGACGGAGGCCGACGAGCGGCGCCGCGCCCTCGATGTGCTCCGCAACGAGATGAAGGACCAGGAAGCGCTGGTCACCGACACGAAGAAGGTGGAGCAGGAGAGCGCGCTGTCGAAGGCCGTCTCCGAGTACGATCGCTTCGTCCAGGAGTTCTGGGGGCCGGGCGGGCGCGTCCAGCGCATGAACGAGGAGATGACCCGCGAGGTCATCGGCAAGATCCGCGACGCGGTCGAGACCATCGCCTACCGGGAGGGCTATGACCTGGTGCTGGACGCAGCCGATGGCAATGTGATATTCGGAGTGAAGGGGCTGGACCTGACGGACCGGGTCCTCACCGAGCTGGCGAAGGATCCCGCCGCCTCCTCCGCGACTCCCCGCTGACCCGCCATGCCGAACGGAGCCGCATGACCGCGCATACCCTGGCCGAGCTGGCCACCCTCCTCGACGCGCGCCTGGTCGGGGACGGCAGCGTCGAGATCACCGGAGTCGCCGGGCTGCGCGAGGCGCGGCAGGGGGACGTGACTTTTCTCGTCAACCCCCGCTACGAGCCCTACCTCAAGGACACCCGGGCAGGCGCGGTCCTCCTCGCCGAGGCTCGCAGCGACTGTTCCATCCCGCAACTCGTCTCCCGGGACCCGTACTTCGCCTTCCTGAAGGCCGTCCGCATCTTCCGCCAGGAACGACCCCGCCCGCCGGTCGGGGTGCATCCCACGGCGGTGATCGGTCCCGACGTAGTGCTCGGCCACGATGTCTCGGTCGGGCCGCACGCGGTCATCGAGGAGGGGGCCGTGCTCGGTGACCGGGTGGTCGTCATGGCACTTTGCTACGTCGGGCATCGCGTCCAGATCGGCCCGGACTCGTTCCTCTACCCGCAGGTCGTGGTGCGCGAGGAGTGCCGCCTCGGCGCGCGCGTCGTGCTCCACTCGGGCACCATCGTCGGCGCGGACGGCTTCGGCTACGCGCGCAACGAGGGGACGTACTTCAAGGTCCCCCAGGTCGGGAACGTCGTGCTCGAAGACGACGTCGAGGTCGGCGCGAACACCTGCATCGACCGTGCGACGACGGGCACGACCCGGATCGGGGCCGGCACGAAGATCGACAACCTGGTGCAGATCGGCCACAACGTCGAACTCGGGCGCAACGTGATCGTCGCCGCGATGAGCGGCATCGCCGGCTCGACGCGGGTTGCCGACGACGTGACCATCGGCGCCCAGGCGGGCGTCAACGGCCACATCACGATCGGCGAGGGAGCGATCATCGCCACCCGCGGCGGCGTCACCAAGTCGGTGCCGGCCGGGGCGGTGATGTCGGGCGTGTTCCCCGCCCGCCCGCACGCCATCGAGCGCCGCTTGCAGGCGTCGATCGCAAGACTTCCGCAGCTCGTCCAGCGCGTGCTGCGCCTCGAGCACAGGCTGGCGGAGATGACCGGTGAGAGCGGCCCCGAAGCGGCCGCCCCGCGGTCCGGTCCGGGGTCCGGCGCCACGACGGCGGGGGACACGACCGACGCGGAGTCGTCGCCGGCGACGACCCCGGCCGGCTCCCGTCCCTGACGTCCGCTGTCCCCTTCGTTCCCGGAGACTCCATGCTTCAGCAGCGCACGATCGCACGTGAAGTCACGCTCCACGGCGTGGGCATCCACACCGGCGTCGCGAGCACCGTCACGTTCAAGCCAGCTCCCGAGTTCGCCGGCCTCGTGTTCGTGCGCAAGGACCTGCCGGGCGAGCCGCGCGTCCACGTGCGGCCCGAGAACGCGGTCTACGACCAGGGCGCCGGCCGCCGCACGATCCTCTCCGAGGGCGGCGTCGAGATCCACACCATGGAGCACTTGCTCGCCACCGTCTCCGGCCTGGGCATCGACAACCTGGTGATGGAGACGAGCGCGATGGAGATCGCCGAGCCCGAGGACGGCTCGGCGGCGCCGATCGCGGCGCTGCTCCGCTCGGCCGGCACCGTCGAGCAGAAGGCCGGGCGCCGCCACATCAAGATCTCGAAGCCGGTGACGTACCGCCATGGGGCGGTCGAGTTGACCGCCGTGCCGCACGACCGCTTCCGCATCTCGTTCACCATCGACTACGACCACCCGGCGGTGGGCACGCAGTACGCGAGCTGGGACATCGACGATACGGTCTTCGAGCGCGAGATCGCACCGGCCCGCACGTTCGTGCTCGAGCGCGACATCGCGGCCCTGCGCGCCTCGGGGCTGATCCGCGGCGGCTCGCTGGAGAACGCGGTCGTGATCGGCGACAAGGGCGTGCTCAACGAGGGCGGCCTGCGCTTCCCCGACGAGTTCGTGCGCCACAAGGTGCTCGACCTCATGGGCGACCTGACACTGCTGGGCGGACCGATCCTGGGCCACATCATCGCCGCCCGCTCCGGCCACCAGTCGCACGTCGAGTTCGTGCGCAAGCTGGCGAAGGAGATCCCGCGCGCCGGCCGTCGCGACGGGCGCCCGCGCGGCGAGTGGGACATCTCGTCGATCATCGAGCTGATGCCGCATCGCTACCCGCTGCTGCTCATCGACCGCATCCTCGAGCTCGAGGAAGGCAAGCGCGTGGTCGGCCAGAAGAACGTCACGATCAACGAGCCGTTCTTCGTCGGCCACTTCCCCGGCCACCCCGTCATGCCGGGCGTGCTGATCATCGAGGCAATGGCGCAGTGCGGCGGCGTCCTGCTGCTCAACATGGTCGACGACCCGACCGGAAAGCTCGTCTACTTCATCGGCATCGACGATGCGAAGTTCCGCAAGCCCGTGCTGCCCGGGGATGTGCTGCGCTTCGAGCTGACGGTGGACAAGTTCAAAGGTCGCATCTGCCGCATGCGCGGCACCGCCACGGTCGACGGCCAACTCGTCGCCGAGGCGCTCCTCACTTCGAGCATCGTGGAGAAGTGATGGTGGACGTCCACGCGCTCGCCGTCGTCCATCCGCAGGCCCGCCTCGCGGCTGACGTCCATATCGGGCCGTTCTGCTGGGTCGGTCCCGACGTCACGCTGGGCGATGGCGTCGTGCTCGAATCGAACGTGCGCATCGACGGCCACACCACGCTGGGCGCGCGTGTGCGCGTCCATGCCGGCGCCGTCCTGGGCGGCCCGCCGCAGGACCTCAAGTTCCGCGGCGAGACGACGTTCCTGACCATCGGCGACGACACGGTGATCCGCGAGTGCGTCACCGCGAACCTGGCGAGCGAGGAGGGAGCGCGCACCAGCATCGGCGCGAACTGCCTGATCATGGCTTACGCCCACGTGGCCCACAACACGACGGTCGGCGACCGCGTGATCCTCGCCAACGGAGTGCAGCTCGCGGGCTACGTGACGATCGAAGACTGGGCGATCCTGGGCGGCCTCACGCCGGTCCACCAGTTCGCGCGTGTCGGCGCCCACTCGATGGTCGGCGGAGGATGTCGCGTGTCGCAGGACGTCGCGCCGTTCACCCGCGCGGCCGGGGAGCCGCTCAAGCCCATCGGCCTCAATGCCATCGGCCTGGCGCGTCGCGGCTTCAGCGCCGAGCGCATCGACGAGATCAAGCAGGCTTACCGGCTACTGTTCCGCAGCGGGCTGCGAGTCGAGGAGGCCGCGGCACAGATTCGTGCCGAACTGCCGGCATCGCCCGAGGTCGAGCACTTCGTCACCTTCGCGCTGACCAGCCGCCGCGGCCTGGCGCGCTGAGCGCCCGGTGAACACACCCCCGCGGATCGGCCTGATCGGAGTCGGCGCCCTCGGCGCGCGCCATGCGCGCACGCTGGGCGAGATCGCGGCCCGGCCCGATCGCCCCCTCGAGTTCGCGGGCCTGTTCGACCTCGACCCGGCCCGCGCCGCGGCGGCTGCCGCGGCATGCGACACCCGCGTGGCCGAGTCGGCCGCGGCCCTGGCTGCCGTCTGCGACGGCATCGTCGTCGCCGTCCCCACCGTCGCGCACCGGGCGGTCGCCGAGGCCGCGCTGGCCGCCGGCGCCCACGTGTTCGTCGAGAAGCCCATCGCGGACTCGACCGCCGCCGCCGATCACTTGATCGCCTGCGCGCGTGCGGCAGGGCGCGGCCTGTTCGTCGGCCACTCGGAGCGCTTCAATCCCGCCGTCCGCGCCGCGGCGCCGACGCTCCGGACGCCGCGCTACGTGGAGGCGCGCCGCCTCGCCGGCTTCACGCCGCGCGCGACCGACGTCGACGTGGTGCTCGACCTCATGATCCACGACATCGACCTGGCGCTCGCCTTCATCGGCGAGACGCCGACGCGCGTCGACGCGGTCGGCGTCGCCGTCCTCACCGAGAGCGAGGACCTGGCGAACGCGCGCCTCGAGTTCCCGTCTGGCGCCGTCGCCTCGCTCACGGCGAGCCGCGTCTCGCCGGAGAAGATGCGCAAGATCCGCGTCTTCGCCGAGCATGCGTACTTCACGCTCGACTGCCTGAACGGCAAGGCGGAATCGCTGTTCGTCGATCCGGCGGCCCTGGCCCGGGCGGCGCAGGTCTACGCGCTCCATGCCGCGCACGCGGCGGGGGCCGCGCCGGCGCCCCTCGAGGCCGCGCCCGACTGGACGGCCCTGCTCGATCGCCGGGCGCTGGACGCCCCGGCGGGCATGCCGCTCACGCTGGAACTGGAGGCGTTCGCCGCTGCCATCGCCGGCGGCCATGCCGGCGATCGCGACGCGCCCGCGCGTCCACCGGGCCGCGGCGGTCCCGGGGCGCTCGGGCTGGCGCGCGGCGAGGACGGACGCGCCGCGCTGGCGGTCGCCGAGCAGGTGCGTGCCGCGATGCGCTCGCGGGCCGCGGGGTGGTCGGCGGCGCCCGCGCCGCCGCGATGAACGGTCCCGGGCGCATCGTGATGGTCGCCGGCGAGCCGTCCGGCGATCGTCATGGCGCGCTCCTGGCGCGCGCGCTGAAGGCGACTCCCGGCCTCGCGGACCTCGCGCTCGAAGGCATCGCCGGCCCGGCGATGCGCGCCGCCGGCGTCCGCCCGCTGGCCCGGATGGAGGACGTGGCCGTCGTCGGCTTCGCCGAGGTCCTCGGCCACCTCCCGGCGCTCCTCGCCGCGCGCCGCGCCATCGACGCCGCGCTGGCGGCCCCGGGCGCGCGCCTGTTCCTGCCCATCGACTTTCCGGGATTCAACCTGCCGCTGGCGAAGCAGGCCCATCGCCGCGGCGTCCCCGTCCTGCAGTACGTCGCGCCCCAGGTCTGGGCGTGGGGCCGCGGGCGTCTCGCGGCGCTGCGCCGTGACATCGACCGCCTGGCGGTGATCCTGCCCTTCGAGGAAGCGTGGTTCCGCGAGCACGGCGTGGCGGCGACGTTCGTCGGCCATCCGCTGCTCGACGGCCTCGAGCCCGCGCGCGACCGCGCGACGTTCGCGCGCGAGACCGGCCTCGACGCGGCCGCGCCGTGGCTGGCGCTGCTTCCCGGGAGCCGCGACCAGGAGGTGGCGCGGCACGCGGACCCGCTTCTGGGCGCCTTCGCGGCGCTGCGGCGCGAGCGACCGGAGGCGCGCGCGATCGTTGCGGCGGCCTCGCCGGCGCACCGCGCGCGGCTCGAGGCGGCGGTGCCCGCGGG
>Ga0209668_10001400_pt1 | contig 10291 bp, 14 predicted proteins | sample FrelakmetPLP11PL_FD_187150 | JGI IMG/M metagenome (GOLD analysis project Ga0209668, IMG submission 187150) | Freshwater lake sediment microbial communities from the University of Notre Dame, USA, for methane emissions studies - PLP11 PL (SPAdes)... | ecosystem: Environmental > Aquatic >... | reverse complement strand
TAGTATCCTTGAAAATCCATTTATCTTGTTGGTTGATAAAAAAGTCAGCAATATTCGTGACTTGATTCCCATGCTTGAAGCAGTTAATAAAGCTGGCAAGCCCTTGTTGATCATTGCGGAAGATGTCGAAAGCGAAGCACTTGCTACTTTGGTAGTTAACAGTATGCGTGGCATCTTAAAGACCTGTGCTGTCAAAGCTCCAGGCTTTGGTGATCGCAAAAAAGCCATGTTGGAAGATATCGCTGTATTAACAGGCGGACAAGTTATTGCTGAAGAAACTGGATTGACTTTGGAAAAAGCCACAATCGATCAGTTAGGCATGGCTGCTCGTGTTGAAGTAGGCAAAGAAAACACCATCATCATTGACGGTGCAGGCGACAAGCAAGCGATTGAAGCTCGTGTCAAGGCAATTCGCACACAGGTCAAAGAAGCTACTAGTGACTACGACAAAGAGAAGTTGCAAGAGCGTGTTGCCAAGTTGGCAGGCGGTGTTGCAGTGATTCGTGTTGGTGCTGCAACTGAAACAGAGATGAAAGAGAAGAAGGATCGCATTGATGATGCATTACACGCTACTCGTGCCGCTGTTGAAGATGGCATTGTTGCTGGCGGTGGCGTAGCCCTAATCCGTGCAAAACAAGCAATCATTAACTTGAAAGGCTTAAACGCTGATCAAGACGCTGGTATTGGTATTGTACTTCGCGCATTAGAAGAGCCTGCTCGTTGTATCGCATTCAATGCAGGTGACAGTGCTGACGTAATCATTAATGAAATCGCCAGCAAGACCGGCAACTATGGTTATAATGCCGCAACAGGTACCTATGGTGACATGGTAGAACAAGGTGTTATTGATCCTACCAAAGTTACTAAAACTGCCTTGGTTAATGCGGCCAGTATTGCTGGGTTGATTCTTACCACAGACTGTTCAATTGCACAGATTCCTTCCAAAGAAGGCGCTGAACCGCAAATGGGCGGTATGCCAGGTATGATGTAATTCAGTAATAAATTGTTATAAATACTACTGTGGATGCCGATGGTCGGGTCCACAGTATTATGTCACTTGCTTAATAAAGGAGAAAACAATGACAAAAATCACAACTCTGGACCTCAGTCCATTCTATCGTAACTCAATTGGTGTAGACAAATTATTTGATCGTTTGATGGGTCAAATTGATGCTGGAGGTACTACACAAAACTATCCACCTTACAATATTGTAAAAACTGGCGACAATACCTACGAGATTCAAGTAGCAGTTGCGGGCTTTACACAAGGTGAAGTAGTTGTAAATGTCAACGAAGGCAACTTAATCATTACTGGCGAAAAGCTGGCAACGGATTTGCCCGAAGGCCACGTTTATGAGCATCAAGGTATTAGTGCTCGTCGTTTTATACGTACATTTACCTTGGCAGATTATGTAGAAGTTACTAGTGCTATTAGTAAAGATGGTATTCTTACTGTCAAGCTAGAGCGACAAGTTCCTGAAGCAATGAAGCCTAAAACCATTGCGATCTCATACGAATCGTAATATAATGTAGTAAATACAGTAGGGGGCAACGTGCCCCTTACTACTAATAAGGAAACGGTATGTCGCAAGCTGGAACAGTGTCAAAAGTAAAAGTAGACCACGCTATTAAAGAACCACCCATGTTCAAGGTTATCTATCTTAATGATAGTCAAACAACTATGGATTTTGTAATCGAAACTTTGATTGAGTTTTTTAATTACAATACACAAACAGCCTTGCAAATCACAGAAGATATACACACAGCTGGAAGTGCTGTAGTAGCAGTATTACCTTATGAAGTAGCTGAACAAAAAGGCATTGAAGTAACAGTGCATGCTCGCAGTAACAATTATCCGTTACAGATCAAATTAGAGCCAGAAACGGCTTAATCAAACAGTCCGGTCAAGCCTATGGTGTAGGAATACATTATGCTCACTTTGATATAGCTAGAATTTACTAGTGAACACTATGGACGCATAGTGATACGGGCATCGCGAGGGCGATAAGCCTTCACCTAATTTCGATACGCTTGGGATAATAAGTGGATTGACTCCACGGAGTATTTCCACGGCCTCTTGGATTACTCACGTATCTGATACCTGCAAAATCTCTATCAACACTGTTGTGGTAGTGGCCAAAGCACCATGTTTTAACTTTGTTTTCAGTATCCTCATTGAGAGCCTGTGACAAGCAACTATTGCCTTGACAATTATAACGCCAATTGCCTGTCAAATCTAAATCGTGGCTGACAATCCAAGGCGCTGGAACAGTGTGACTAACAATTACTATACTTTTTACTTCTTTGTGAGTCTGAAGTTTTTTAATACTATTTGCCAGATAAGTTGCGTCATGATATGCTACACCAATAACGGATGTGGCAGCAGAACTTGAAATTTTTATGTAATCTTGATACCAGGCCAGCGATTGCTCGTAATCTAAATCTGGATCAAAATCATAGGTCCACCAACCATTGGTGGCCAGGATAGCTACTCCGTTGATTATAATTACATTGTCCTGCATATAAACAACACCCGGGAGTTTTTTTAACTCTTGGTGTAATTCACGATAACTTGTACCCAGATCTTCCATGTGCCACCGGTGCTCATCATTGCCGTCAATATAAAACACACCAGCATAGTATTGGCTCAAGTGTTTAAGCGAGTCTACTAGTACTCCGCGATCTCTACTGACATCCCCAGCCACTACACAATACGGGCTAGTTGGTTGCCCTTCCCAATCAAAGGAATCCCACGTTTCTACGTGCAAGTCAGAAATTAAATCAAAGCTGAAAGTCATGATAACTATTTACAGAGGATTAGCCATGAACATAATTTTTGGAAAAGAACAAGCAGATGCACTGCAAGGCAAGTACACAGTGCTAGAATTAGACTGTTTTCAATTTGGACAAAACGGTCCAATTTTGTCAGCCTACTGTACAGTAGAACGCATACCACTTGATGAATTAGTCACACTTGAAACAACAAAAACCCAACACGACCATTTAATAATTAACTATCGTGGCCGTGCTTGGAATGATTGTTTAACCGGCATCCAAGAGCTCAAAGGTAAATGGAGCGGCGAACTTGATTCATTTTACGATGAACTAGAGTCAAGGATAAGCAACTACTTAAAAAATGATCCTGGATCCAACTGGACTCCGGTAATTCTTAAACCTACCACTTAATCTTGCGCTAGATCCTATTAAATAATAATAGGAGCTAGAATGAAAACAATAATAATAAGTGTTCTAGCCAGTATATCTGTGACCTGTTGGTCATCAGAACTGGTACATCAATTTAACAGTCCTGCCTTCAGTGGCATTGGATGGTCCAGCCATGTGCTGACTATCGAGCAGATGGAAGCCGCACGGACTCAAAAAATTAAAGATGAACAAAAGGCCCGAGATGATCAAGCAGCTCGAGAGGCTAAAAATACCAATCTTGCAAAATTCCTAGTCAACGTTGAAAGTCGTATCTACGCACAGTTATCTAAACAACTTGCAGATGCTATGTTTAGTGATGGCGGCAATAGTGGTAACCTGGATTTTCAAGGTACAAATATTAATTGGGTCAAGACCGCAACTGATGTAACTTTAACAATTACAGAAGCTGGAGGTGGTGTAACCCAAATAACTGTTCCGTTAGCGAGTTTTGCATTTTAATGAAACAGCTCCTGGTACTTCTCTGCACTTTAGCCCTAACTGGTTGCGCCAATCTTCATATGATGATAGCACAGGAAGAACCTGTAGCCCTTCAGCCTAAAGAAAATTTAATGGCCAAATTGCCCACACTTGAAGGGCCGCCAATGACTGTGGCAGTGTACGGTTTTAAAGATTTAACAGGACAAATGAAACCCAATGAAAAGTTAGCTGTGTTTAGTAAAGCAGTAACGCAAGGTGCAGAGGTATTTTTAATTAAGAGCATGCAGGATAGCAAAAATTGGTTTAGGGTTGTTGAGCGAGTAGGCCTTGATAACTTGATCAAAGAACGTCAACTTATACGCAATCAGCGTGAAGTGTACGAAGGAAAAGATGCCAAAGCATTAAAGCCACTGACAGTGGCAGGCGTCTTGATTGAAGGAGGTATTATTGGCTACGATAGCAATATACGCTCTGGTGGTAACGGTGCTAGATTTCTTGGCATCGGTGGCAGTCAGCAATATCGAGTCGATGAAGTTACTGTTAGTCTTAGGCTGATTAGTATTACATCAGGCGAAGTATTGTTAACCAACGCTGTAAGTAAAACCATTTACTCCACAGCACACAATGTAGGCGTACTTAAATTCGTGGACTCGAGCACCAAAGCTCTTGAACTAGAATCAGGAGCCGCATTAAACGAGCCGACGACCTATGCAGTGCGTGTGGCTATTGAACAGGCAGTCTATGAAATGATTGTAGATGGTCAAAAAAAGGGACTTTGGAATTTTGTCCAAGGAAAAAACTAAAATGAAACTAAGAAAGACAGGCGTTTGTGAGTTGTCGAGAAAATTACTCACTGGTATGGTTGCACTCATGTTAGTTGGCGCCGCAGTAGCCAACGAAGTATATGTTGAGCAAGTAGGAAGTGGATCTACTGTTAATATATTACAAGAAGGATCTGATAATAGAATTGGCACAAGTTTATCGCCAGCTTACATTGGATCTGGATCAAATACAGTTAATATTGATCAAATTGGCTCTAACAATGAATTGGACATGGTTGTTAACGGGGCATCTACAAATGTTACAGTAAGCACTACTGGCAGTAACAACATTCAAGAAATTCAGTGTGGTACTACTGGATCGGCTGGGTGCGGTGGTAGTACAATTACTCAAACCATCACAGGTGATGACAATACTGTAAAACAACTGTTAGGTGCCGGTGCTAATCACACCAGTAATATCACAGTAACAGGTGATACCAATACTGTGTTCCATACCAGCACAGCAACAGGTACGACCAGTGCAGATATCACTGTAACAGGCAATACCAATACAGTGTCAGTAACCCAATCAGGAATGTTAAACCATAGTGTCACGGTTAATAGCAGCGGTAACCTTAATAACATTAGCATTACTCAGCGAGACTAGTCTATCAGCAGTGGGAAAGGTTACTGAACAAACCGGCCCCACTGAGATAGTTAGAAACAAAAAGTCCACGCCAAGTACAGTTAATGCACCAGTCGAGATGAACGACACCATTGTCACGGCTCGAGCTAAGGCAAAACTAACATTTGATGATAATACCACAGTAAACATAACCGAACAAAGCAAACTGATCATAGATGATTTTGTCTACGATCCTAAAAATAAAGACGCTGGCAAGTTATCTATGAAAATGGTTCAAGGTACCGCCAGATATGCCAGTGGGCAAATTGCTAAGAATAATCCACAAAACGTAAACATACAAACTCCTACTGCTACTGTGGCAGTCCGCGGCACAGACTTTTCGATGACCGTTGATGAACTTGGGCGTAGCCTTGTTATGTTGTTGCCCAGTTGTGATAACAAAGGCTGTGTAACTGGTGCCATTAGTGTAAGCAACGAAGCTGGTACTGTATTCCTTGATGTGGCATTTCAGGCCACGTTGGTTACTAGTACGAATGTACCTCCACAAGCACCAGTGATTGTAACCATTGACCAGGCCAACATTAATAACTTGTTAATTGTTAGTCCGCCTGTGGGAATTAGTAAAGACGATCAGGAAAAAAATCAAAAAACTGCGCTAGACATAAACTTTCTCAATCAAGACTTGCTCAAATATAATGAGTTAGACAAAAATGAATTAGAAAAATTTAGAGCATTGGACATTAATTTCTTGGATGTAGATTTACTTGTAAATCTATTAGATCTAAGCACTGCCCAATTAGCGGCCAGTCAAGAACAATTGGCCAATGAAGCTAGTTTATTACCAAAATATTCGCCTGCATCTGGAATAACCTATTACTTCAGTGACGACGAAAGCCGAGTTACTCTCCGCAAAGCTACTACGCACATTGCAGAGATTACTGTCCCAGTAGATCATGATGTCATAGTTAACATTACACAAGACGGTACCGCAGTGTCACAGCAAGTCAACCGAGGCGGCACTTCGATTATCAATATCATTCAACGTTAGCTTCGGAGCATATACGCAGTTAATATTTTAAGACCAATTCTTAAATACTAAGCAGGCATAATAACTACAACAAGCCGGCTACGCAAGATATTCAGGAAGGCTCTGCAGGGCTTTCCATTTTTATCTACAGTAAATACACTATGTTAAAAAGAATACTGACCAGTCCCTGGACAACACTTATAACTTTAGTAATAGTTGTTAGTTTGCGTGTAGCAGATCCTATGTTTATTGAAAGCGTACGATTACGTTACTTTGATACACTAGTAACAAGCAAGCCCGCAGAGACAATTGGGGTAAGTGTAGTAAACATTGATGAAAAGGCTTTAGAACGATATGGACAATTTCCTTTCAGTCGCGATATATACGCCTCCATCATCCGCGATCTATATCGTCGTAATGCTGGTCTGGTTGTTTTTAACATTCTCACTCCTGATCGCGACCGTATGGGTCAAGACCAGGCCTACATTCAAGCACTCAGACAATATCCAACCATCCTCCCCTCAATTGGATCAACCACAACAAGAAACCAACCCAGAGCTCCAGGATCGGTTGTAATTGGCCCATATGGTCTTGATGCATTTGTAACATACCCAGGTATCGTTGCTAACATTACTGCTGTTGAGCAAGCAGCAGTGGGTGTTGGAATTGTAAACACACTTCCAGAAGTTGACGGAGTTGTACGTCGCATGCCCATGGTTATAGCCTATGATGGTCGACTATATCCTAGTCTGGCCATGGAAACATTACGAGTAGCTGGAGCTGACACTACATTTCAAGTTAAGATAAACGAGAATGGTGTTGAGAAAATGCGTATTCCGGCATTTGGTCCTATTGCTACAGATAGTTTGTCACGCATCTGGATTGACTGGAGTTTGGTTCCAGAAAAATATAGTTTAACAGATCTTCCTAAAGATTTTGAAGGCGATATTGTTATTGTTGGTGTAAGTGCCCAAGGGCTTGCAAACCCTGTAGCTACAAGCCTTGGCGAGATGTTGCCACAAGACTTACAGGCAAGTGTGCTAGGTACTGTAATTGCCAATAAGGATCGCCCTGTAATTACACGCCCAGACTGGGCCGATGGTGCCGAAGTTGTTGCACTAATTGTGTTGGCAGTTGTATTGATATTTTTAACGAGGTGGACCTATGTTGGCATTATATCTAGTGTTGTTGTTATTGGCATTATTATACCTGTTTGTTCGTATGCTTACAGCAGTTATTCTTGGCTCGTCGATGCAACTATTCCTGTGGGCGGGCTTGTTCTTGTTATGCTTCACGCTTATGGAGTTAAGTTTGTATCAGAGTTTCTGGCTAAACAACAGATAAAGCGACAGTTTGGATCATATGTTAATCCTACCATTGTAGAACGCCTACAACAACATCCAGAGCTAATTCGTTTGGGTGGTGAAAAGAAAATGTTGAGTGTTGTTATGACCGACATGCGTAACTTTACAGCATTAGGCGAAAGCTATGGCGAAGCTGGGGTAGAAGATTTCACCAAGGTTATGAACAGTTACATGACAGCATTAAGTGTTCCTATATTAAAAAACGATGGCACACTTATCAAGTTCATCGGCGATGCTAGTTTACACATACACGGGGCTCCTATAGATGATCCTGATCATGCTAGACGTGCTGTACAAACAGCATTGGAAATGATTGAAGCTGTTAAAGTATTCAACGAAGAACTTGCTACCTTGGGCAAACCGCCTGTTGGCATGGGTGCTGGCGTGAACACAGGCGAAATTGTTGTTGGTAACATTGGTGCCAAGAGCAAATTTGGATATGATGTATTAGGTGACCCAGTTAGTTTGGCTGCACGTTTAGAAAGTCAAACCAAAGGCTATGGCGTATTAATGATCATCAGTGACAGCACAGCCCGGTTGGTCAAAGATGATTTTGCGCTGTGGGAGTTAGACAACATTGCGGTCAAGGGTAAAACAGAACCTGTACGTATCTTTGCTATAGCACAGGAAACAGAGCAACATAGACAATTTTTAGATTTTTATTATCGCGGACAATGGATTAAAGCACAAGCTCTGATACCAATATGTAAAGAGGTTGCACCAAGCATGGAAAAATACTACAACACAATGGCAGAACGATTATTGGATGGATGTCCTACAAATTGGCAAGGATATTACGTGGCTACATCAAAGTAATATTAGCTGTTGTTGCCCAATGCCTGTTAATTGTTGGGGGTTTTCTTATTAATTTCTATTTCTGCGTCAACACGTTCAGACTCGATGCTTTTACCGCGTAGGTGTAATACAGTATTAACTTTTTGGTTTAGTCGAATTAAGTCATTGTCTAACATACGAATGCGATCTATTAAGGCAATAAGAACAGCATTAGCGTCACTGATTACTGGTTTAACTTCTGTTGTGGCCCAGGTCCATACATACTTGATAATAAAGCCCATGCCAACTGCCATGACAATTGGAAAGCCATATTTGTTCACCAGGTTTACAATGTCGCCCATTAGATCATCCATCCTAAAATAACGCCTGCTACAAAGGCTAGCAAGGCAAATTTAGCTAAATCAACATCGAGCCAGATTGGCTGATTTTTCATTGATGCTTGTGTGTGGGCTGGCAAGCTATTGTACCACTCATTCCATTTTGGCATTTTTTCTTCTTCCTTCTTCTAAAAATTTTTCTAACGGATCTAGTTTGACTAATTGTACTTGACCATTCTCGTTTATAACTTTAAAATAATCTCCGCCACGCCACCCTAGTGCGTCTACATCAAGTTGTGAATCTAATATAATTTTTTTAGGGCTTAGATCCCAGTCGTAATCGTAGTATTTCATTCTGCGTTTACTAATTCCAATGGACAAAGCATATTGCTCAAACTGTCGGCACTTTTTCTAACATCCTGTGCTAAAGCACCGTACCCAACTTCACGTTCAATGGTACGAGCAATATTATGTAACATCATAACTGCATCTTCTAAATCGTAATTTCTCATCAGTCTCTCCTTGCGTCATTTTTGCCGTCTGCACGGGCAATACGATCAGTATCGGGTTTAAGACCCAAGGCGTTACTAACAATGGTATCAATACGGATAACATCGTGATTCATAGTTTTAACGCGATTGTCTAGGGCCGTGATAATGCCAGCCATGCCTTTGATACTGCTTAAGACGCCTTGTAGTAACAGTTTGATTGTGAGATAAACGAAATATCCGCCAGCAAGGGCGGTTGCGATTGGGAACCCTAAATCCCCTATGATTTTAAAAACTTCACCCACTGTAGCTCCTTTATAAGAGTCTTTTTATTATGTAGGTATTTAGTCAGTTAACTGGTTATTGACCTGATTGATTTAAATTACGAATACAATATTTTTGTGCTTTTTTAATTACAACATTCTGATCTTCTTTGGTCCTCTGACGGTTAACGTAATCATTCCACTCTGGATATTTTTCAAACACTTGTTTTCTATGCGACCAAAATTGACTGGTATTATTATTTTCTAATTCATTAAAAGCGTTGGTTAAATTTGTTGTTAATTCAGATAATATTGTATCTGAAAATTCTTTGCTAAAAAATAATTTTTTATTATAGTCAGCAATAGTCTGCGCTTCGGCCATATTTTTTTCATGCATCTGTGGAGTCCAGTTTGAAATATATTTCATAAGCTCGGCAATCTGTATTAACCGTTCAGCAGGGTCTTCTACTAGATCATAACTTTCGTCCCAAACATCTCCAAAGGTTTTAAAACCGTAACTCCGCAGGTATTTTAAACTGCCATGTGTTCCGGCAAGTATGAATGGTTGAGCACACGCAATGGGTCTCAGTGCTTTTTCAGTCAAGTGCAATCGACTATCATCGAACAAGGTCTCAAGAACAACTTCAATGTTGGTAGATTCATAATCTGTTAGATCAAAGTCGGCACTATAATGACTTTGTGCTAGGTTGAGTGGAAAGAAATTTTCTAGTACAGTGCTTGGTCGCCATATAGGATTTTTAAACTTGTGTGTCTCATAGTGTATGCCTAACTCTGGTTCAACCGGATTAACGCTAGTTTGACATTCATCTTGCAAGTTTAAATGTATTAATAATTCAGCAAACCTTAGGCGATACTCTCTGGTGCCAGCCCAGGCACGATTATAAATTAAAAATGTTTTGGTTGTTTGTTTTTTTTGAGTAACATGCTGGGCAAATCTAAACCAATCTTGGGCTATAATTGCATGACT
>Ga0209668_10001399_pt1 | contig 10292 bp, 5 predicted proteins | sample FrelakmetPLP11PL_FD_187150 | JGI IMG/M metagenome (GOLD analysis project Ga0209668, IMG submission 187150) | Freshwater lake sediment microbial communities from the University of Notre Dame, USA, for methane emissions studies - PLP11 PL (SPAdes)... | ecosystem: Environmental > Aquatic >... | reverse complement strand
CACTCATGGCGCAGCGGCTGTTCCCGGGGCGGATCGGTCTGCCGGAGCGCTGGAGCGTCCACTACCGACGGCTCACCCCCACGAGGAGAATCGCGCGGATCGCGACCCATCGCCTGAAGTACGCGTTCTAGAGCGGCGCTGAAAATGCGACGACCCCCGGAGGACGGGTCCCCCGGGGGTCGTGCAGATGCAATCTTCGGAGCATGACCTCTACATCGCCAGGTGGATGTACGTGCGGATCTCCCACTCGCGCCCATCGCCCCCCGGCGCGTTCGGATCGCACACCGTGTTCCCCACCGCATCGACGGTCGTCCCCGGGCAGTAGCGCGGCGAGTTCACGTCGAGCGAACGCCAGGTCCCGCGCATGCCCAGGCGTGTCTGTGGGTTCCCGAACCAGCGCGGCATCCCCAGCGTGTGCGAGACGTCGCCCATCAGCTGCACCGGAAAGGTGAGGTTGAAGTCGCGGTGGTAGTCGTACGGTCCCCAGTCGTTGAACCGGGCGTAGGTCGCGAACGCCATCTCCCGGTAGGCGATGCGGCCGTCGAGTCCGTAGCGGTGGATGAGCCGCGGACTGTCGCCGTTCGGCTCGCCGGTTCCCGCGTAGGCCGTGGCCGCGATGCGCATGTCCGCCTGCGTCCGCGAAACGACACGGCCGCGCAGCTCCCACAGGTCGCGCGGCGGCGTCGCTCCCGGGAACGGGTACGTCGTCGTGCCATCCTTGTCGATGTAGATCGCCGCGTCCATCGTCGTCGGCAGATGGCGGAAGATGAACCCGAGGCTGGCGGCCACCCGAGCGTCCTCGCGCAGGTCGTTGTCCCACGCCCACATCCACGTGCCCGGCGTCGGGTCGTAGCCGATCAGCAGCTCGGCGCCCACCGTCTCGCGATTGCCGCGCACCGCAAACGGATCCGTGAGCACGTCGCGCGGGTAGGCCTGCGCGTACTCCGGCGACGAGGTGTAGACCGGGATGGGACCGATAATGGGCTTCTGCCACAGGAAGTTCGGTCCGACCTGGAACTTGCCCAGGTTGTAGGCCGCGCCGGTCAGGAAGTTCGTCTGGTTGCCCGAGCCGGTGTCCTTGAGGTTCCACCCGGTGTAGGTGATCGTCGCCGTCGGCCCGGCATCGGCCACCAGGCCCATGCGGGCACCCTGCGCGTACCAGTTCCAGCGCCCCTGCTGCATCGTCAGCTTCGCCTTCGCGCCAAACGTGTCGCCCCCGCTAATCCTGTCCTCGAGGGCGCGGTAGCCGCCGTCGCCCGTTGCCTCGACGACCATGAACGTGTTGTCGATCTTCGTCGAGCCGGCCCAGATGCCACCGACCTCGACACCCCACGGACCGCGCTTCGTCGCCAGGCCCAGCGCGGCCCGCCGCGTGGGCGGCAGGGGGATCGCCACCGAACTGGTGGCTGCCGACTGCGAAGCGAGTTCGTTGGTGTACATGCCGGTCGCGTCGATCGTGCCGACGCGGCGGCGATACTTGAGCATGACCAGCGGGTTCGCGCCCCACCACACTTGCGGGCCGAACGCGATCTTCAGCCCGTCGAGCGACTTGCGTCCGGCGACCTCGAAGCCGACCGGCGCCTCGCCGTTGTAGATGTCGATGTTCTCGCCGTAGTTGGCCTCGCGGTACAGGCCGAAGAAGTCGCCCTCGTAGCCCCAGTGGTAATGGCCCGTGCGGTAGAAGGCATCCAGCTGGAACCACGGCTCCTCCCACGACAGCCCGGCCTGGTAGACCTTCGTGCGCTCGATGCCGTTGAGCTGCACCGGCTGGCCGTCGATCTGCGCGATGCGCGGCCGGCCGCGGTTCTCGTAGAAGATCTCGTTGATCGGGTTCCCGGGCACGCTGCCCAGCACGTTGACGGTCACCGTGCCGGTCACGTTGGGCGCGGGGCGCGCCTCGATCTCGGCGTAGTACGACTGCATCTGGTCGAAGCCCAGGAATGCCGGCGGCGGGTTGGTCGGCGCCCCCGTGTCGGGCGTGCTGATGTTCTCGCCGCCGGTGTTGATGGTCTCGAACTGCAGGCGCATGCTCTTGATGCGAATGCGTTTCAGTTCATCGACGGCGCGACTGGCGCTGCTGCCGCGCGCCTCGAGCGCGACCGCCGACGGCTCGATGGCGTCGAAGTGCGCCGCGATGGCGGCGAGGTCCGTCGTGGGCGCGTACGCCGGCAGGCGGAAGGCGCGCTGCAACGCGAAGTACGCCGCGCGCGGGTACAGCTCGAACAACCCGCGGCCGTCGACCGGGCCCTTGGCGCAGATGCCCCACCACTCCTCGTTCATGTTGTTCTCGCCCTCGACGAAGTCCTCGACGTACCCGCCGTTGGGCCACGAGGCGTGCGTGTCGTGGACGTCGAGGCGGCTCTCCTGACCGTACTTCCACCAGCCGTCGCTCCACTGAAAGACGAGGCCGCCGATGGCGTTCCCGACCTGGCCCTTGCCGCTCGACTGCTCGTAGATCTCGCGCCACTGCCCGATGAGGTACCGCGCCTGCGCCTCCTGGTCCTCGCGCATCTCTCGGGCGTTCCACGCGTCGGCGCCAAACTCGCTGAACAGCACCGGGACGCCGAGCTTGTCGTGCACGACCTGGAACAGGTCGCGCGCCGAGATGCCGCGGTAGACGTTGGTGCCGAGCACGTCGAGACCCTTGCACTCCTGGGCGATGAGGTCGATGTACTGCAGGTCGCCGTTGGCGATCGCCACCACGTGGTGCGAGTCGCGCGACTTCACGCCGGCGATGATCTCGCCGTACAGCGAGTACAGGTGACGGGCGCGCGCCGCGTCGCGCTCGCCCTTGGGCAGCGCCTCGATCTCGAACGACGTCCACGACAGGCCGTAGTTGTTCTCGTTGCCGAGCAGCCACATGAGCAGCCCGGGCGTGTTCTTGAACGAATCGACGACGGCGAAGATGTCCGCCGCCACCGCGGCGCGCAGCTTCGGATTCGAGTAGTCGGTGTTCGGCAGCCACGTGCCTTCGAGCGTGTAGCCGTAGCGCGCCATCGGGTGGTTGAGCACGGTGTAGATGCCGTACTGCTCGTAGATGTAGCGCACCCAGCGCGGCGGGATGCCGACGTACATTCGGATCGCGTTGACGCCCATCGCCTTCAGGAGCGGCATCTCGCGGGCGAGCCCGGCCTTGATGTACTCGTCCGGCTGGCCCCAGAAGTCATAGGAGTAGTTCTGGCCGATCGGGACGTAGTCCCAGTTCATGCCCTTGACCATGAAGTCGCGACCGTCCACCTGCAGGCGCGAGCCGGCCTCGTCCTTCACCACGCGCACCGTGGCGACGGTGGAAGCAGGGGCGGGAGCGCCCTGGGCGCGCGCTCCGGCGGGCGCGAGCGCGATCAGCGCGGCCACGGCGGCGAGCCGGAGCCCCCGGGGGGTGATCACGTTTCGAAACGAGCTCACGGCTTCCTCCTCGTGACGTGGGGCGAACCGGCGACCTGGAGCGAGCCGGCCGCGACGATGTCGCGATACCAGTACGCGCTCTCCTTGGGAATGCGATCCTGCGTTGCGAAGTCGACCCAGAACAGTCCGAACCGCTTGGCGTAGCCGTGCCCCCACTCGAAGTTGTCGAGCAGCGACCAGGCGAAGTAGCCGGCGAGCGGGACACCGTCGACCCGCGCCCGGTGCGCGGCGCGGAGGTGGGCGCGCAGGAACTCGACGCGCCGCTCGTCGGCGACGTGGCCCGTGGCATCCGGCCCGTCCGCGTACGCCGCGCCGTTCTCGGTGATGAAGATCCGCCTCGCGCCGTACTCGCGATGAACGCGGCGGAGGAGATCGTACAGCGCGTCCGGGTGGACCTCCCAGCCCATGTCCGTGAGTTCGCTCTCGGCGACGGTGCGCACGGAGACTGGCTCGCCGTCGTCGCCGGCCCGCACGGTGACCCGGCTGTAGTAGTTGACGCCGAGAAAGTCCAGCGGCGTGGCGATCGTCGCCATGTCCCCCGGCTGCACGAACGGCAGGTCCGCGGTCTCGAGGTGGCCGCGCCGGATGCGGTCGGCCACCACGTCCTCGGGATAGCGGCCGCGGTAGAGCGGATCGAGAAACCAGCGATTGAGCAGGCCATCGCAGCGCCGCGCCGCGTCGACGTCGGCCGCGGACGCCGTCGCCGGCCGGGTCGGCGTCAGGTTGAGCACGATCCCGACCTCGGCCCCGGGCGCGTTCTGCCTCACCACCTGCGTGGCCAGGCCATGCGAGAGCAGGAGGTGGTGCGCGGCGCGCAGCCCCTCGGCCGGGACGCGATGCCCCGGGGCGTGCTGTCCCTCCTCGTAGCCGAGCGTGGCGATGCACCACGGTTCGTTGTGCGTGACCCAGAACCGGACGCGATCGCCCAGGCGACGCGTGACCGCCGTCGTGTAGTGGACGAACGCGTCCACGGTGCGGCGCGATGCCCAGCCGCCCCGGTCCTGCAGCGCCTGCGGCAGGTCCCAGTGATTGAGCGTCACGAACGGCTGGATGTCCGCGGCGAGCAATCCGTCGACCAGCGCGTCATAGAAGTCGAGTCCGGCCGCGGACGGCGTGCCCCGGCCGCTGGGCAGGATGCGCGGCCAGGCGATGGAGAACCGGTAGGCGCCGATACCCAGCCACTGCATGCGACGGATGTCGTCGCGCCACAGGTGGTAATGGTCGCAGGCGACGCGCGGATCGGAGCCATCCTCGATCTTGCCCGGGGTCGCGGCGAAGCGGTCCCAGATCGACTCGCCGCGCCCTCCCTCGTCGACGCCGCCCTCGATCTGCGGCGCGGACGTGGCCACGCCCCAGAGAAAGTCCTTCGGAAAGTCGTGCATGATCCGGCCGCTCAGTGCGCGGACGCCGGGGCGTTCGCGGGGTAGAGGTGGCAGCGCACGCGCCGGCCGTCCACGTCCCGCGGCGCAGGCTCCGTGGTCCGGCAGGGATCGAACGCCGCGGGACAGCGTGACGCGAAGGGACAGCCGACCTCGGCCTGCGCCCCCGCGGATTCGACCGGCCGCAGCGCGGTCGGCACGATGCCGCCCACCTCGGCGATCGACGCCAGGAGCGCGCGCGTGTACGGATGCTTCGGATCCTGCACCAGCGCGTCGCTCGCGCCATCCTCGACCACACGGCCGCGGTAGAGCACGAGCACGCGGTCGGCGAGATAACGCGCCGAGGCCAGGTCGTGGGTGATGAGCAGGATGGCGAGCTGCCGTTCGCGCTTGAGCCGCATCAGGAGATTGAGAATGCCCATGCGGATCGAGACGTCGAGCATGGACGTCGGCTCGTCGGCGACGAGCAGGTCGGGCTCGACGGCGAGCGCGCGGGCGATGGCGACGCGCTGGCGCTGGCCGCCCGACAACTCGTACGGATGGCGATCGGCGAACTCCTCGGCCGGCTCGAGCTCGACGGTGCGCAGCAGTTCGGCCACGCGGCCGCGGACCTCGCCCTTGGTCACCCGGCGATGGCGCAGCAGCGGACGCGCCAGGTGATGCCCCACCGTGTGCGCCGGATTGAGCGATCCAAACGGGTCCTGGAAGACCATCTGCACCCGGCGACGGTAGGCCAGGGAGGCCTGCCGGGGCTCGCGGGCGAGCATGTCCAGCCCGTCGAGCCGGATCTCGCCCCCGTCGGGGGGATCGAGGCGGAGGACCAGGCGGGCCAGGGTGCTCTTGCCGCTTCCGGACTCGCCGACGAGCGCAACCGCTTGCCCGCGATCGACTTGGAAGGAAACATCCCGCGCGGCGACGACCCGGGGACCGCGGCCGAAGTACCCCCGCGGACCGAAGGTCTTGCCGATTCCCCGGAGCTCGAGCAGGGGAGCTTGAGGGGACCCATTTTCGGCTGGCTGCACGCTTCCCTCCCGTAAGAAGACTTTGTTCGCCTGCCGAACATAGTGTATTCTGCTCGCGGTCCTGTCAAGCCTCCGTCTCTTCCGGGCGAAGCCATCAGGTCCCGTCATTCGAAGGATTCCGATTTCCAGGTTCCATGTGCACATGGGCTGCGGCGCGACGACGAGTCGGCCGAGGAGGACAGGATGAAGCGGTTTCTCTCGGGTCTCTCGCTCTTGGGGACGATCGTGCTGGCGTCCGCCCTGGGCGCTTCGTCTGCGGCGGGAGCCAATCTGCTGACCAACCCGGGCTTCGAGGCCGCGGGCGGCTCGTACAGCGGCTGGTTCACGTTCGGGGGCGGCGTCCAGTTGTCGCTGCCGGCGGGCGACAACATCATCCGCACCGGCGCCGCCGCGTCGAAGACGTACGGCGGGTTCGACAACTGCAATCCGGGGCCCGGCACGTTCAACGTCGGCGGCTTCGGCCAGGCGTTCACGCCCACGGTGGGGAAGGTGTACACCCTGACCGGCTATTCCTACATCAACCCCGCCGACCCGATTCCCGGGACCACCACCTGCACGAAGAATCGCATGCTCGCCAAGATCGCGTTCTTCAACGCGCCGACCGGCGGAACCGAACTCGCCGCGAACGAGATCGTGATCGGGGACGGCAACACGGTCACCGGACAGTGGAACGCGTTCTCGGTCTCGGCCCCCGCCCCCACCGGCGCGGTGCGCGTCGAGGCGCTGTTCCTCTACCTGCAGCCGGCCTGCGACGGCGGCGCGGTCTACGTCGACGACACGTCGTTCGACGAATCCACGCCGGCCGCGCAGCCCAACGTGCTCGCCAATCCGAGCTTCACCGGCGGCCTCGCCGGCTGGACCACCTTCGGGAACGCCTACGCCGAAGCGCAGGAGCCTGTGCTCCGCACGCCGAACGGCAGCGCCAAGCTGTTCTCCACGTTCTCCCCCGACGTGCCGTCCGGCATCTTCCAGACGGTCCCGGCGAGCGCGAACTCTTTGTGGGAGCTCTCGGCCTACACGCTCACCTCGTGCCGGTACAACGACCCCATCACCGTCCCGAACGACAACTTCGTCCTCGCCCGGATCGTCTACAAGGACATCGCCGGCGCGGAGATCGGCTCGAACGACGCCGTGATCCTCGACAACACCGCTCCGCTGGGAACGTGGACCCGCCACACGGTCACCGCGGTCGCCCCGGCCGGCACGGTCTCGGCCTCCGCCTACTTCCTGTTCATCTCGCCCACGCTCATGGGCGGCGCCATGTGGATCGACGATGTCGCACTCCAGAACCTGGGCACGGTCGATGTCGCGACGGCGCCGGGGCGGGCGATCGAGCTGGCGCAGAACGTGCCGAACCCGTTCTCGGGATCGACGCGCATCGACTTCGCGCTCGCCGGCGCGGACAGGGTCGACGTTTCGATCTACGACATGGCTGGACGGCGGATCGCGAACCTCTACCAGGGCTCGCTCGACGCCGGTCCGCATGCAGTCTCGTGGAACGGACGCACCTCGAGCGGCATCGCGGCAGCGCCGGGCATCTACCAGTACGTGGTGAAGACGTCCAGCGGCCGGCAGTCGCGCAGCATGCTGCTCCTGCCGTGACGTGAGCATGGACTCCCGCCCCATGACGCTCCGCAGCGTGATGGTCGACGATGCGCCCCGGGTCTCCCGGGGCGCATTTCTCGTGCGCGCCGCGTGCAACCTCGGGGCGAGACTCGCCGCGGCCTGCTTGCTCGCCACGCTGTCCGGCTGCGCGGGCGCGGCGAAGCCCGCGATCCCGGACGCTCCCCCGGCCGCCGGAGCGAGCTTCGCCCGCGAGGAACCGTTCGTGGTCCGGCCGTTCCGCCCGGTGAACGGCGAGCGCTGGATCGGCAACGCGGTCGCCTACGGCCCGCACCGCGACGGGCAGCGCCCGGGTGGAGCCTCCCCGTCGCGCCGCGAGCTGCGCGAGGACCTCGACCTGATGGCGAGGCACTGGAGCCTGCTGCGCGTGTACCAGTCGACCGGCCCCGCGGAGAGCCTGCTCGCCGTGATCGACGAGAACCGCCTCGGCATGAAGGTGATGCTCGGCGCATGGATCGACCCCGTGGACGCGGCGGCGAACCGGCGCGAGATCGACGCCGCGGTGCGCCTGGCTGCGCGCTATCCGGCGATCGTCCTCGCCGTCTGCGTCGGCAACGAGACGCAGGTCTCTTGGTCGGCGCATCGCTGCCCGCCGGCGACGCTGATCGCGGCGCTGCGCGAGATCCGCGCGCGCACGCGCGTGCCCGTGACCACCGCCGACGACTACAACTTCTGGAACAAGCCCGAGAGCCAGGACGTGGCTCGCGAAGTGGACTTCGTCGTGACGCACATGCACCCGCTGTGGAACGGGATCCAGCTCGAGGACGCGATGGGGTGGACGCAGCGGACGCTCGCGTTGATCCGCGCGGCGCAGCCCGATCGGCCCGTGGTCCTGGGCGAGGTCGGCTGGGCCACGCAGCGGAACGACCTGGGAGACCAGGGCAAGCTGATGAAGGGCCGCCTCGGCGAGGCGGAGCAGAAGGTCTTCTTCGACGAGCTCAACGCGTGGATCGACCGCGAGCGCATCCCGACGTTCGTGTTCGAGGCCTTCGACGAGAACTGGAAGGGCGGCGGCGATCCCGCCGAGGTCGAGAAGCACTGGGGCCTCTACCGCGCCGACCGCACGCCGAAGCCCGCGCTGGGCGGAGCCCCCCGGCCATGAGCGCGCATCGCACCGAGGCGCCGCCGCTGCCCGCGGGCGCGTTCACCTCGCTCGACGGCGAGCCCTACTACCGGATCGCCGGCTACGACCGGATGCCGCCGTTCCTGATGAGCATCCCCAGCGACACCGACCTGTGGATGTTCCTCTCCTCCGCCGGCGGCCTGACGGCCGGGCGGGTCGATCCCGACGGGAGCCTCTTCCCCTACGAGACCGTCGACCGGCTGCACGACGCGCACCATCACACCGGCCCGATCACGCTGCTGCGCGTGCGGCGTGGCGCCGCCGCGGGCTCCCTGTGGCAGCCCTTCGCCGAGCCCGCCGGCGAGAACGGGCAGCTCGAGCGCAACCTGTACAAGAACGTGCTCGGCAACCGCGTCGTCTTCGAGGAGATCCATCACGGGCTCGCGCTGGCGTTCCGTTACCGCTGGTCGGCTTGCGACGAGTTCGGCTGGGTGCGCACGGCGGTCGTGTCGAACCTCGCGGCCACGGAGGCGACCGTCGACGTGCTTGACGGGCTGCGCAACGTGCTCCCGCACGGCGCGCCGCTCGCGCTCTACCAGCAGTCGAGTTCCCTCGTGGACGCCTACAAGCGCACCGATCGCGATCCGGCGACGGGCCTCGTCGTCTTCTCGCTCACGTCGAAGATCATCGATCGGCCCGAGGCCGCCGAGCACCTGCGCGCCAATGCGGCCTGGTCTACGGGGCTGCCGGGGCCGCGGGTCGCGCTGTCGCTCGACGCCGTTGCCGCGTTCCGCCTGGGCGAGCCGCCGGTCGACGGGAGCCTGCTCACGGGGCTGCGGGGCAACTTCCTCGTGCGCTCGTCGCTCGCACTCGCACCGCGAGAGGAGCGGCACTGGCACGTCGTCGCCGACGCCGGTCTCGGTCACGTCGAGCTGGGCGCGGTGCGGGCCCGCCTCGCCGCGGGCGACGACCTCGACCGGGCGCTCGAGGACGCCCTCGAGCGCGCCCGCGAGAACCTGCGCCACATCGTGGCCAGCAGCGACGGACTCCAGCTCACGGCCCACGCCGAGTCGACCGCGCACCACCTGGCGAACGTGCTGTTCAACGACATGCGCGGCGGCGTCTTCACCCACAACCACGACGTGCCCGGCGCGGACTTCGCCGCGTTCCTGCGCGTGCGCAACCGCCCGCTGGCAGCGCGCCGGTCCGCGTGGCTCGGCGCGCTGCCGCGCGAGATCACGATCCGCGAGTTGACCACGCGGGCCGCGGCGAGCGGCGATGCCGACCTCGAGCGCTCGAGCCTCGAGTACCTGCCGCTCTACTTCGGTCGCCGGCACGGGGATCCCAGCCGGCCGTGGAACCGCTTCCGCATCCAGGTGCGCGACGAGGAGGGCGGCCGCGCCCTCCACTACGAGGGCAACTGGCGGGACATCTTCCAGAACTGGGAGGCACTCGGCCTCAGCTTCCCCGGCTTCCTGCCCGGCATGATCGCGCGCTTCGTCAACGCGTCGACGACGGACGGGTTCAATCCCTATCGCATCACGCGCGACGGCATCGACTGGGAGGTGATCGACCCGCACCACCCATGGAGCGGGCTCGGCTACTGGGGCGACCACCAGGTCGTCTACCTGTCCCGGCTGCTCGAGGCGCAGGAGCGTTCCGCTCCCGGCGCGCTCGCCGCGCTGCTCGATCGCGCCATCTTCAGCTACGCCGACGTCCCCTACCGCCTCGCGTCGTACGACGCGATCGTCGCCGACCCGCGCGCGACGATCGCGTTCGACGACGTCGTCGCGGCACGCG
>Ga0209668_10001398_pt1 | contig 10292 bp, 10 predicted proteins | sample FrelakmetPLP11PL_FD_187150 | JGI IMG/M metagenome (GOLD analysis project Ga0209668, IMG submission 187150) | Freshwater lake sediment microbial communities from the University of Notre Dame, USA, for methane emissions studies - PLP11 PL (SPAdes)... | ecosystem: Environmental > Aquatic >... | reverse complement strand
ACGATAAGTAACTACTTCAGCATCACAAATCTGCTGAGCTAGAGCAACTGTTTTCAATTCTGCCCAAAGACCACCACAAGCAAATTTACCATTTGTTCCTGGTACTAAAAAGTAAAGTTTTCTCATCATCCTAAATATCTATGAAGTTTATAAATAATGGTGTGGGTTGTGAATAAATCAGGGCGCAGGTGGTGAATAAATCAGGGCGCAGGTGGTGAATGAATCAGGGCGCAGGACCTGCGCCCCTACGGATTCCTAATTTTCCCAATATACTTTGATAAAATGACTTTCTTTGCCCCAAAAATCACGGGTGATGGTAATATTTTCAATAGCTAAATTAAAGGGGATAGAGGTGGTAAGATAACGCTGGGTGAGCATTCCTAAATCTGGTGCAATTTCCGCTGCGGCTGTGGCGGCTAAACCAAAACCGATTAGTTGTTCAATTGGTCGAAATGGGAGTAAAAAAGGAATTGTTACTGCTAGTCCTGCTGTTAATAACATGGCTACAGATACATTTGTGCCACAGCGGGGATGTACAGCTAAATCCCATTCTCCAGTGGTCAGACGATGTTTAGCTAATGTTACTGCACGGCGCAAATCATGAATATTCACATCACCATAGAGAAAAAATCCCTGTTCGGTAGACAAACCACCTAATAATTCATCATCTAATTGGATATTGGTGGTTGTTCCTGATGATAAAGAGGAATATTTATTTTCCCCTAGTAACCAGACAGTGGCGTGTTCCAGGGCATGAACTTGACGTAACATGAGAATTTCTTTCAACCCAGGGATAAAAGATAACTGTTGGAGTAAATCAGCATCTTGATTGGGGCGAGGTGCAAGAAAGTCAAAGTTAAAGGAAGACGATTCGCTCGAATAAGAAGTATTCATCTTTTTTCTTTTGAGAATTAATTTTCCTTGGTGATATTTTTTGACGATGGCAATAACTGAAAATTTCTGATTTTCCCAATAACCTCACCCCAATTCCCCATTACTATTGAGCGCTGATCAGTTCTACGTCAAAAATTAAAGTAGAGTTAGGAGGAATAACGCCACCAGCGCCACGGGCACCATAACCTAATTCTGAGGGAATAATTAGTTGACGACGGCCACCTACTTTCATGGAGATTACTCCTTCGTCCCAACCTTTAATTACTTGTCCTGTGCCAATTTTAAACTTGAAGGTTTGATTGCGATCGCGCGAACTATCAAATTTAGTTCCATCTGTTAATGTCCCGGTGTAGTGAACCTCAACGGTTTGTCCAGTTTGGGGAATTGCGCCCGTTCCTTCTTCTAGTTCAATATATTTTAATCCAGAGGCGGTAGTAACAGCATTTGCTTCAGACATAGTATTGCTCTTTATTGGCGTATTGTTTTCTGGCGTGACAGTGGTGGTTGGTTGTGCTAGGGATGAATTACCAATCGCCGCATCTTTTTGACCGCTAATTTGGGTAAATACTAAAACGCCAACACATACCAGCATTAACACCACGCTGAGGAAAATTCCTTTCAAAATCAACCCTCTCTCTTTTAATTACTGGTGATCAGATGACTGACAGAACACAAATTAGTTTAAATCAGAAATGACCTTTTAGCGCCATAACTTATTTTCTAAATCCCGGACTTGACGCTCTAAACGGTCTATTCTCCCCCGTAATTCGTCTACTTCTGACTGACGGGCGACTCCCAAATCCTGCATCATGTTTCGCATTTGTCGCTGCATTTGCTCGTCCCAGTTGCCTTGTTCTGACTGTAACTGATGGACAAGATCATCCATGACTGCCTTTGCTTGCTCAGGATTGAGTTTACCGTCTTTTACCAGTTCATCACTCACTTCCTTGAGTTTGTCTGCAACTAAAGAGGTTGTGCCAATACCCAACATCATTAGCTGTTGCAACCAATTGTTACTATCCATACTCCCATCCTCTGACTTGTGGCTAACTAAAAGCTTTGTAATTCTAGCCTACACATTTATTTTGTCAGTTGTCAGTTGTTAGTTGTCAGTTGTCATCAGTAAAATTCCTGCCCCCTACCCCCTGCCCCCTCTATTTTGTCAGTTGTCAGTTGCCAGTTGTCATCAGTAAAATTCCTGCCCCCTGCCCCCTCTGCCTCTCTACCCCTGTATCCATCCGTGCATGGGTGCGATCGCTTTCGTGACTGACTCAATTATTTCTGGAGGTGCTTCTGAAAGCATGACACTGGGATAAACAGCAGTTCCCCATTGAGGATGGACAAGGACATGGCATTTATTTTTAATGGCGGGATATTTAAGTAAGGCTTGGGCCACGGCTGTATCATCATGGGGAACTAGACCAGAATGAGATAGTAATGGATAACCTGTACGGGGATCTATCAGGTCTGTTAAATATCCGCGATCGCGCAAATTAAATGCCACATCGCAACCAAAACGCATAAATTTTTCTCGCAGTTTCTCTTTTTCTTGTTCTGTTTCTATAGTCATTTCCTCTAAAGGATATTTTGATTGCTGCAAGACAACCACCACCCACAAAAACTGTTGCTGTTTCCAATCAGGTAATATCTGTTCGCAGTTGGCACAGATATATGGACTGGGAGTATGAATAGAAATCTCTACAGCTTGTCCTGTTTTGCCAACTAAATGAATCGGACAGCTAGGCTCAGAAATACAAACTTGGGGATAATACACCACATTAATTTGGTTTATGAAAGTTATTATTTTATCTGTGTTAAAAATAATAACTCTTAAATCTGCAAATAAATCATCAAATTTTGCAAATAGTCAGGTAATGACAATTATTCACTGAAATATATTTTTTGTTAAAATCGCACATCTATCAGAATTTCCTGCCATTCTGAACTATTGTGGGGATTTTCCTCATCATCCTGCCAGTTTTGAGGATTATTCCTGATATATTCTTTAATATTAATTAAATGTGTTTCGTCCCTAATTATAGATTCATAATAATTACGTTGCCAAAAAGGCAGATCAGAATGATAACGAATTAAATTAACGCGCCGAGTCACAGAACATTTAAACCCATTAACAAAAGAACCGAGCAAACCAGACTGTAGGGGCTTACGGCGTAAGCCCTCTTGGTTTAATTTCTCTGTTTGTAATCCCTGAATGCGATAGCTTCGCTCGCCGTAGGCATCGCCATTTCCCTGATCTTGATCCTGAATCCAAACAATTCCATGTAAATGATTAGGCATTAAAACCCATTCATCCAATCCAATCTCTTGGCGAATTTCCGATGATTTTAACCATTCTTGAACAACTATTTGACCAATTAGATTTAGTTGCATTTCCCCCCGTTTAACATCACCAAACCAACATTGTTTTTTATAAGTACATATCGTTACAAAATAAGCGCCAGCTTGACCATAATTGTAATGAGGAAGCCGAATTCAACGCCGGTGATGCTTTTCGGGATCAAACTTCATAACCAAACCAATAATTGTTAATTTCGTAGGGGCTTACGGTGTAAGCCCTCTTAATTTAAGATTATATACATATATGAGAAGAGGGCGTAATATGGGAAGAGGGCGCAGGCCCTGCGCCCCTACGGGTATTATAGTTTAACCGCTGGTTAGTTGTTTAATATGAGCCGGAAATCTGCCATTTTGTAAAGCTTGGACTGCTGTTCCCGAATCTTGTACCCAAAACTGTCTTCCAAAGCGGACAATTTCTCGGTGATCTCCAGCTTGAACAACACCAATGACAGGTATTCTGGATTTATCTTTATCCCCTGCTTGTGCTTTGAGAATTGTATTCAAACGATGTTGTTCTTCAATTGTTCCTGCTTGTTGTGGACTCAGTTCCACTAAAATCATTTTGACAGTTTCGACAGTTTCCGCGTCTTCAAGAATAAATTGCACTTGATCATCACGGCGGTCTATCTTACCCCAGATAATCAATCTGGCATCAACTTCGAGGAGAGAACTAATGCGTTCATAGGTTTTAGGAAAAACCACCGCTTCCGAGGCAGCAGATAAATCTTCAACTTGGAGAATTGCCATAGAATCACCTTTTTTGGTGACAACCTTTTTAACATTATTCAACATTACTACCGCACAAAGGATAGCATCATCTTTTTGTTCTGCTAATTGTGCTAAATTAATAGGTGCGAGGACTGAGGATGATTGTCTGATAGATTTAAGAGGATGATCTGAGAGATAAAATCCTAATAATTCCTTTTCCATTCTCAATTTTTCTTGAGGTGGTAAATCATTGACAGGGGGAGCTTTTGGTGCAGATTCATGAGCATTTTTTTGAGGTTGATTATTCCCTGCCAATCCCCCTCCTAATAAATCAAATATATTACCCTGTCCACTAGCTTTGTCTCTAGCGCGGGATTGCGCCCACTCATAAACTAATTCTAAATCATGAATTAATTGGTTGCGATTAGGTTCAATTTTGTCAAAAGCACCGCAATTAATGAGTGATTCTAATGTGCGGCGATTCATGGCCCGTAAATCCACGCGATCGCAAAAATCCGCCAAAGATGTAAATGGGACTAATTCTCCTGATTCTTCCCTAGCTTCTAAAATTGAGGCGATCGCATTTTGTCCCACATTCCGCACCGCTGAAAATCCAAATAAAATTTTCCCATCTACCGGGGTAAAATCTAATCCAGAGCGATTCACATCCGGTGCATCAATCACAATCCCCATATTAGAGCAATTATCAAGATACTTCCGCACCTTGTCTGTATCCCCACTATTAGCGGTTAACAACGCCGCCATATATTCCAATGGGTAATTTGCCTTTAAATATGATGTTTGATAAGTTACATAAGCGTAAGCTGTAGAGTGGGATTTATTGAAACAATTGGCAGCAATAAAACCATTTTTAATCACAAAGTTATGGTCATTTTCGACACCAATATCATAAACATTAGCTTGACCCACATAAGTACGAGAAATTATTTTAACCATATTACTTATTTTTGCAAAACTTGTTTATTTACAGCTTAATAATCATTATCAGCTACACAGATACCCTTACATTTAATACCATTTGTTGCAGTGCGTTGACAATGGGGACAGAGAACCTCTTCCTTTTCTGTTTCTGGATTTATCTCTATATTAGTGCTTGTCTGGATCTGATCTTTGTCTGTTTGGAGTTTGTCATTCATAGTAAAATAACCAAAATGTGTAACGCATTCAACATTTCCGCCTTATAATTAACAATTATGTCCCTAACTGAAGAAATTCTTTCCCAACTTCCAGGCGATGTTTTAGACGGTTTACGAATTGCTGACAGTATATTAGCATCTCTAAGAAGAGATAACACACCCATACCCAACGTAGTTACAGAAAATCCCGAAAATTTAGACTGTGTAGAATTCGATGTCATTATCTGCGGTGGAACTTTGGGAATTTTAATCGCTTCTGCTTTAGCTGTGGGAGGTGTGCGCGTAGCGTTGTTAGAAAGGGGAATTTTACGGGGAAGAGAACAGGAATGGAATATTTCTCGCCAAGAGTTAGAAGTGTTTCGGGAATTGGAATTACTGACAGCAGCCGAATTAACACAAGCTATCGTCACAGAATATAATCCCGCACGAGTTAAATTTCACGGTGGTACAGAAGTATGGGTAGAAGACGTTTTGAATATTGGTGTTAATCCTATTTATCTTCTGGAAACCTTGAAAAACCGCTTTCTTAATATGGGAGGAAAGTTATTTGAAAATACACCATTTAGGGATATTGTAGTTCACCCAAATGGAGTCATCGTCAATAATCAATTGACTGCAAAATTGTTACTAGATGCTATGGGAAATCTTTCTCCAATTAGCCAACAAGCGCGTCAAGGAAAAAAACCAGATGCACTTTGTTTAGTTGTGGGAACTTGTGCGAAAGGATTTGCGGAAAATAATTCCGGTGACTTGTTGTTATCTTTCACAGCTTTGGAAAATCAATGTCAATATTTTTGGGAAGCTTTTCCAGCCAAGGATGGTAGAACCACATATTTATTCACCTATATGGATGCAGATGCACAACGATTGAGTTTGGAGACTTTATTTAACGAATATTTACGCTTGTTACCCGAATATCAAGGTGTGGAAATTAATCGCCTAAATTTTCAACGGGCGTTATTTGGTTTCTTTCCTAGTTATCGTCAAAGTCCCCTGCAAACTCCTTGGAATCGGATTTTACCTGTGGGAGATAGTAGCGGTAATCAATCACCTCTAAGCTTTGGTGGTTTTGGGGCTATGGTACGTCATTTGCAGCGGCTAACTTTAGGAATTGAAGAAGCACTAAAAGTAGATCAATTATCTCTCGAATCTTTAGCAATTCTCCAACCTTATCAACCAAGTTTAAGTGTAACTTGGTTATTTCAAAAAGCCATGAGTGTAGGTGTAAATCAGAAAATTGATCCAAATCAAATTAACGAATTACTCTCCGCTGTATTTTTGCAAATGCAGCAGTTAGGAACACCTGTGTTAAAACCATTTTTACAAGATATTGTCCAATTTAGTGCATTAACAAAAACTTTGTTAAAAACTGGGTTATCCCAACCTTTGTTGGTTGCAAAAATCATTCCCCAAGTTGGTTTATTGAGTTTGTTGGATTGGATGTTACATTATGTTAATTTATGTGTTTATAATGGGTTGTTTTTTGTGACTCCAATGATAAAATTATTAGTTAATAATTTATCTATTCAACAACAATATTACTGGCATCGGTTAATAGATAAATGGCAATTTGGTTCTGGCAATGATTATCATGAATAATATGGGACTCCTATAGGACTCCGGTTTGATTCCTGAATTTTCCTGCTTAGGAAGGCAAGAGGCAAGAGGATTTGAGAATATGAAGGTGTACGGAGTTTTGTTCAAAAATAATATAGGACTCCTATTTGATTTTTGATAGCTTGCGTGGCGTAGCCATACAAAACTCGGTTTTTACTTTTGCACTTTATTTAATTCACATTCCTAAGTTTACTACGCGATGGTTAGCGATCGCCGAAGGCATATTTAAGGACTATTTCGTTATTCCAATAGGGGGAAATACTTATGAACCGTTCTCAGATAGTTGCGATTATTACAGGGGCAATTTCTATTCTACTAGCGATCGCCTACCTAATTGTTGTCCAGATTATTGACTACCGGGATATGAAACCAGCACCCATTAGCCAAGTCAGCCCACCAGTGATAATTGCGGAAACTAATTTCCCTAATTTGCAGCTTGACATAATTGCTAAAGTGTGAATTTAACGGGGGGGTGGAAAATGCCGCCCCCATGTTAGGAGTTCGGAGACGCTACGCGAACGGAGTTATGATTTTTTCAACGAGATCATCAGGGTTTGAGACTCATATTTGGGGCAGTTTTCCAAAAATTATCTGATGTCGAACTCAGGTTATAGAAAAATACAATCCATAGATTAAAGATAATAGTTACTATTTAATAATTCAATGCTTGAAAATATAAGAATTATTTACAGAAAGTATCGCGGATTTATCTAATTAAATAATTTATTTTTGGCACAGATAACGGTAAGCTATTTTTAACAATATTAAATAAAGATAAATTTCCCTTATCTGTAATCACTAGACTGATAGGGATCAGTGCTAGTTGGTGTGTTTTCTTTAAATTTTGCTGCAAACTATAGAGGTAATTGAATGGCTCAGTATTTGCTAGACACCATTTGGCTAATTCCAGTTTATGCTTTAATAGGTGGACTTTTAGCCATACCCTGGTCTCCGGGGATCATTCGCAAAACAGGTCCTCGACCAGCGGGATATGTCAACGTAGTCATGACCTTTTTCTCCTTTTTCCATGCTGTCTTTGCTTTCTTTGCTATTTGGAATCATCCAGCTAAAGAAGTATTTATTCCTTGGTTATCTACAGCAGGTTTACACCTAACCATTAACTTAGAAATTTCTGCGGTCAACCTAGGGGCGTTAATTGTTATTACCGGCTTGAACTTGCTGGCGCAGATATATGCCATTGGTTATATGGAAATGGACTGGGGTTGGGGACGCTTCTTTTCCCTATTGGGATTATTTGAAGCTGGTCTCTGTTCCTTAGTTTTGTGTAACGATTTATTTTTCAGTTATGTAATTCTGGAAATTCTCACCCTGGGAACTTACCTATTAGTAGGTTTGTGGTTTAGTCAACCCTTGGTAGTCACCGGGGCGCGAGATGCTTTTTTGACCAAACGGGTGGGAGACTTGTTTTTGTTAATGGGTGTCTTGGGACTTTGGACACTTTCGGGAACTTGGAATTATACAGAATTAACGGCATGGGCGGCCACAGCCAATGTTAATCCCACAATTATCACCTTAGTATGTTTGGGGTTAATTGCCGGACCTATGGGTAAATGCGCCCAGTTTCCCTTGCATTTATGGTTAGATGAGGCAATGGAGGGACCTGTTCCCAGTACAATTTTGCGGAGTTCGGTGGTGGTTGCCAGTGGTGCATGGGTATTAATTAAATTGCAACCTGTGTTTAGTTTATCCCCTGTGGCATCTGCGGTGATAGTGGCGATTGGGGCAGTGACAGCCATTGGTGGGGCATTAATTGCGATCGCTCAAATTGATATTAAACGCTGTTTATCCTATTCTGTCAGTGTGTACATGGGCTTGGTATTTATTGCCGTAGGCACACAGCAAAATGAAGCAGCATTACTATTAGTCATCACCCATGCCCTCGCCGCTGCATTATTAGTCATGAGTACCGGGGGAATCGTTTGGAACAGTGTTACCCAAGATGTTACCCAATTAGGTGGATTATGGTCACGTCGTCCCATGTCCGGGATAGCCTTTATTATCGGCACATTGGGTTTAATCGGTTTTCCCCCTTTAGGTAGTTTTTGGGCATTATTCAAATTAGCTGATGGTTTATGGGCAACACACCCAATTTTAGTCGCCATAGTAATTGTTGTTAATGCCCTAACTGCATTTAGTTTAACTAGAGAATTTGGTTTAATTTTTGGTGGTAAACCCAAACAAATGAGTGAACGTTCTCCTGAAGCTATTTGGTTAATGGTTTTACCAATGATGATTTTATGCGGCTTTGTTTTACATCTACCATTAGTTTTACAAAGTTTATCATTACTTCCCGATTGGGCAACTTTAAATAAAGATGTGGCACTGCTATTAATTTGGTCAAGCATTTTTGGTTGTAGTATTAGCAGCATCATCTACTTGGGCAACATTCCTAAACCAATTCGTTTACCCTGGCAAGGTTTACAAGACTTATTTGCTTACGACTTTTACACCCCTAAACTTTACAAAATTACCATTATTTTCGGCGTTGCCCAACTTTCTAAATTTGCCGATATGCTGGACAGATTTGTAGTAGATGGTATCGTCAACTTTGTGGGTTTATTCTCTCTTTTAGGTGGTGAAGGCTTGAAATATAGCAACACTGGACAAACTCAATCCTATGCCTTAACAGTGCTTTTAGGAGTTGGTGTTTTAGGTGCTTGGGTAACATGGCCTTTTTGGGGAATTCAACTCATGGATTTAATTTTCTAAATATCACTGCCAAATCACCATTTAGTTCTTGTAAATCAATTGGTAAAGGGGAATAATTTATTACCGATTACCAATTAAAAATTACAAATTACCAATTAATAAAATATGTTGAGTGTTTTAATTTGGCTACCAATTATAGCCGCTGTAATCATCGGTTTTTATCCAGCAAAAGATGTTCCCGCAAGTCAGATTCGGTTAGTATCTTTAATCGTGACAGGTGTAGTTTTGCTGTGGAATATTTCCATTTTGTTAAAATTTGATATCAGCAATCCAGGGATGCAATTTACAGAATATCTACCTTGGAATGAAACATTGGGTTTAAATTATCAACTAGGAGTTGATGGATTATCAATATTAATGTTGATGTTAAATAGCTTCCTCACTTGGATTGCTATTTACAGCAGCGGTAAAGATACAGAACGTCCTCGGTTATTCTATTCCCTGATTTTGTTTATTAGTGGTGGCGTTGCGGGTGCATTCTTATCAGAAAATTTGCTTCTGTTCTTCCTATTCTATGAATTGGAATTAATTCCCTTTTATTTACTAATCTCCATTTGGGGAGGAGAAAAAAGAGCCTATGCGGGCATGAAATTCCTAATTTACACAGCCATTTCCGGGGCTTTAATTTTAGCCACATTTTTAGGAATGGTGTGGTTAACAGGTTCTCATAGTTTTGCCTTTGATGCTGTGGCGACTCAAAACATTTCTGCGGGAATGCAATTAGTATTATTAGCAGGAATAGTTTTAGGTTTTGGTATCAAGATTCCGTTAATTCCTTTCCATACTTGGCTACCAGATGCTTACGTTGAAGCTTCCACACCTATCGCT
>Ga0209668_10001397_pt1 | contig 10296 bp, 9 predicted proteins | sample FrelakmetPLP11PL_FD_187150 | JGI IMG/M metagenome (GOLD analysis project Ga0209668, IMG submission 187150) | Freshwater lake sediment microbial communities from the University of Notre Dame, USA, for methane emissions studies - PLP11 PL (SPAdes)... | ecosystem: Environmental > Aquatic >... | reverse complement strand
GTTCGGCCGCCGGCTTGCCTGAGGGCGCTGCCCGACGAAAGGACTGCGTCGTCCACCATGAATTCACCAGGATCGGTTTGCATGCTGATTCCGGCGCCGGTCTCGGCCGCTAATCGTCCCGGTCGGACAGCAGTCGGTAGCCGATGCCGATCTCCGTGAGCAGATAACGCGGCTGCGCGGGATCCGGTTCGATCTTCGCGCGCAACTGCTTCATGTAGACGCGAAGGTAGTGCGGCTGATCCACGTGATCGGGCCCCCAGACCTCGCGCAGCAACTGCCGTTGCGTCGCCACGGCGCCTCGGTGCCGCGCCAGGGCCGCCAGCAGCCGGTACTCGATGGGAGTGAAATGGATCTCGCCTTGCAGGCCCCTGGCGTGACGGTGGGCGAGGTCGATCTGCATCTCGCCGAACTGCAGTCGCTCGCCGGCCTCGGCCGGCTGCACCGCCCGGCGCAGGGCAGAGCGGATGCGCGCCAGCAGTTCGCCGACCGTAAACGGCTTGGTGACGTAGTCGTCGGCGCCGGCATCGAGCGCCGCGATCTTCTGCTGCTCGTCGACGCGTGCCGACAGGACGACGATCGGCATCGACGACCACTCGCGGATGCCGCGCACGACGGTGTGCCCCTCGGCGTCGGGCAAGCCGAGGTCGAGGATCACGAGGTCCGGCTTGTGGCTGGCGGCCTCGATCAGGCCGCGCCTCGCCGTCTCGGCCTCGATCACGCGAAAGCCCTGCGCGTCGAGGGTTGTGCGCAGCAGCCGGCGCAGCTGCGGGTCGTCATCGACCACGAGCACCGCGTGGGCCGCGCTCGTCATTCGACGCTCGTTTCGCGCGGCACCGCGGGGGCTTCCGCCTCTTGCGGCAGTGTGGTCACGAACAGCGCCCCACCGGCCGGGCGCCGTTCGGCGCGGATGTCGCCGCCGTGCGCGCGGGCGATCGCGCGACAGATGGCGAGCCCCAGGCCGACACCGCCGATGGCGCCCTCGGCGCGGCCGCGCTGGAATTTCCCGAACAGCGAGTCGGGTTCGATGTCCGGCGCGAACCCCGGGCCGTCGTCGGCCACCAGCAGTTCGACTTCGTCGAAGCCTTGCCGCGCCGTGATGCTGATGTGGCTGCCCGCCGCGGTGTACTTCGACGCATTCTCCAGCAGGTTGAACAGCAACTGCTCCAGCAGCACCGGGTCGCCCAGGATCAGCGCCGGCGCCTCGTCGAGGTGCGTGCTGACGCGATGCTGCGCCAATGGCCGCTGCAGTCGCCGCAGTGCACTGCCGACGACTTCCTCCAGCGGCACCCACTCAGGTCTGATGGCGGCAAGTCCGGACTCGAGCCGTGTCATGTCGAGCACGTTGGACACCAACTGTGTCATCTGGGCCGACTCTTCGACGATCGTCTGCGCCAGATCTCGGCGCGCGTCGTCATCGAGCTGCGATCCCGCTTCCACCAGGCTGCTCGCCGCGCCGCCGATCACCGCCAGCGGCGTGCGCATGTCATGCGAAACGGCCGCCAGCAGGCTGTTGCGTACGGCCTCCGATTCGGCGGCAACAGCCGCCGACTGGGCGCGCTCGGCAAGACTGGAACGTTCCAGCGCCAGCGCCAGTTGGGCCGCGAAGGTGTCGAGCAGGTGGGCGGCCTCGGGCAGCAGGACGCGGCGCGGATTCGCCGGCAGTACCGCGAGCACACCGAGCTGGCCGAGTTTGGCGTCGCTCGCCTTCAGCGGCAGGTAGCGTGCCGCGGCTGCCGGCAGCGTGTCTGTTCCCAGTCCGGCCGGCTGGCCGTGATCCTGCACCCATTGCGCCACCGACAGGTCGGCGCCGCGCAGCGACGCCGGTTCAGGCGCGCCGTCCGATGCGCGGGGGTAGCCCAGCCGCCCGAACTCGTCGGGCAGCAGCACGACGACCTGCGCTTCGAAGACCTCGCCGATGTGTCGCACGGCGGCGCGGGCCATGCTGGACGCGCCGCGCATGGCAGCAAGTTCTCGTGTCATCGCGTAAAGGAGGGCCGTGCGCCGTTCGCGATGGCCGGCGACGCGCGCCTGCAGGCGCACGCTCGCCATCAGCTGGCCGATCAGCATGCCCACCAGCAGCATCACCGCAAAGGTGATCAGGAACTGTCCGTCGGCAACTTCGAACGAGTGACGCGGCTCGACGAACAGGAAGTTGTAGACGAGCACGCTCAGAGCCGAGGCCAGCGCCGCCGGCCCGCGCCCGAAACGCCAGGCCAGCAGCACGATGGCGACGAGGAACAGCATCACCGTGTTGGTGTCGTTGATGAGCGGGTCCGTGACCCACGCCAGCACCGAGGTCAGTGCGACCGCCGCCGTGGTCCACGCGTAACTCGGCCAGCGCCGCTTGCCGGAAGGCGGCGCCGCCAGAAAGGCGGCGCTGCGCGCCAGCAGCGGACTCCTGGCGATACGCATGGCCTCCGTGGTCTTGACGACGGTCACGTCGATGCCGCGAAGGCGCGCCAGCACCTGGTCGACCGTCGACGGACGCAGCCAGCGCGCGACGCCGGCTCGGCTCGGTTCGCCGAGCAGCAGGCGAGTCACGTTGCGCGTCTTCGCGTAGCTCGTCAGTTCGGCCGCCGCCGAGTGGCCACCGAGGGTCACCGTCTCCGCACCCAGGGTCTCGGCCAGCCGCAGCCAGGCAATGCGGCGGTTGCGTTCGGCCTCCGGCAGGCGGATCAGGTCAGGGGTCTCGACATAGACCACGATCCAGGGCGCGTGCAGTGCCGCCGCCAGCCGCTTGCCGGCGCGCACCAGCGTCTCGCCGTCGCTCCGCGGCCCGATGCCGATGAGCACGCGTTCGCCCGCTGCCCACGGCGCGCCAATGCCTTCGGTGGCGCGGTAGCGGTCCATCGCCACGTCGACCCGCTCGGCAGTCTTGCGCAATGCGAGTTCGCGCAGCGCGATCAGGTTGCCCTTGCGGAAGAAGTTGTCGATCGCGACGCGCACTCGCTCGGGCACGTAGACCTTGCCTTCGCGCAGGCGCTGCAGCAGGTCTTCCGGAGGCAGGTCGATCAGCTCGACCTCGTCGGCGGACTCGAACACGGTGTCGGGCACCGTTTCCTGAACGCGCACCGTCGTGATGCCGGCGACGACGTCGGCGAGGCTTTCCAGGTGCTGGACGTTGACGGTAGTCCAGACGTCGATCCCGGCGTCGCGCAGCTCCTCGATGTCCTGCCAGCGCTTCGCGTGCCGGCGGCCCTAGGCGTTCGTATGCGCCAGTTCGTCGACCAGCAGCAGCTGCGGCTTGCGCGCGAGCGCGCGGTCCAGGTCGAACTCGCGGACGCGGGCCGGGCCGTCCCGCATCTCCAGGTACGGGATGATCTCCAGGCCTTCGAGCAGCCGCTCGGTTTCGGCGCGCCCGTGCGGCTCGACATAACCGACGACTACCGCGACGCCCTCGGCCTTCTTCAGCCGCGCGGCTTCGAGCATCGCGTAGGTCTTGCCGACGCCGGCCGTCGCGCCGAAGAAGATCTTCAGTTTGCCGCGTGCGGCGCGCCGCTCTTCGTCCTGAACGTGGGCGAGCAGGGCATCGGGGTCGGTACGACGGTCTTGCATTGGCCTAGCCTAGTGGATCGGCGCGACCGCATCGAGCGCGAGGTTCAGTTGCAGCACATTGACGCGCGCCTCGCCGAGCACGCCCAGCTGGCGCGCCTCGGTATGCGCAGCCACCAGGCCGCGCAGCCTGCCTTCGTCGAGCCCGCGCGCGCGGGTCACGCGACGGACCTGGTATTCGGCAGCCGCGGGGCTGATGTGCGGATCGAGCCCGCTGGCGGACGTCGTCACCAGGTCCAGCGGCACCGGCGCCGTGGCGTCCGGATCGGCGGCCTTCAACGCCGCAATGCGCTCGCGCGCCGCGTCGACCAGCGCCGGGTTGGTCGGACCTAGGTTGGAACCGCTCGAGGCTAGTCCGTTGTACGGCTGCGGGCCGGTGGCCGACGGCCGGCTCCAGAAGTATTTCGGGTCCGAGAACGGCTGACCGATCAGTGCGGAGCCGATCGGCTTGCCGTCGCGAACGATCAGGCTGCCGTTGGCCTGCTCGCGCATTGCGATCTGCGCCACGCCGGTCACCGCGCCCGGGTAGACGAGGCCGGTGATCACGGTCAGCAGCAGGAACAGGACGGCAGCGGTGATGAGGTCGCGTCGCATGGTGTCTCCTAGACGAGGCCGAGGCCGGCGAGCAGCAGGTCGATCGCCTTGATGCCGATGAAGGGAACGACCAGCCCGCCGAGCCCGTAGATCAGCAGGTTCCGGCGCAGCACGCTCTGGGCGGTGTCCTCGCGCAGCGGGATTCCCTTCAGCGCGATCGGGATCAGCGCGACGATGATTAGCGCATTGAAGATCACCGCCGACAGGATCGCAGACGAAGGCGACGCCAGCCCCATCACATTCAGCGCGTTCAGCTGGGGGTAGGTCGCCGCAAACGCGGCGGGGATGATCGCGAAGTACTTGGCGACGTCGTTGGCGATCGAGAAGGTGGTCAGCGCGCCGCGCGTCATCAGCATCTGCTTGCCGATCTCGACCACCTCGATCAGCTTGGTCGGATTCGAGTCCAGATCGACCATGTTGCCGGCTTCCTTGGCCGCCTGCGTGCCGCTGTTCATCGCCACCGCCACGTCGGCCTGCGCCAGCGCCGGCGCGTCGTTGGTGCCGTCGCCGCACATCGCGACCAGCCTTCCGGCCGCCTGCTGCTCGCGGATGAGCTTCAGCTTGGTCTCCGGCGTGGCCTCGGCGAGGAAGTCGTCGACGCCGGCCTCGGCGGCGATGGCGGCGGCGGTCAGGCGGTTGTCGCCGGTGATCATCACGGTCTTGATGCCCATGCGGCGAAGCTGCACGAAGCGCTCCTTGATGCCGCCCTTGATGATGTCGCGCAGTTCGACCACGCCGAGCGCGCGGCCGCCCTCGGCGACGACCAGCGGCGTGGCGCCCCCGCGAGCGATGTCCTCGACGGCCTGCGTCACTTGCCGCTCCATCTTCCTGCCGTGCTCGGCAAGCCAGGCGGCGATCGCATCGGGCGCGCCCTTGCGGACCTGCCGATCGGGCAGATCCACTCCGCTCATCCTCGTCTGCGCCGTGAACGGCACGAACGTCGCATTCAGTTCGGTGAGATCGCGGGCCCGGATGCCGAAGCTCTTGGCCAGCACGACGATCGAACGGCCCTCCGGCGTTTCGTCAGCCAGCGAGGCGAGCTGCGCCGCGTCGGCAAGCTCCTTCTCGCCGACTCCCGGCGCCGGCCAGAACCTGGCCGCCTGCCGGTTGCCGAGCGTGATCGTGCCGGTCTTGTCGAGCAGCAGCACATCGACGTCGCCCGCCGCCTCGATCGCGCGACCGGACGTGGCTACCACGTTGGCCTGGATCATCCGGTCCATGCCAGCAATGCCGATCGCCGACAGCAGGCCGCCGATGGTGGTCGGGATCAGGCAGACGAGCAGCGCCACCAGCACCACGACGGTCACGACCTGGCCCTGCTGCGAGCTGGCCACCGCATACGACGAGAACGGCAGGAGCGTGGCCACCGCGACCAGGAACACCAGCGTCAGCGCCGCGAGCAGGATCGACAGCGCAATCTCATTGGGGGTCCGTTGGCGGCGGGCGCCCTCGACCATCGCAATCATCCGGTCGAGGAAACTGTCGCCGGGGTTCGCGGTGATCCGAACCACCAGCCAGTCCGAGAGCACCCGTGTGCCGCCGGTGACGGCGGAACGGTCGCCGCCGGAGGCGCGCACCACGGGCGCCGACTCGCCGGTGATCGCCGACTCGTCCACCGACGCGACACCGTCGATCACGTCGCCGTCGCCTGGGACAACCTGGCCGGCTTCGATCAGCACGACGTCGCCCTTGCGCAACTGGTTCGATGACACGCTGCTGCGCGGCGCGTCGTGCCGCGTGCCGTCGAGCTTCACCGCCGGCGTGTCCTGCTTGGCGCCGCGCAGGCTCGCCGCCTGGGCCTTGCCGCGGCCTTCGGCCAGCGCTTCGGCGAAGTTGGCGAAAAGCACCGTGAACCACAGCCAGGCCGAGATCGCAGCGGTGAAGGCGTCGCGGTCAGTCACCGCCAGCACCGCAGTCAGCAGTGCGCCCAGCCAGGTGACGAACATGACGGGATTGCGCCACTGCGCCATTGGCGTCAGCCGCTTGAGCGACTCGACGACGGCGCCGCGGACGAGAACGGGATCCAGCGTGCGGATCTGCTGCTTGTGCTTGCTCATGTCGTGTCCAGCCTTACTTGGCCGCAAAGAGCATCAGGTGCTCGACGATCGGTCCCAGCGCCAGGGCGGGCACGAAGGTCAGCGCGCCCACCATCAGCACCGTGCCGATCAACAGCCCGACGAACAGCGGCGTGTGCGTCGGCAGCGTGCCGGACGACGGCGGCACGACTTTCTTGGCGGCCAGGCTGCCGGCAATGGCCAGCACCGGCACGATCAGCCAGTAGCGCGCGAGCCACATCGCCGTGCCGAGGGCGGCGTTATAGAAGGGTGTGTTGGCCGACAGCCCGGCGAACGCGCTGCCGTTGTTGTTGCCCGCCGACGAGAACGCGTAAAGCACCTGCGAGAAGCCGTGCGGCCCAGGGTTCGACATGCTTGACGTGCCGGGCTCGATCACCACCGCCAGCGCAGTGCCGACCAGCACCACGAACGGCGGGATCAGGATGACCAGCGACGCCATCTTCATCTCGTAGGCCTGGATCTTCTTGCCGAGGTATTCCGGCGTGCGGCCGACCATCAGCCCGGCGATGAACACGGCGATGATCGCGAACACCAGCATGCCGTACAGGCCCGAGCCCACACCGCCGTAAATGACCTCGCCCAGCTGCATCAGCCACATCGGCACCATGCCGCCGAGCGGGGTGAACGAGTCGTGCATCGAGTTGACCGAGCCGTTGGACGCCGCGGTCGTTGCCGTCGCCCATAAGGCGGAGGTCGCCGCCCCGAAGCGCACTTCCTTGCCCTCGAGGTTGCCGGCGCTGCTTTCCGCGCCGAGCGACGCCAGTCGCGGGTTGGCCGTCTCCTCGGCGCCGACGGCCGCGAACGTGAGCACGAGGAAGATCGCGCTCATCGCCGCGTAGACCGCCCAGCCCTGGCGCGGGTCGTTCACCAGCCGGCCAAAGGTGAAACACAGGGCGGCCGGGATCAGCAGGATCGCCAGCACCTCCAGGAAGTTCGCCAGCGGCGTCGGGTTCTCGTACGGGTGCGCCGAATTGACGTTGAAGAAGCCACCGCCGTTGGTGCCCAGCTGCTTGATCGCCACCTGCGAGGCGGCCGGACCCTGCGGCAACTGCTGCGTCGCGATGGTTTCCTTCTTCTCGGGCACGTTGTCCTTGGCGGGTGTCGTCACCTCGACCGGCTGTGCGAGCGGCACTTCGACCGCGCCGCCGAAGTTCTGCACCACGCCCTGCGAGACGAGCGCCAGTGCCAGCACGAATGAAAGCGGCAGCAGCACGTAAAGCGTGGAGCGGGTCAGGTCGACCCAGAAGTTGCCGATCCCCGTGGCCTGCTTCCTGACGAAGCCGCGGATGAATGCGGCCAGCACGGCCATGCCGGCGGCGGCCGACACGAAATTCTGCACGCTGAGCCCCAGCATCTGCGTCAGATGGCTCATCGTGGACTCGCCGCCGTAGCCCTGCCAGTTGGTATTGGTGGCAAAGCTGACGGCCGTGTTGAAGGCGGAATCGGGTGAAACCGCGCCGAGGTCCTGCGGATTAAGTGGCAGCAGACCCTGCAGCCGTTGCAGCGCGTAGACGGCCAGGGCGCCGAGCAGATTGAAGGCGAGGACGGCGAACGCGTAGCGCTTCCAGTCCATGTCGTCGTCCTCGCGCACGCCGGCCGCGCGATAGAGCAGCCGCTCGACCGGCGCGAGCAGCAGTGAAAGAAACGTCCGCTCGCCTCTGTAGACGCGCCCGATGAAGCCGCCGAGCGGGTAGGCGAGCGCTGTCAGCGCCGCAAAGTAAAGGACGATCTGCAGCACGCCGTAGCCCGACATCAGAAGTCCTCCGCGCGCAGCAGCGCCCAGACGAGATACGCGCCCACCGCCACGGTGAGCAAGAGGCAAATCCAGTACCAGGCGCTCATGGCCGGTCCTGGTGCGACTCGCCGAGGCGGTCGAGTAGATGGACGAGCAGGGCGGTGAGCCCGGCGAGTCCGAGCATCAGTCCAACGAAGACGAGATCCATGGCGAACCTTCCCACGGTTAGGAGTCACGGGGTGCAGCCTAGGCGGCGCGGCGTAAAAATGGCGTCAAGATTTCGGGCGAACAGACGCGCGGGGAACGCACCGGCTCATAATCAGCGCGCAGGCGCTTCGATCAATAGCGTTGTCGCGCCTTAAGGGGAGATATGGATCGCTTGACGACATTCCTTAGGGCCATCGCAACAGTCCGCGCTTGGGCCTTTGTCCTCCTCGTGGCGGTCGCCAGTGGCTGCAACACCGGATCCAACCTGGAGCGGCTCATGGAGGCCCGACGGCTCTCTTCGAACCTTCTCGTCGGGTTCGCGAATGCGGCCGATGCGGCAAACATGGCGGTCATGGCGGGTCACGACGAGACGTCCACCCAATATGCTCGCGAAGCCGAGCAGGCCACACAGGCGGTGCAACGGGACGCCGAGGCCCTGAAGCCGCTGCTCACAGGACTCGGTTACACCGCCGAAGCCCAGCTCCTCGAAGAGTTCATCGGCCGGTTCTCGGAGTATCGGGAACTGGACCGGGTCATCCGCGACCTGGCCGTTGAGAACACCAATCTCAAAGCGCAGCGTCTGTCATTCGGTCCCGCTCAGAAAGAAGCAGACGCGTTCCGGGATGCCCTCGAGGCCGTCACGCGTTCCGCCCCGGCAAGGGACTCCTGGCGGATCCGGGCGCTCACGGCAACCGCCGTGTCGGCCGTGCGTGAGATGCAGGTGCTCCAGGGCCCGCACATCGCGGAGCCAGACGACGTGGCGATGACCCGGCTCGAAGGGCAAATGGCATCGTCCGAGGGGCTGGCGCGCGGCGCGCTGCAGACGCTGGCAGGTCTGCTTCCGCCTGCGTCACTACCGCATCTCGCTGCCGCGACCGCCGCATTGGACCGCTTCAGCGACATCAACGCTCAGATCATCAAGCTTTCCCGACGCAACAGCAACGTCCACTCGCTGGCGCTGTCGCTGGGCAAGAAGCGCACGCTCGCCGCAAGGTGCGAAGAGAGTCTTCACGCGATCCAGGACGCGCTGAGCAAGCGCACTTTCACCGGCACGCGATAGCCGACCCGAGCTCTTCCTGCACCTCTCGGTGTTCGGCCAGGGAGTCAGTTCATCAGCACGTTGGCGATCGCGTTGCCGATCCCCATCAGCGCCGCGCCGGAGATCAGGCCGGCGCAGATGGGCTCCAGCCCCTCGACCCAGAACTCGTGTCCGCGCGTGCCCTTCTCCGGGTGGCGCCGGCCCATGATCCAGAAGAGCAGCGCGCCGGCGAACATCGCGAAGGTCGCTTCCGGCGGCAGCACCACGCCCAGGCCGATCGACACCGCCGACAGGCCGAAGCGGCCCCGGGTCGCCATGCGGGCGATCTCGATCGCCGCCGCGGCGACCGCGGCGACGACCATCGACACCACGGCCGAGTGGGGCAGGGCGGTGACGCCCCTGGCGATGATCTCCGCCACGCCCTTCCACTGCAGCGCCGCCGGGAAGGCGAACTGCTCCGAGACCATCCGCTCGACCGAGCGGACGCCGCCCGCATCCGCCGGCAGGAACAGCAGGAAGAACAGCGGCACGCAGGCGAGCGCGCCGGCGAAGATGCCAATCACGTGGCCGATCGCCTGCTGGCGCGGCTTGGCCCCGAGCATGTAGCCGGGCTTGATGTCCGACAGCAGGTTGGCCGAGTTGGCGGCGATCTCGGCGGTCATCGCCGCCGGGATCAGGTTGCTGGCCGGGTTGCTGCGGTCGATCGCGCCCATGGTGAACTGGGTGATCTTCGACATCGAGCCGGTGGGCGTCCACGAGGTCAGCGCCATCGAGTTGGTGCAGATGATCGACAGCACGAAGATCAGCGGCAGCGAGATGAAGGCCAGCAGCCACGGCACGCCGAAGAACTCGTGCGTCACCCAGGCGCCGAGCGCGCTGAACAGCGGGATGCCGGCCACCGAGATCCAGGTCGGGAACTCGATGTCCTTCAGCACGTCGGCGCCCCCGGACCCGCCGCTGCGCTTGAAGATGCCGCGGAAGATCTCCGGCCGGCCGAGCAGGCTGACCAGCGAGCCGACCACCATCATCGTCACGCCCCACCACAGCGACCACTGGTTGACGATCTCGGCGCGCGAGATGGGCACCGGCGCGCC
>Ga0209668_10001396_pt1 | contig 10301 bp, 9 predicted proteins | sample FrelakmetPLP11PL_FD_187150 | JGI IMG/M metagenome (GOLD analysis project Ga0209668, IMG submission 187150) | Freshwater lake sediment microbial communities from the University of Notre Dame, USA, for methane emissions studies - PLP11 PL (SPAdes)... | ecosystem: Environmental > Aquatic >... | reverse complement strand
GATCTTCGGCTTGCGCCTCCGGCTCGGGCAGCAGGATGTGCGGCGCATCGACGCGGCGCGTCAGCGTCTGCACGGCGGGCGGAGGCAGGCACAGGGTGGGCAGTGGCAGGCTGACCCACTCCGGCGCGGTGATGGGTGCTGGCGCGGTGAGCCGTGCGGGAAGGCTGGCCGGTTGGAGAAGCAACGCAAGGCAGAAGGAAAGCGTCGGCATGGCTAGGGAGAGGATAGTCCCCCGGCCGGGGGCTGGCTACGAAAGTCGTGCCTGCCGTGACTTCCGCCTGCCCACTGGGTACAAGAGCGGGACCTTCGGACATGAGCGAACGCCGCAGCCAACCTTCGTCTTCCTCCGCGAGTTCCACGCCTCGCAGCCTGTACTCGCTGGCCCAGATCCAGCATCTGGCGAAGACCGAGTTCTCGCGCGCGGCGCGCTACAAGTACCCGCTCTGCGTGCTGGCGCTGTGCGTAGATGGTCTGGACTCGCTGCGCGATGCGCACGGCTTCGAATTCAAGGAGACGGTGCTGCGCGAAGTGGTGGAACTGCTGCGGCGCAAGACGCGCTCTTCGGACCTGATCGGACGCATGGCGGATGATCATTTCGTGATCCTGCTGCCGCACACGCCGGTCGGCGGGGCGCAGATTCTCGCGGCGCGCCTGATCGAGTCGGCGGCGCTGCTGGAGTTGTCGGTGGGCGGCCAGCAGCCGCGCATCAGCCTCTCGGTCGGCATCAGCACGCTGGTCGGCGAGCTTCTGTTTCACGATGTGCTGCTGGAACTCGCCGAAGCCGCGCTGGCGGAGGCCGTGGCGCAGGGCGGGGGCCGCATGGTGCTGCGCGAGCCCTTTTCGCGCTGAACGTTTCCGGGCCCGCGATGCGCGTCCTGCTGGCCGAAGATGAGATCACGATCCGCGAGACGCTCGCGGATGCGCTCAGTGCCGCCGGTCACACCGTGCTGCTCGCGACCCAGACCCAGGAAGCGCTGACGCTGCTGGAGCGCGAAGCCCCCGATGCCGTGGTCACTGACATTCGCATGCCCGGCAGCGGCGGCATGAGCGTGCTCGAGCGCTCGCTGGCGCTCGCACCGCATCGGCCGGTGATCCTGATGACCGGCTACGCCACGGTGGAGTCCGCCGTCGAGGCCATGCGTCTGGGTGCGGTCAACTACGTCCAGAAGCCCTTCCGCAACGAGAGCATTGTGCGCATGCTCGCCACGCACGAGCGCCTGCTGGCGCTGGAGCGCGAGAACAGGGCACTCAAGGCCGCGCTGCCGCCGGCCGGGCTGGAGGGCATCGTCGGCCAGTCCGATCCGATGCGCGCGGTGTTTGAGCGCGTGCGCACGGTCGCGCCGAGCGATGCGACCGTGCTGATCCAGGGCGAGAGCGGCACCGGCAAGGAGCGCATTGCACGTGCGATCCACGGCCTCTCGGCGCGGCGCGAGGGGCCCTTCGTGGCGCTATCGTGCGCGGCGCTGCCGGAAACTCTGCTGGAAGCGGAGCTGTTCGGCCACGAGAAGGGTGCCTTCACGGATGCGCGCCGCGAGAAGAAGGGGCGCTTCGAGCTCGCGGACAAGGGCACGCTGTTTCTCGATGACATCGATGACATGCCGCTGGTGATGCAGGTCAAGCTGCTGCGCGTGCTGCAGGAGCGCGAGTTCGAGCGCATCGGCGGCACGCGCACGCTGCCGCTCGACATTCGCGTTGTCGCGGCGACCAAGCAGCCGCTCAAGGAGCTGGTGCGCGCCGGCCGCTTCCGCGAGGACCTGTTCTACCGCATCCAGGTCGTGCCGGTGCTCCTGCCGCCACTGCGCGCGCGCACCGGCGATGTGCCGCTGCTCGCGGCGGCGCTGATCGAGCGCCATGCGCAGGGTCGCAGCTACCGCATCGCGCGCACGGCGCTGGCGCTGATGGAGCGTTACAGCTGGCCGGGCAATGTGCGCGAACTGGAGAACGCGATCCAGCGCGCCATCGCGCTGGCCGGCGGGCAGAGCGAGCTCGCCGCAGAGGACCTCGTGCCGCTCGATCCGCGCTGGCGCGGAGCACTGGAGTCCGGCGCAGGCATCGAACCGCTGCGTGCGGTGCTGCACGAGGCGGAGCGTGCGCACCTGCTGCGTGCGCTGGAGTCGACCGGTGGCCACAAGAGCCAGACCGCGCAGTTGCTGGGCATTTCGCGCAAGGTCCTGTGGGAGAAGCTGCGCGAGCACGGCATCCAGGGCGGTGAGGACGAAGAGGAGAAGGCGTGAGCGGCGCGGCGGCTCCCCTCGAGATCGATCTGGGCGGCGGGACGCTGCTGATCACCGACCTGCATCTGGATCTGGAATCGCCCGCTTCCGTGGAGCGCTTCCTGGTTTTTCTTGCGCGCGTCGAGCCCGATTGCCCCGCGCTGATCGTGCTGGGGGATCTGTTCGACGTGTGGGTGGGGCCGGCGGCCATGGGTGCGGGCGCCACGCCCGGCGTATTGGCCGCACTGCGTGCTCGCGCGCAGGCCGGCCTTGCAATCTGGATCGTGCCGGGCAACCGCGATTTTCTGCTGGATGCGCGCTTTGAGGCCGCCAGCGGTGCGCGTCTCTTGCCCGAGGGCGCACGGGCGCGATTGCCGGACGGTTCCCGTGCGTTGCTGCTGCACGGAGACACGCTGTGCACGCGCGATGTCGGCTACCAGCGCCTGCGGCGCGTGCTGCGCTCGCGGGCGGTGCGCGCGCTGGCGCCGCTTCTGCCGTGGTCTCTCGCCCGTGCGATCGGCCGCCGGCTGCGCCGGGCCTCGGTGCAGGCGTTGATGAGGAAGCCCGCCGAAGAGAAGTCCATCCAGCCCGACGCGGTCGATGCGCAGCTCTGTGCGAACGGAGCGTCGCTGCTGATCTGCGGTCATGCGCACGAATTCCGCGACGAGGAACGCACGAGCGGCCGCTGGATCGTGGCAGAAGCCTTCGGCGGCCCACGCGATGTGATCCGGTTCACGCCCGCGGGGCTCGCGTTTGAGTCCAGCGGCGCGCAGCCGTAAACTCTGCGCCCGCGCATGATCATCACCATCGACGGACCGGCCGGCTCGGGCAAGAGCACCCTGGCCCGCAATCTCGCGGCGCGGCTGGGCCTGAGCTTCCTCGACACCGGTGCCATGTACCGGGCCGTGACCCTGGTGGCGCTCGAGCATGACATCGACCCGATGGATGCCGATGCCTGCGCCAGGCTGGCCGAGCAGCTGGAGCTGTCCTTCGATGCGCAGGGCCGGATCCTGATCGACGGCCGTCCGGGCGAGCCGCTGATCCGCAGCGAGACCGTGACCAAGGCCGTTTCGCCCGTTTCCGCGCATCCGGCGGTGCGGCGCGCACTCGTGCGCTCGCAGCGCGCAGAGGCCGAGCGACGCGGCGGACTCGTCGCCGAGGGACGCGACATGGGAACGGTCGTGTTTCCCAACGCCGCACACAAGTTCTTCCTCACAGCGAGTCCGCGAGTGCGTGCACAGCGCCGCTGCCGTGAGCTCAACGCGCCGGCTCGTCTGGCGGAGATCCAGGCCGACATCGAGCTGCGGGACCATCTCGACTCTTCGCGCAAGGACTCGCCGCTGAGCTGCGCGGCCGATGCGGTGCGCATCGACACGGATGCGCTCAACCCCGAGCAGGTGGTGGAAGCGCTGCTGGCTCACATCCGAAAGAGCGCGCGGGGATGACGGTTGCCACCGACAAGACGGTTGTCTACCGGTTCCTGCGCACGCTCTCATGGTGCGTGCTCAAGAGCTACAACCGCATGAGCGTCGAGGGCACGGAGCACATTCCCGCCGGCGGCGGCGTGGTGCTCGCTGCCAACCACACGACGCATCTCGACATTCCGATCATCTCCTGCATCACGAATCGGCACGTGGCCTTCGTGGCGCGTGACTCGCTCGATTCGGCGCGCTGGCTCTCGTTCGTCATGCGTCAGTGCCGCGCCGTGCTGGTCAAGCGCGGCACAGCGGACACGCGCGCGATTCGCGCCATGGTGGAACACCTGGACGCCGGCGACTGCGTGGCGATCTATCCGGAGGGAACGCGCTCGCGCGATGGGCGCCTGGGGGAGATCAAGGGTGGCGCACTGCTGGCGGCGCGCATGGGCAAGGTTCCCATCGTGCCGGTTGGCATCTCCGGCGGCTATCGGATGATGAACCGTTCGATGTGGGTACCGCGTCCTGCAAAGATCCGCGTCCGGATCGGGCCGGCCATCGATCCGGAGGCTCCCAACGCGCTGGAAGAGCTGGAAACGGCCCTCCGGACGCTCTCCGGGCAGGGCTGAGCGCCCGTTCGGGGGCCCGTTTCGGCAGGCCCGGGTTGCCCCGGCGACGGCCGCCCTCTACACTTTTGACCCCTTCTCCTGCCGAGAGGGGGCCTGCGTGGGCCCGGTCTGCGGCCCTTTCCCCGTCCTCCCCGTCCTGTTTTTCATTTCATGTCTCTCGCTTCCAAGCGCCTCAAGCAATACGAACTCCCCGCTGACGAACTGAATCGCCTGCTCAGCGCCGCCACCAGCGGCATGAGCGATTCGCAGCTCAACGACAAGCTCGCCACCGCAGTCAAGGACATCAAGTCCGGCACGATCGTCCACGCGCACGTGCACTCGGTCGATGAGAAGACCGGCATGGTCGTGATGGACATCGGCGGCAAGTCCGAAGGTCTGATTCCGATCGCGGAATTCGGCGAGGTCCTGCCCAAGGCAGGCGAGACGCACGAAGTCTGGTACGAGGGCATCGACGACGAGCAGGGCTCGGCCATGCTCTCCAAGCGCCGCGCCGACCGCCTGCGCGCCTGGGATCGCGTCTCGACGAAGTACAAGGAAGGCGATGACATCCAGGGCATCGTCCAGCGCAAGATCAAGGGCGGCCTGCTCGTCGATGTGGAGGGCGTCAACGTCTTCCTCCCGGCCAGCCAGGTCAATCTGCGCCGCACGCACGACATCTCCGACTTCCTCAACGAGCCGGTGCGCGCGCGCATCATCAAGATCGACACCGAGCGGATGAACATCGTCGTCAGCCGCCGCAAGCTGCTCGAAGAAGAGCGCCAGAAGAAGAAGGAAGATCTGCTCAAGGACATCACCGAGGGCCAGACCCGCAAGGGCATCGTCAAGAACATCGCCGACTTCGGCGTGTTCGTCGACCTCGGCGGCATCGACGGTCTGCTGCACATCACCGACATGTCGTGGGGTCGCATCAATCACCCCAGCGAGCTGGTCAAGATGGACCAGGAGATCGAGGTGGTCGTGCTGCGCGTCGACTCCGACCGCGAGCGCATCGCGCTGGGCCTCAAGCAGAAGCAGGCCAGCCCCTGGGAAGGCATCGAGTCCCGCTACCCGGTCGCTTCCAAGCACCAGGGCGAAGTGGTCAACATCATGTCCTACGGTGCGTTCGTGAAGCTGGAAGACGGCGTCGAAGGCCTGGTGCACATCTCCGAGATGTCCTGGACCAAGCGCGTCAACCACCCCAGCGAGCTCGTCAAGATCGGCGACAAGGTCAACGTCGTCGTGCTGGAGTTCAACCATCAGAAGCAGGAGATCAGCCTCGGCATGAAGCAGGCTGAGACCAACCCCTGGGATCTGGTCGAAGAGCACTACCCGATCGGCACGGTCATCGAGGGCACGGTGCGCAACCTGACCTCCTACGGCGCCTTCGTCGAGATCGAAGAGGGCATCGACGGCCTGCTGCACGTCTCCGACATGAGCTGGACCAAGAAGGTCACGCACCCCTCGGAGATGGTCAAGAAGGGCGACAAGGTCCAGTGCGTGGTGCTCTCCGTGGACAAGGAGAAGAAGCGCATCGCGCTGGGCAAGAAGCAGCTCTCGGCCGACCCCTGGCTGGAGACGATCCCGCAGAACTACCACGTCGGCGATCTGCTCTCGGGCTACGTCACGAAGATCACCAACTTCGGTGCCTTCGTGAAGCTCGAGGACGATCTCGAAGGTCTGCTGCACATCAGCGAGCTGTCGGATGACAAGGTCGCGAATGTCGAGGACATCGTGAAGCCCGGCATGAAGGTGGAAGTGCGCGTGATCCGCGTCGACACCGAAGAGCGCAAGATCGGTCTCTCGTTCGTCCACGCGGACTTCGAGGAGAACGAGAAGGTCATCGCCGCCGCCAACGAAGCCAAGGCCCGCGAAGCCGCCAACCCCAAGCCCGCCGAGGCTGCCGGGGACGCCGGCGAGGGCGAATCGGCCGGCTGATCGCCGCCAGCGCCGATGCGAATCGCGCCCGCCTGCGCACTGCTGCTCCTCGCGAGCTGTCAGGGCGCAGGCGGGCGCACGTTTGAGCCGGGAACGCCGAGCGCACCCACTCCGACCCGCGTGGAGCCGCGCCTGCAGGCGGGCATCGATTCGCTGCGACAGTCGCTCGAAGCCGGCGAAGACGAGCAGGCGCGCGCGATCCTCTCCCGGCTGTGGTCGCTCGGACCCGATGAGCCGAGCGCGGAGCTGCTGCGCTCCTTCGAACGCGTGCTCGGCGGCCGCGAGTCCGTCAAGGCGCTGGACCTGCGCCTGGTGGCCGAGCCGCGGGAACTGCCGGCAGAGCTGCGCTCGCGCATGCCGGCGGCCATGGGCTATGCGCTGCAGCTGCAAGTGCGCAACCCGCTGACAAGCCCTCTGCGGCTGGTTCCCGGTCCCGCCACGCTTGCCAGCGTGCGCGAGGAGGTCTCCGCTGGCGGCGCGATCGTGCGCTCTCAGGAACTGCGGCCCTTCCAGCTCAACAGCGCCTTGGAGATCCCAGCTGAGGGCGAGCTGCGCGTGCCGATGGCCGAGTTCTTTCTGGCGCCCCGCGACAATGAGCTGGCGGTCCGGCTGGCGTTCACGCTGGAGCTGCGCGCGGGCACGCTCCTGCGCGATGGTCAGGAACTGCCTGCCATGCGCTGGAACGTGACAGGCTCGCGCACCTGCGCAGCGACGCAGCGACTGCGCGAGGCCGGGGCGCAAGCCGATCCCCATGCTCTGCTGCGCAGCGATGCGGACGCTCTGGCGCTGCTGGAAGCGGCCATCGCCGTGCCCGAGGAGCGGGTTGCGCAGACACTCGCGGACTTGTGCGCCGCGCTCGACCCCGCGACGCGCGTGGATCTGACGCGCTGCCACAAGGCGCTGTGCTGGCTAGCGGGGGAGGCCTTGCCGGAAGATCCGTCGCGCCTGCAACAGTGGATCAGCGCCCGTCGCCCCGCGCGCCCGCGGCCGGACCTCAAGCTGCCGCGCTGAGAGGGCGGCGCGAAGCAGTGCGAAATCCGCCGCTGCACCCTCTCGAACCGGCGCCGCGCTTTTCTATCATCGCCGCTCATGACGGCGCAGGAAAAGGGAGGCAGTGGAGTCGAGAGCGGCGAAGTGGCCCGCCAGATGCAGGTCTTCGAGCGCGGCCTGGTCGATCTGATCGAGCGGCGGGAGCTCGCGGAGCGTCTTGATCGCTCGCTTCGCACGAAGCAGCCGCTGCGCATCAAGTTCGGCATGGATCCCTCCAGCCCCGACCTGCACATCGGTCATTGCGTGCCGCTCTTCAAGCTGCGCGATCTGCAGCAGCTCGGTCACCGGATCGTGCTGATCGTGGGCGATGCGACCGCCATGGTGGGCGATCCCTCGGGTCGCAACAAGCTGCGCCCGCAGCTGACACGCGCGCAGGTTGAAGAGAACCTCAAGACCTATGTGGAACAGGTTGCCAAGGTGCTCGACATGTCGAAGACCGAGGTGCGCCGCAACTCGGAGTGGTTCGACGCGATGCGCTTTGAAGATGTGCTGCGGCTCACGGGCAAGATGACCGTGGCGCGCATGCTAGAGCGCGACACGTTCCAGAAGCGCGTCGCTGAAAACGAGCCGATCGGCATCCATGAATTCCTGTACCCGCTGATGCAGGGCTGGGACTCGGTGATGATCCGCTGCGACATGGAGCTCGGCGGCACGGATCAGCTCTTCAATCTGCTGCGCGGACGCGATCTGCAGGCAGGGGAGGGGCAGGTGGGCCAGATCTGCTTCACGACGCCGCTGATCAACGGCCTCGACGGCCGCAAGATGAGCAAGTCGTACAACAACGCCATCGCGCTGACCGATACCGCCAGCGAGATGTTCGGCAAGGTGATGTCGATCAGCGACGAGGTGCTCGGCGACTGGTTCCGGCTGCTGACGCGCGTGCCGATGGAGGAGGTCGCGGAACTCCTCAAGGGCCATCCGCGCGAAGCCAAGGCGCGTCTGGGCCAGGAGATCGCAGGCTTCTTCCACGGTGCGACTGCGGGCCTTCAGGCGCGTGAGGACTTCGATCGGCGTTTCCGCGACAAGGAACTTCCGGCACAGATCCCTGAGCATTCCTATCCGGCCGGTGCTCCCGAAGGCGGTTTTGCGCTGCCCAACCTGCTGAAGGAACTGGGTCTTTGCGCCAGCACATCCGATGCGCGCCGCCTGATCGAGCAGGGCGGAGTCAAGCTCGACGGGGCGGTTGTCAAGGATCCCAAGGCCAAGGTCGCGGCGCAGGGGCCCGCGCTGCTGGTGCAGGCCGGCAAGCTGAAGTTCGCGCGCGTGCTGCGCGGCATCTAGCGCAGCCTTTCGCGCAGCCAGTCACCAGAGCGGCAGCACGATCGGCCGCCGGCGCCGGAGTATCGTTCAGCGCGCCTGGATCGAGATCGGCAACTGCAGATCCTCAAAGCCGCTCTCGGAGAGCCGGATGCGCGCCCGCAGCGCCAGCGCCTGCGTCGGCAGGCCCTGTCGGGGGCGCACCTCCACCGTGAACGCACTGGCTCGCCCTTCGGCATCCGGTGAGTCCGGCGTGATGCTCAACTCGACGGTCTCCGCGCCCTCGCCTTCGAGGAACGAGGAAATGTGCGACACGCGCATGCCGGGGGGCAGGCACTCGATGCGCGAGCTGGCACCCGATCCGCTGGAGACGACCAGCAGCGAGGGGCGCAGCAGGATCGGCTCGACCACATCGCCGCGGATCGGCACTTCGAAGCGGCCGGTCTCGCCGACACCGGTGCTGTCGGTGGTGACCAGACGCACTTTGCCGCGCACCGGACCGAGGGGCAAGTCGGGTTGTGCGGAGACCAGCAGGATCCAGACCGGCTCTTCGCCGACCTGTGTGGCATCCAGCGTGGCTCGGAAGGGGCCCTCGATGCTCTCGATGCGCACGAGTCGCGCGGGTGAGCGCGCCAACTCGGTGCTGAGATCGGCGCGCCGATCCTTGCCGGTCGTGCGCGGGATCTCGCCCAGATTGACTTCGGCAGGAACCGAGCGGAACAACCGCTCGACGATCAGGTGGACCTCAAAGGCGAGAAAGGGCGTATTCTCGCTGTCGCAGCGCAGGCGCACGACACCGAGCTTGTCTATGTTCATCTTCTCGACCAGACGCGTGTCGACCGCGATCTCCAGCTGCGCTTCGGCTCCCGGCGGAATCGTGAGGATCGGGCTCCGGCTGCGGCCGACGATGCTCTCGCCTTGGACATCCATCGTGATGCGCGGCTGCGTGCAGCCGCAGTTGGCCTGCAGGTCGAGGATCGTGACGGGCTTGGAGTCGGTGTTCCGCAGGCGGAAGACGTGCACGGGACGCTCGCCGTACGGCACGCGGTCAAAGTCCCAGTAGAACGGGCGATCGGCGCGAGCGTCGAGCACGACGAGGCCCTTGGTGTTCTGTCCCGGCAGTAGCTCGACGGCCGTCTGCTGTTGCGAGGAGCCGGAGGCCGGCTTCTCGCCACAGGAACTCACGAGCGCCAGCAGCAGGCAAGCGAGCCAGCGCATCATGGCAGCAGCCCCTGGCGTCGCAGTTCCGCCAGCACTGTGCGCGCGATCAGCTCCGAACCCTCGTCGAAGGGATGCACATCATTCTTGAACAGATGCTTGCCCGTGTCGGTAAAGTGCGTTGCGTCCGCGGCTTCGATCGCGGCGCCGGTTTCGCCCAGCGCGACACCGCGCGCAGAGGCGACCTCACGCTGGATGGCCTGAATGCGGCGGAACGTGGCGATCTGCACCTCTGGGCACTCGCGTCCCGCAAAATCCCACTCCATCAGCGCCTGCGTGGCGATGAACACGCGCGCTCCGCCGGCCTGCGCGACGCTGATCAAGCTCTCGAGATTGTGGCGGTAGTTGGCGAGGCCCTGTTCGGGGACGCGGCCCTCCGGCCAGCCGCCGCGGGAGCGGTTGCAGTACAGCTCGCTGGACTTGGGATCATAGTTGACCATGGCGTAGAAGCCCAGATCCGCGCGAGTCTGCACATAGTTGGTGAAATAACGCCGGAAGATGAGGTAACTGCGGCTGTTTTCGAACAGGCTCTCCAGCGTGCTGGGCCGATCCACCGGCCAGGCGAGTCGCCAGTGGGTGTTGTCGCGGGCGTCATCGATCTGGCG
>Ga0209668_10001395_pt1 | contig 10302 bp, 10 predicted proteins | sample FrelakmetPLP11PL_FD_187150 | JGI IMG/M metagenome (GOLD analysis project Ga0209668, IMG submission 187150) | Freshwater lake sediment microbial communities from the University of Notre Dame, USA, for methane emissions studies - PLP11 PL (SPAdes)... | ecosystem: Environmental > Aquatic >... | reverse complement strand
CCCGACATGAACAACAGTACCCCGACCATACGCGCCGTCAAGCTGGCGCCCCGCGGGCCCGACACCTTCCCGCGCTGGGTGCTGATGTGCGGCGGCGGCGTGATCGCCTTCTCGCTGATCAGCGTCGGCCTGGTGCGACTCACCGGCAACGGCCCAGACCAGCGCCCTGCTCCGGCCACGCAGGAGCGCCAGCTGCGCTTCGAGGACCGGCCCGACGGCAGCATCGCCATCACCGACGCGCGCAGTGGTGAGCCCGTGAGCTCGGTGCACGGCGAGCAGGGTTTCGTGCGCGGCGCGCTGCGCGCTCTGGCACGCGAACGCAAGGCCCGCGGCCTGGGCCCGGAGCAGCCCTTCCAGTTGATGGTGCGCACCGACGGCGGGCTGACGCTGTACGACCCCGCCACCGAGCAGCGTGTCGACCTCGAAGCCTTCGGCCCAACCAACGCCGACAACTTTGCGCGGCTGCTGAAAAACCCGCCTGCGCAGCGGCCTGTTCCCTTGCCTGTGATGCAGGCGCCTGCAAAACTTTGACGCCCAAGGACGTAGCCATGAACGCTCAAGCCGCCACGCTCCGGACCCCGGAAGACGCCGCCCGCCACGCGAAGACGGAAACGCTGCTCACGCCGCGCTTCTACACCACCGATTTCAAGGCCATGGACCGGCTCGACGTGTCACCCATCCGCAAGGAATGGGACACCATGATGGCCGAGTACGAAGGTGACAACAACCACGACCACTTCCAGCGCACCCCGGAATTCGCGGCCGAGGTGGCGCAGGTCTTCGCCCAGGTCTCGCCCGAGCTGCGGCAGGAGTTCCAGGAGTTCCTGGTGAGCTCGCTGACCAGCGAGTTCAGCGGCTGCATCCTCTACAACGAGATCCAGAAGAACATCCGCAACCCGGACATCAAGGCGCTGATGCGCTATATGGCGCGCGACGAATCGCGCCACGCCAGCTTCATCAACCAGAGCCTGAAGGATTTCGGGCTGGGCATGGACCTGGGCGACCTGAAGCGCACCAAGGCCTACACCTACTTCAAGCCAAAGTACATCTTCTACGCCACGTACTTGTCGGAGAAGATCGGCTACGCGCGCTACATCACCATCTTCCGCCAGCTCGAACGCCACCCGGACAAGCGCTTCCACCCGATCTTTCGCTGGTTCGAGCGCTGGTGCAACGACGAATTCCGCCACGGTGAGAGTTTCGCGCTGCTGATGCGCGCGCAGCCGCACTTGCTGCGCGGCGGCAACCTGCTGTGGATCCGCTTCTTCCTGCTGGCCGTGTACGCCACGATGTACGTGCGCGACCACACGCGGCCGATGCTGCACCACGCGATGGGTCTGGACAGCGATGTCTACGACTACAACGTGTTCGACATCACCACCGAGATCAGCAAGCAGGTGTTCCCGATCTCGCTCGACACCGACCACCCGAGTTTTCGCGCCGGGCTGTCGCGCCTGTTCATGATCCAGACCCGTGTCAACGAAGCCAAGGCGCGTGGCGGCCTGGTGGGCAAGCTTCAGCAAGCCGGCTGGGCGGTGGCCGGCGCAGCGACCTTCGTGCGCCTGTACTGCCTGCCGGTGAAGCGCCACGCGCTGCCCGCCGAGATGCGCATCGCGCCGGCCTGGTAGCCCACGCCGCAGCCGCAGCCGCGCCACGCACACGAGCAAGCGCATGAGCGAGACCGCGCTGGCCGTGCTGTTCGCGGTGTTCATCTGGTGGTTCAGCACCGGCATCGTGCTGCTGCTCAACGGCATGCAGCGCCACGCCTACCGCTGGAGCCTGGGGCTGTCTACGCTGCTCGGCCTGGCCGCGCTGTACGCGCTGGCGCACACCGCGCGCCAGACCGGCACGGCCGCCACCTACTGCGCATTCACTGGCGCGCTGCTGGTCTGGGGCTGGCACGAGCTGAGCTTTCTCACCGGCTGGATCACCGGCCCGCGTACCACGGCCATCACGGCGCAGTTGCAGGGCTGGCCGCGCTTCGTGCAGGCACTGCGCGCCATCCTGTGGCATGAACTGGCGATCCTGGCGGTGGGGCTGCTGATCGTCGCCCTCACCTGGGGTGCACCCAACCAGACCGGCACCTGGACCTTCCTGGTGCTGTGGGCCATGCGCACCAGCGCCAAGCTGAACCTGTTCCTGGGCGTGCGCAACCTGAGCGAGGAGTTCCTGCCGCCGCACCTGGCCTACCTCCAGAGCTTCTTCCGCCGCCGCGCCATGAACCTGCTGTTTCCGCTGTGCGTGAGCGGCGCCAGCGCGGTGCTGGCCTGGATGATCCTGCTCGCCATGAGCCCTGCCACCTCCCACGCCGAGGCGCTGAGCCTGACGCTGGTGGCGACGATGCTGGCGCTGGGCATCCTGGAGCACTGGATGCTGGTGCTGCCCGTGTCCACCACCGCGCTGTGGCGCTGGGCCATGGGCCAGCGCAGCAGCGCTCAGGCCGTCACCCCACCGACCCCACAACAGAAGAATGCCCCTCGCGCCGAAGCAGCGCCGCCCCCCCTGGACCGCGATGACCAGCTACTTCACGCCCGTTAACCACCCACCGGTGTCCGCCACCCCGGCGCACACGCTCGGCCCGCAGGGCGGGCCCCTGGCGCTGGTCGTCGGCAGCGGCTTCGGCGGCCTGGCCGCGGCCATCCGCCTGGCCTGCCGCGGCTGGCGCGTGCAGGTGCTGGAACAGCTCGACGCCCCAGGCGGCCGGGCCTATGTCTGGCGCCAGGACGGCTTCACCTTCGACGCCGGCCCGACCATCATCACCGCGCCGTTCATGCTCGACGAACTGTGGGCGCTGGCCGGCAAGACCTTCAGCGACGACGTCACGCTGAAACTGATGGAACCCTACTACCGCATCCGCTTCGACGACGGCAGCTGGTTCGACTACAACGGCGACGCCGCGCACATGCGTGCCGAGGTGGCGCGCTTCAGTCCCGAGGACCTGCCTTCCTACGAGCGCTTCCTGGAAGAAGCCGCGGTGTGCTACCAGAAAGGCTTCATCGAGCTCGGCGGCATTGCCTACAACACCGTCACCGACCTGCTGCTGGCGGTGCCGAAGATGCTGCAGATGCGCGGCTGGCGCAGCATCCACCAGATGGTGTGCAGCTATTTCAAGAACGACAAGCTGCGCATCGTGATGAGCTTCCACCCGCTGCTGATTGGCGGCAACCCGCTGTCGGTGACCTGCATCTACAGCCTGATCAACACGCTGGAGCGGCGCTTCGGCGTGCACTCGGCGATGGGCGGCACCGGCGCCATCGTGACCGCGATGGTCAAGCTGCTGGAAGGCCTGGGCGGGCGCATCCGCTACAACAGCCCGGTCAGCCGCATCGACATCGAACCCGCACCGGCGGGCAAGGCGCGCGGCAAGGGCCGCGCCACCGGCGTCACGCTGGCCAACGGCGAGCACATCGAGGCCGACATCGTGGTCAGCAATGCCGACACGATGTGGACCTACAAGAACCTGATCGCGCCGCAGTACCGCAAGCGCTGGACCGACCGGCGCATTGCCGGCAGCCGCCACTCGATGAGCCTGTTCGTCTGGTACTTCGGCACCAACCGGCGCTACGAGGATGTGCCGCACCACATGATGGTGCTGGGCCCGCGCTACGAGGAACTGCTGCGCGACATCTTCAAGCGCCACAAGCTGGCCCAGGACTTCAGCCTCTACCTGCACCGCCCTACCGCCACCGACCCGTCGCTGGCGCCGCCGGGTTGTGATGCCTTCTATGTGCTCAGCCCGGTGCCGCACCTGGCCAGCGGCACCGACTGGAAGACGCAGGCCGAGCCCTACCGCCTGGCGGTGCAGCAGGCGCTGGAGCGCACCGTGCTGCCGGGCCTGAGCCAGCACGTGGTGAGCTCGCGCGTGACCACGCCGCTGGACTTCCAAGACCGCCTGCTGTCCTACATGGGCGCCGCCTTCGGCCAGGAGCCGCTGCTGCTGCAAAGCGCCTGGTTCCGTGCCCACAACCGCAGTGAAGACGTGGACAACCTGTTCATGGTGGGGGCCGGCACCCACCCTGGCGCAGGCGTGCCCGGTGTGCTGATGTCTGCCAAGACGCTTGAGCAGGTGATCCCCCATGCAAGTGCTTTTGTCTGATTCACATGCCGCCGCGGCCACCGCCGCCGCCTACGACCTGCAGGCCCTGCGCGGCCTAATGCGCGGCGGCTCGAAGACCTTCTTCGCCGCGTCGTTGCTGCTGCCCCCGCGCGTGCGCGCGCCGGCCACCGCGCTGTATGCCTACTGCCGCCTGGCCGACGACGCCATCGACCTGGGCCACGATGCGCAGGCCGAGATGGCCGGCCTGCAGGCCAGGCTCGGTGCCATCTACGACGGCCGTCCCTGCGCTGCGGATGCCGACCGTGCGCTGTGCCAGGTGGTGCACCGCTTTGCCATCCCGCGCGAGCTGCTCGACGCGCTGCTCGAAGGTTTCCTGTGGGACGCGCAGGGCCACCGCTACGAGACCCTGGCCGAAGTGCAGGACTACGGCGCACGTGTCGCCGGCACGGTCGGCGCGATGATGGCGCTGGTGATGGGCACGCGCACGCCCAGCGCACTGGCCCGGGCCTGCGAACTGGGCGTGGCCATGCAGCTGACCAACATCGCGCGCGACGTGGGCGAGGACGCGCGCAATGGCCGCCTGTACCTGCCGCGGCAATGGCTGCGCGACGAAGGCCTGGACCCCGAGGCCTGGCTGCGCCAGCCGGTCTTCAACCCGGCCATCGCCAGCGTCACCGCACGCCTGCTGGCCGCTGCCGAAGGGCTGTACCGGCGCGCCGAACATGGCGTGGCCGAGCTGCCGATGGACTGCCGCCCGGCCATCCAGGCAGCACGGCTGGTGTATGCCGAGATCGGCCACCAGCTGCAGCGCAACGGCCTGGACAGTGTCAACCGGCGCGCGGTGGTGTCGCGGCGGCGCAAGCTGGGCCTGATCGCCCGGGCCACCGGCGCGGCCTTCATGCCGGCGCAGCACCCTTTGGGCGACCCGGACGCGCTGCCGGCAGTGCAGTACCTGGTCGATGCCGTCACCAGGTCGCAGCCGCCGATGGCGTTGCCGTCGTTCAAGCCCAAGGCCAAGGCACGCCGCAGCTTCGACCAGCGCATGGAGTGGGCCACCGACCTGTACGCCCGCCTCGAGCAGCACGACCAGCGCGCGCTGCGCTGAACGCAAAGCCTGCAGCACCGAGCCTGAAGGCCATGAGCGAAGTCGGCGAGCTAAAGTGGATTGAAGCCGGGCTGCTGCTCGCGGCCGGCGTCGGCTTCGGCTGGTGGCAGCTGCGCGATATCAAGCGCGCTCAGCAGGCGTCTCGCGCCGAGCGCGAAGCGGCCCAAGGCAAGGCGTCGCAAGGTACACAGGACAAGACGCCATGAACAGCACGTTGAAGATCATCCACGTGCTGTGCGCCTGCCTGTTCCTGGGCAACGTCGTCGTCAGCGGCATCTGGGCGGCGATGGCCGAGCGCACGCGCAACCACACCATCATCCAGTTCAGCAACCGGCTGGTGCTGATCACCGACCTGCTGTTCACTGCCACTGGCGCCATCGGCGTGGTCTTCACCGGGCACCTGATGGCGGGGCAGTACGGCGGCGACACCGCGCACCCGTGGATCACCTGGAGCTACATCCTGTTCGGAGTGAGCGGGCTGATCTGGATGCTGGTGCTGGTGCCGATCCAGTTCAAGCAACGCCTGCTGCTGCAACGCACCACCCAGATCACCAGCGAGTACCTGCAGCTGTCGCGCGTGTGGCAGATCTCGGGCGCGGTGGCCACCGTGCTGCCGCTGCCGATCCTGTACCTGATGGTCACCAAGGCCGTCTGAGCTTGGCCCGATCGCACCCGCCGCCGCGCGGCCAGGTGGTCCTGGTCACCGGCGCCGGCTCGGGCATCGGCGCGGCCACCGCGCTGGAGCTGCAGCGCCGCGGTGCTACGCCGGTGCTGCTGGACTGCGATGCCGACACGCTGGCCGACACGGCCGCTGCGCTCGGTGGCGATGTGCTCAGCGTGCAGGCCGACGTGTGCTCGCTGGCCGCATGCCAGGCGGCGGTGCAGGCCACGCTGGCACGCCATGGCCGCATCGACGTGGTCTGGGCCAATGCCGGCGTGGCCTCGATGGGCCCGCTGGCCCACACCGACCCGGCGGCCTGGCAGCGCTGCATCGAAGTCAACGTGCTCGGCGTGTTCAACACCGTGCGTGCCGCACTGCCGGCAGTGATGCGGGCGCGAGGTTATGTCGCCGTGACGGCCTCGGTCGCGTCCTTCGCCCATCCGCCGATGATGTCGGCCTATGCCGCCAGCAAGGCCGCGGTGGAAGCGATGTGCAATGCCTGGCGCATCGAGCTGGCGGCGCATGGCGTGGGCGTGGGCGCGATCCATGCGCACTGGGTCAGGACGCCCTTGGTGAGCGAAGGCAATTCACACCCGGCCTTCGCCCGGCTGCGCCGCACCATGCCGGGGCTGATGAACCGCGAGACCCCGGCCGACGTGGCCGCCCTGATGATTGCCGACGGCATCGCCCGCCGCGCGCGGCGCATCTGGGTGCCAGGCTGGGTACGCGCGCTGCACTGGCTGCGCGCGCTGCTGCACACGCCCTGGGCGGAACGCGAACTGCTGCGCGCGGCGCCAGACATGGAAGCCCTGTACCTGGAGGGCCTGGCCGCCGAAGGTGCGCTGGCTTCGTCCGTCGGGCCGCGTGAACGGCAGCGGGCAGCCCTGCGCGCCGCGCACGCCCATGCGGGCGAATCGGCACTGTCCGCAGGCTCCTGCGTCCGCCGTGGCGATACCCGCGACCTGACCAGGCTCGCCTCCAGCGAGTCACCTCGATGACGCCGCCTTCCGGCAAACCCGCTGAAGATTTTTCGACTTCGAAGATCAAGAATCCGTTTGCGAAGCGACGGACGGTTGATGCGGCAAAGCCGCCGATCGCGTCTTGGTCTTGCCGACAGAAGGCCGCCCAGAAGGCTGCTCAGAAAGCTGCTCGTGGCGTTCCTGCGCAAGACGCCAGAGCGTGAACTTACGCCTCGTTCATCCACGCCGGGATGTCACGCTGTTCGTGGAGCACGCGCCAGACGTCGATGTGCTCGTCGCACTCGACATAGAAAACCAGGTAGCAGTAGCGCCCAAGGGGCCAGAATCTCAGATCTGCGAGCCCGAGCTGGTGCGCATAGCGCGGTGATCCCGACGCCGGATGGCGCGCGATGTGGGCATAGGCTTTCTCGAGTTCATCGACAAACCCCAGGGCAACCTTCGCGCTGGCTTCGACCAGGTAGTGGTCGATTGCTTCCTCCACGTCCCTCTTGGCGAGCTTCCGTGGGACGATGCCCTTCACGACTTTCACTCAGCAGTTCGGCTGCCGATCCGGTCTCGCAGCGCCGCGAAGTACGCGCTGTCAGCTGCAGCGGCCGACTGGGAGCTTGCGCCTGCAAGCAGCAATCCCCGCAGGTGTAGGCGCTCCTGATCCTTGCGGATCAACTCTCGAACGTACTCGCTGCTGGTCCCGAAGCCGCGGCTATTGACTTGCTCGTCGACGAAGGATTTCAGTGCTTCCGGGAGTGAGATGTTCATCGTGCTCATGCCGAGATCGTAGTAGGCTTGGCAAATTTTGGCAAACAGCGGTGGGCTGACCCGAGGCGTCTGGCGCCGTTTCCAGCGCTGAGTGGATGCCTACGGCGGACAGCGGAATGCTCGGTGCCAGCGTCAGCAGCCAGCGTAACGAGTCTTTCGCGCAGCGGTAGCGGATTCACACTGGCGGCCATCTGCAGTCGGACGCCACAATCAGCTTCAGCGACATCCAATGCCGGACAATTCTGCCCCTTCGTACATCTGCTCTGCGTCGGCCGCAGTAGCGAACTGCACCCATGTCGACCTTTGAACTGAACTCACTGCACGTGCGCTGGCGCCCCGGCCCACTGCGAGCGACACCGCCTCCGCAGACCACGTCATGTCGCCCGGCGCATCACGACGCATCCGTCTCTGCGCAGACTGAAGCCGACGCCGGCCTACCCGAGCAGCAGCGCACGCTTCGAAACGCTGTGCTTGGCCATCGTGCAAGGGCCCGCGCAGGCCGCGGGTCGAGCTAAGGCGCGGGCACTCGGCTCAGTTGTCGTCGCCGCTGCGGAACAGGCGCAGGTCGACGGCGTTGGCCATCGCCTGGTAGCCGGCATCGTTCGGGTGCAGGTGGTCGCCGCTGTCGTAGGCGGGCAGCATGCGCCCTGGGTTGGCCGGGTCGCGGATTGCCTTGTCGAAGTCAATGACGGCGTCGAACGCACGGCTGTTGCGGATCCAGGCGTTCACGGCCTGCCGTTTGGCCTCACCGGCCGCCGTGTAGTAGCCGGGGAAGGTGGTGCCCTCGAAAGGGGTGAGCGTGCCGCCGTAGACCTTCAGACCGCGTTCGCGGGCCCGCGCGATGATCTGCTGGTGGCCAGCGATGATGTCTTCCGCACTGACCTGCTGGCTGGCCAAGCCGAACGCGCCGGGTATGCCGATGTTGTTGATGCCTTCCATCACGATCAGCCAGCGTGCGCCGGGGGCGTTGAGCACGTCGCGGTCCAGCCGCGCCTGCGCGTTCGGGCCGATCAGGTCGAACAGCGTGCGGTTGCCGCTGATGCCTTGGTTTAACACCGCCACGTGGCGGTACTGGGGACGCGCCTGGAGCCGCACGGCCAGCAGGTTCGGCCAGCGGCGGTTGGTGTCGACGGTGGACGCGAAGCCATCGGTGATCGAGTCGCCCAACGCGACGATGGCCGCACTGCGCCCGTTGCCGTTGGTCGTGACGCCTGAGAGGAAGTACCACGAAGGCACGGTTGCCGCGGTGGGCATCACCACAGCATCGGCGTAATCGCCGCTGGGTGAGACATAGGTCGTGCTCAAGCCGAGTGAATGCACCGTGCTGGCCGTGGTGGCTTGCGGCAGGTAGATGCTGATGGCCAGGTCGTCGAGGACCGGCACGTCGAAGTCGATCGGGTCGCTCAGGGCCGGTGCGCCTGCCGGGATGGTGAAGGCCGCACGGCCCGAAAAGGTCAGCGTGCGACTGGAGCCTGCCACCACCGCCGGGCCGCTGGCGTGCCGGGCCACGGTCACCGAGCCGATGCTCAGCGGTGTGGTGCCGTATTCGTTGGACAGGCGGACACGGACCTTCGAGCCGCCGACGCTGGTGCGGATGATCTGCCGCACGGTCTGCCCATTGAAGCTGCCTGGGTTGGGTGCCACGAACGGCGGCTCGAGGTTCTGCGGGCTGGCGGTCCAGGTGCCGACCCAGCGCTGGTCGTCGTCGTCACGGGCCGGCGCCAGTGTCGGTGCAAAGAGGGCCGTGGCCGTGACTGCAGCCAGCAGGCCCTTGATCAGCCCGCGGCGGGTCCAGCCGAGGCAAGCGCCGCGCAGCGCGCGGCATTCATGCAACAGATTCATGTGCAGTCTCCTCCGGCGCAGTGCCGGTTATGTCTGTCTCTTGCCTTGGCAGGCGGCACTGCGTTGAGGCTGTCGCCGCACAGGTAGCCGCAGCCGGATGCTATTCAGCGTCATCGCGGTGTCCATCCCCTTCTCCGTTCCGGGTAAACCCGCGCCAAACCGGCCGCTATCGCGCGATGCACACAGCGGCCGGTACCGCCTGGAAAAATGGATGGCGCATGCCGATGCGCGAGGCGCAGATTTGCCGGCCGTGCAAAGCCGGTAGGTCACCGCGTTGCGGCCATGGATGAGCGGCGTCAGTTCGAGGCGAACTCGTCGCCCAAGATTGCTGCGATATCTTGACGCTCACCCAGCAGCCGGACCACATCCAGACTGTCCCCACGCTCGAAGTAGCACCACAGCAGCGGAAACTTTCCGACCCGCCAAGTCCTGAGCCCTGGAATGCCCAGGCGCTTTCCAAGCGTCGGCGACCCTATGCCCGGTTCAAGTTCGATCTGGTCAAGCGCGTCGTCGGTAGCCTTGGCCACCTTTACCGCCAGGCGGGTGCCACCCTCTTTGCGGTAGTACCGAACCTCGCCCTGTTGATCGCGCAGCGCTTGAGGGCGAAGAACGGCCGGCTTCAATCGATCTCGCCGCGAGCGATCGCAAGCAGTTCCTTTCCGTCCGCCTTGGTGCGACGTCGACCGGGCCCGGATGCCAGCCCTTCTTCGATGAGATCGCGAAGCCGCTTCTTGGCCTGCTCTTCCTGGTCGCGCCGGACCAAGTCACGGATGTACTCGCTGGTGTTGCCGTAGTTGCCTGCGGCGACCCTGTTGTCGATGTACTCACGCATCGATTCGGGCAACGCGAAACTCATGGTTTGGCGACTCATGACTGGATCTTGCACAGTTTGACAACCGTT
>Ga0209668_10001394_pt1 | contig 10304 bp, 13 predicted proteins | sample FrelakmetPLP11PL_FD_187150 | JGI IMG/M metagenome (GOLD analysis project Ga0209668, IMG submission 187150) | Freshwater lake sediment microbial communities from the University of Notre Dame, USA, for methane emissions studies - PLP11 PL (SPAdes)... | ecosystem: Environmental > Aquatic >... | reverse complement strand
CGTCCACCTCGTCCACCGCCACCACCACGCGAACCACCGTACGAGCCACCTCTTCCGCCACGATACCCTTGAGAACCACGTGAACCACCAAACCGATTTCCGCCATAACTACTAGAGTAGCTTCTCTCAGCTCTCTCCCCAGATGGTCTGCCAAAAGTACGCCTGCCTCGCCCACCCGAACTACTAGTTGAAGCACCAGGACGAGGTCTTGACCTTCGTATAAATCTACTCGAGCCCTGACCATCCCCACCTCTCGAAGATCCACTACGTGGCTTAAAGCTTCTATTTTGACTTCTGTTTTCCATCATACGCCTTTCAAAAATATTTGATAGACACTGTTAATGCCTTTTGAAATGTATCGGAGGCCAAGCTCCGATCAATTTAGGAAGTACTGCCTAAAAACGAAGCTTTATGTTTATCGTGGATATTATACCATACAATTCATAATCTACAGACCAATGCTTGTTATCTGGTAGAGAAACTGATAACCGCTGTCTATAGAGAGCTTTTCTACAATTGTCCGTACAGTACTCCAGTCAAATGAATACTGATACTGTTTGCCAAACTGGTCAGACTGTTCCTGGATAGAACCCTCACGTGGCTTGCCAAAGCCAGTGGAGTATGTCTCTGTTTTGAAGCCGATACTAGCATCTAGACCAGCGCCAGCCTCTTTGAGCATCTCCGTAAACTTCACAGTTTTCCCTGCGTCATCGATCCTCATTTTGGCTATGTATGTAAGCTTCTTGGTAGAAAGAAATGCCTTTCTTTCAGCAACAACAACCTGATACTCCAGGATACCGTTCTTCTCACTCCACTGGCCGGTAAGTCCTTTCTTTATTTCATCGATTAGTGCCATTTCGTTATATGTTAATTAATTCTAGACTGATACCTTGTACGCGAATAGCAACTGGAGAAAGTACTGGCGCCACTGCTCTTTTGTGCTGCGAAACATGTTACCATATTTAATAAAGTCAACCCAACCTTCTCTTGCCCTCGCTACTTCTTTGAGTTCAGGGAGACTGAGTTTATCATTCAACGTTAGATCAAATAGCTCCAAGCTTCGAGTAAACGCTAGTTTGCTATATTCCTCGTTATCTTTCTCCTTCCAGGCGATCGTTCTCTCAACTTCGCTTCCAATATTTGCCATCTTTTCAAGAAACGGCTTGTGTTTCCACTCTCCATTCGCAAGTGTTTTGTGCTGGTAGGTCATTCTGTGATTAATTTATCAACAATTTCCCTAATCTTTATCTGAACTTTAGGGTCATCAACACCTCTCGACATATTTCCCTGGGATGGCCGTAAGTTTATCATCGAATCAAACTCTATTCTTTTATCTCCCTCTAGACTTGGATAGATATTTATTCCCCAGAGCGCTTCCTGTTTTGAGCCATTACTTATCAGCGTAGCTTCCTCATCTGAGTGTAGCTCGCCATACACAGCCATAACTTCTTTTTCAACATCAACAACAGCCTTAACTAGGTTTCCAAACATTTTTTCCGCAATTTCTTTAAGCTCAGCTATTGTGATTTTATCCCTAACAATCTTTATCATTTCTAGAAGTCTACCAAAACATGTAGTAAAAGTCATGGGTCAGTTAATCGCTGACATTCGAAATATATTCACAGGTATTGTATCAAATAATCAGCTCCATATAGACTGCTCGGTTGGTTATCACTAGAGATCCTACAGGAATTTGTCTATCACTTTTACCATAGTTTCAAATTGAATGAATGGAGTTAAATGACCCGTCTCCTTGAACGTATACACTTTTGCATTTGGATAGTAAGCCTTAAACGCACCTGCATCTTGCGCTAAAGGATCATTGTCCGATCGTATTACGAGAATGTTTTTACGATCTAATGACCTCCATCCCAACTCATCTTTAACAGTATCCATTCCTAATCTATAAATAGACCGCAAATATGCCTTGTCGAATAATGGGCTCTTCAGCTTCTCCCCAAACATTCGGCGTTTCTCTAGGTTATTTTCTGTCCCATATTTGCGGTATAGGCCAACTATATCTGATTTTCCAGATTGTACCTTACCAGCAATTTTTCTCGAAACCTTTTCAGCAAAAGCACCTATTGGAAGAACTGGGAGGAAAGCATGAAGAACTTTGCTTATTCGTTTAACTCTCTTCATCTCCTTTGATTTTATTGATCCAGTGTGAGATAGGACTATTTTATCTACGTTGTTTGGTTTACGTATATAGGCTTGTGCTAGATATCCACCGAGAGATAAACCATACAAGATCACTTTTTTTGCACCTTCAACAAGCAAAATTTTATTCACATATCTGAAAAATTGTTCAAGTGAACTAAGTCCCGAGTAGTTTACAGCAATAACTTTGTATTTTTTCTCATAATAATCAATAAGATCCCAACATGAATATGCATCTTGCCCAGCGCCAGGAAATACTAAAATAACTGTCTCTCCAGAACCGCCTACGAGATAATCAAAATTATCTTCACCAATTACTACCTTTTTAGTAGGATGATTAGCAAAAAAGTCAGTCGCAAATTGCTTTACACTTTCCATAGTTTTTCGAGTTTTGAGTACTGGGTAGCTGGAGGGACTCGGACCCACAACCCCCTGCTCCACAGGCAGGTGCTCTAACCAATTGAGCTACAGCCACCATAAACCGCCAGTCACTGGCGCAGCATAAAGTACATGAAATTATAACACGAAAGTTAGTTATTCTGCTAATAATTTTCCGGCTCGGAATATGGAGTAATAACGACTGTTCTTATTAGTTCATCACATCGGCTTATCCCTGTGGAGCTACTGGCTTCACAGTTAACATCTAATCCTAGCGTATTTATGTCTTCAGATGCCGCCAGCGGATACTGAATCCAAGTCCATCCACAGGGTGCTTCAACGGAAGATGGTATATCTTCACCATTCTCATAATCAAGTACAATTTGATCACCTTCGGGTATCCCTTCCAAGTCACAACTACCTGATTTAGTTAAATGGTTAGAATAAATCCAGAAGTCACGCGTTGCCTCTTCATAACTCCATCTATAGGTATTTCCAAATGATGCTGATGCGATAGCTTCTGAGACATTATTAGGTGATGGATCAAAAGCGACTACGGGTCCTTGATCAAAAACAAGCTCAAACTCATCGCCTACAACCGAGAAAGCGGTAGGTGGTCCATAACCATCACCACTAATTGACTCTTCTGTGTCGAGCCTAAATTCGAATATATATGAACGATCATTAAGATCGATAAACTTGAATGTGCTTTGCCCAATTAACCCACCAATTGGTACTGTATAATCAGGGGTTTCTTCCTCGACACACTCTTCACTGTCAGGAGCATCATCTTCTGTTTCATCACAGGTTTCAGATTCTTCAACATTTGGCTTTCGAACAAGTAAAAAAGTGGTTACGGTAAGACCAGCCAGTAAAAGAAAAGAGATCCCTATCAAAATGTATGTCAAATACTTTTTCATAAACATAAACATTAGTTACTTATACAACTATAACGAGGAAACAACGAGAAAGCAACATTATTCCCACTTAAAGACACGAATGGCGATGATGTAGATCACAATACCCCATATTAGAAGCACCAGTATCTGCGTACGAACGTCCCAGAACGAAGCACCTTCAAAGGCGATTTTACGAAGTGCATCATTTAGATACGTAAGAGGAAGCGCTTTGCTAATAACTTGTAGCCATGCTGGAAACGTATCAGTCGAAAAAAACGTACCAGCCAGCAAAAACTGTGGGAGCGTAAAAAGGTTCGCAAGCGGAGCCACCACGTTTTCGTTCGGCGCAATACTCGAAACCACAAACCCAACACCCATAAAAACAATCAATCCAAGCGCAACCAGCACCATCATCGCAAAAAACGTAACGATCCCATTCACGAGTGTGAATCCAAGAGCCAGAGTCCCAATCGCAATAATAACGGATGTTTGCAAAAGAGAGAACGCAAGTTTACTCAATGCCTCGCCTAGCACTATATAGCCACGCCGAATAGGCGTGGCGTAGAACCGTTTCAAAACCAAGGTCTGCCGAAGGCTCAAAAAAGTAAACGCTGTGCCCATCACGCCAATAGAAAGCACAGAAAAGCCTAGTTGTCCAGGTAAAATAAAGTCGATCGTCTTATATTCACGACCTGCCAGGTTTTCTGTGGAAACACTCACTAGAGGAGTTGTCTTAGCCACGGCAATATTTATACTGTCCGTGATGCTTTTCACCATACTAAGAAAAACTCCGCCGTTTTGAGGCGAAGCATCACTAGTTTTCACATAAACTGCAATCTGCGACCTTGCTCCAACACAGTCTGCATTCATTCCGCAATCAGGATCGATTGAATGAATATCCAAAGTCGCGTCAATCTTCCCTTTTTCAAGATCAGTTGTTAGTTCTTCCTCTGTTTTATCAGTAATCAGTTCAATACTATCTGACTCAGAAAACGCAGTATATATCGGGCTTTCCGTGTTCGTTCTAGGCAGAACGCCAACCTTAATCTTGATACCACTGTTACCAACAAAACCAAAGATCCCCACCATCACAAGTGGAAAAACCAGGCCAAAGATAATGCTGGATGGATTTCGAAGCAGGTTCAAAAGACTGGCTTTAGCAATAGCAAGCATAGCGCGCAGATTACTATAATTTTGGGTTCGCTTTGAGCTATTCATCGCGAAGCTCCTTCCCAGTTAAATCGATAAACACATCCTCAAGTGTTGCCTCCTTAACCTTACGCTCACGCTTAAACCCTTTTCCCAACAAGCCGTCGATCAAATGATCAGGGGTGTCGATCGCGATAATCTTGCCCTCGTCCATAATCGCACACCGATCGCACAAAACTTCTGCCTCATCCATGTAATGGGTCGTCATTATTATAGTAGTGTCATCTTTACGAAGTGCCTTAATCAAGTCCCAAAGGTTACGCCTCGCCTGCGGGTCAAGCCCGGTCGTTGGCTCATCCAGGAAAATTACCTTGGGCGTATTTACCAGTGTAGTCGCAATAGAAAACCGTTGTTTTTGGCCACCGGAAAGCTTTTTGAATGAGACCTTGGCTTTATCCAGAAGTCCAACCTTCTCAAGCAACACCTCTGGTTTCACATCAACGTTATACAGTCCTGCAAAAAGCTTGAGACTCTCGATTAACGTTAAAGACGGATAAAAACCGGCTTGCTGAAGTTGGACACCAATTATCTCTTTGATCTTTCCAGGGTCGGTGTTGATTGAAAAACCGTCGATAAACACTTCGCCTTCAGTTTCTTCGCGAAGTGTCTCCATAATTTCGAGCGTAGTTGTTTTGCCAGCACCATTTGGCCCAAGAAGCCCAAAGATTTCGCCTTGATACACATCAAACGAGATATCCTTGACCGCAGTTAAACCGTTATACTTTTTAGTGAGGTGCTTAACCTCAATTATTTTTCGTTTTTCAGTCACGTATCTAGTATACCGCGCTCGTCAATATCGGCAGTTGCCTCAAATTGCTTTTTGCAGAATTTTCAGCGTGGTATTGCAGCAGCGACGGAGCAGTCGAAGAAAAACGTTCGTTTGATTTTAATCTTTTCTTAATATCACTTTGATATACTACCGGGCAGCAATGGGCTCATCGAAGGGAAGCACCAAAGTGCAAAACCAAATCTTCTGGAAACTCCTCTGGAACAAGGCACTTGACCTTATCTTTCCCCCGATTTGCCCAGGGTGCGGCGCCTTCGGCGCCGCACCCTGCACCATGTGTCTTTCAAAACTAGAGCCATTCCCGTCCGAATGCGGCTTTTGCCGAAAACTCACGCGCGACTCTCAAACACATCAGCAATGCAAAGCTCACTTTCCCCTGTCAAGGCTCATTGTCGCTGTTAAGTACACTGACGTTTCCTCCAAGATAATCGAGGAGATCAAATATAAGTACGTCACCTCACTTGTCGACTTTGTTGCTATGCAAATGCTCGCAACCCTTCGAAACAAAATTGCCAACTCCGAACTGCAACCTGTGTTTGTTCCAGTGCCTTTGCACCCTAAGCGTCAGCGCGAACGTGGTTTCAACCAATCCGAACTTATCGCAACCGCTCTTGCCAACGCGTATTCGCAGGAAAAAGCTGAAAAAGCTCAACTTAAAGTCCATTCAGGCACACCGCCAGGCATCGAACACCGTTCAAACACGCCTGCTTGCCAAGTCGCAGTTTCACCGCAGAAAACCAAACCGTTCTCCGCACCTTCCAGAGCGCTTAACCTACTGGTTAGAACGCGATACACCACGCCGCAAGCCAAACTTTCTCGTGAAAAACGCTTACAAAACCTTTCTTCTGCGTTTGCGCTAAACACGTCCGCCCCATTACCTCCGTCAAGATCGCTTTTCATTTTGGTCGATGATGTAGTCACAACTGGTGCAACGTTAACGGCCTGCGCACGTGTCCTCAAACAAGCGTTTCCATTCCACCCGGTTTGGGGGCTCGCTTACGCTCGCCGCGCAAAAAGCTAACAACACCCAGCGTTTCATTTACCACACCTGGACATTCGCGGAGCCAAGGTGAACGACTATTTCTCGAACGATAGCAATCGCGAAAGTAATAGAATAGATAACGTATTTACAATACTTCTTTTTCATCATGCGCCCAAACCATGGCCAGTGTTTGTCCAGCAACCATACTATAAACAGATTCTCAAAGTAGTTCGGGAAAAACAGGAAAACCTCCTCATGCGGTATAAAAAAGAAAAGTACTTGCCCAACAGTTCGAAAAAGAAAAAAGAAAACAAGCCAACGGTAACGCGCTTTGCTAAAGTGGAACTTCGAATAGAAAATCAGAGCGATATACCAAATTAGGTCAATAACCTTGTCCCAGTTCTGATACTGAATACGTGTCCATGGCGTAAGAATATTAAAGATGTACCCATCGAATTCGTCGATCGTGATCGAAATGAGCACAGCCCATATAGGATGTTTTAGCAGAAGTGGGATAATCGCAATGCGTAAAGAAGAGAGCGTGATTAGTGTCGGTGCAGTATTAGTTTCTTGCTGATAAGCGCGAAAAACAGAAGCACTACTAATGTCTTTCCATCTCTCGATGACGTTCATACTAGCAATAGCCTAGCACAAGTGACAGGACGTGTCTAAATCAGGTATAATATTAGTGGAGTTTTCGATTACATGTCTGTGCATGTTTAATCAAAATCAAAGAAACTTCCGCTCGTTTAATCGTTTTGCCGAAGTGGTGGAACTGGTAGACACGTACGGTTCAGGGCCGTATCCCGCAAGGGGTGAGGGTTCGATTCCCTCCTTCGGCACTCGAGCTGGCGCCTGCGACCGCGGCGCACCACGACGCAAGGTCTAACCTTGCGACACTAGATTACACTGGTTCTATCGTTCATATTTACGTAACATTAATTTGCTCCGTATCAATCATATTTTTAACCTCCAATCTTGTTGTTTATAACCTGCACAACCAATCTATTTACGATATAGCGACACTTTTTCAATTTCGAAACAACCAGTATTGTCACGACCTAATATACCGTGGTGATTCAAACAATGGAACCCTCAATGTTACGTTCTCCCATCTTTTGACGCAGTATACTAAATTCAGTTGTTACTATTCGTAAATATTACCGATTGTTTAGCCAGTTTCCGCTATACTAAAAACGCAACGAGGACATAACTTAATCACTGTATAGCAGAGGAAAGGTCGTCTCTACCGCGGTTCTAGGCTCCATCTAAAAAGTAAATATATGTTACGTAAATAATTCCGAAAGCACCTCACCAAATTAACGCCGCAGGGTTAAACCTCGAGAAGTCGTAAAAGCCGCCTTCGGAGACTCTTGACTGCAGACTGGATTAGCTTATCGTCAAACTTTTCGGCTGTCTTCAGATAACCCACCGCTTTTTTACGAGCATCGATCGATCGTTTCAACGCGGTAGCATGAAAAGCATTTAGAACATTCCAAATCGCAACGTTCTTCCCCGACACTATCCATTTGTCCATCCACTTGTATGTCAGATCCGGCCACTTCCGCAGGAGAAAACTTCCGATTGCAAAGGGCCCAAGATTCTTACGCATATACACTTCGCCATCATTTATACAGGGATCAAACACAAAACGCACGATCTGTTCAGCCCGTTTCTCGAAAAAACCTGAATTCATACAGCCTACAACTGCCGCTCTTCGAATATTCAGGCGGCGATCTCTCACCATCGCTTTCACGAACGGAAACCAGCGCTCAAAGTCTTCCTCCAAAACCACGCCTACAATACCCGCACCCGTTTCTCTCACTGCCCAGTCAGAACTGTCCGCATACTGATAAATTATCTTTTTCTTTTCTTTATTCGTTAAAACGCCATCCGCACGAAATACATACGATGCCACTAGACAGCTTCCGTAATCCCCTTGCTTGAGTAGGGCAAACGCGTACTTTCGAAGCTCTCCAATAGAATGCTTTTCTGCCAAAACCGATTTCGCGTATTTTCGGAACTCTGCGGTTTTAAAGCCTGGAAACGAGTATTTCATAGCTACGCCTCAAGCGCAGAAATAAGTTTCTTAATCATCTCCTCGATCTCCTCCCGATGGAAATACCCTTCAGAAGCCATGGTGCTATATTCCGGTACAATATAGTGGCCGATAAATGTCTTATCGCCCTCTTTCGTCGTGTCGGTTTCTGTTTTGAACTTCGTCAGCGACTGAGTAAAGCTCTTGCCGGTCGGCATATAGTTATACGCGCCCAAATGGCTACCACTTATCACGTATGGCCCCACCTGAATCGCTTGTAGCACATGCCCGTCGATTGGGAACTCTTCTTTGTTCTGCCAGTTGGACGGAAGCTTAACTCTATCATCAAAACCGCCGCCCCCGCCAACTTCAATAACAGATCCATCCGGCATTGTAGTCTTTTTCGGTACGATACCAGTTGTTCTAGGCTGAGGTTTCGGTTTCACGATCTTTGGCGGTATCATAAACACCGCTGGCTTCCCTAAAAAGGTTCCATTTTCATAACGTACGTCTACCTTTTTGACTGCTTCCTTTTGTTGCGCCGAGGCTTCCTCCATTTTTGCAACTAAATCATCAAGCTGTGCGTCGCCTACTCCTCGCTCCTTCGCGGCCGCCCTTACCGTTGGGTTTTTCATAACGTCTTTAAATGTCATACCATTCGAGCCAGGAATCACGGTATCGACTAAACCCTTTTCCATCATACCGGATATATTCGCAAGCGCTTGCGCCGCGTCAGGTTCGCTCCCGTACTTAACAACTGTAAGATCAGTCCAGAAATCACAATCTTCGGGTGTATCTACATTTCTTTTTGCGCGCAAATCTTCGATTTGCGCAACAGTAAAAGTTTTAAGAAGTCCCATTTTTGCCATCTCAATCATATTCTCATAAAAGGCCGTCATATTATTGCCTTTAGCGGTAGTAATCCCAACCGTAGAGGTCGACTCATACACGTTTCCGCGATCCACGTGCTTAAGCATCACATTCGGCTGACTATTTATCTTGTCCATTTTCAATTCAGGGTTGAAATGCCCGAGTCTAATAACCACCTGATTCTCCTTACCAGAAAGCCGCTTAATTTCTTTCCAAGTGGGAGGGAGAAAAGTAGAACTCTGAAAGTTAGTTAAATCAGCCATCCTGGTTTTGCAATTGAAGTAGTTTGCTTTAGGATAGTCCACCTGCTACTATTTGGCAAGCATGCGCGAAACGCCGAAAATTCACTCGTTTAAGATCGCTGGGCCTGCGGGAGGTGGTATCAAATCCGCCGGTCTTCTTCTTCAAAAGATTCTTCGCTCAAATAGCTACTATACATTTGGCTACACCGAGTATCCTTCCCTTATCCGCGGCGGCGATAACACATATCAGATTGATTTTGCAAAAACTCCAATTAATTCTTCAGAAACAAAGCTCGACCTTTTGATCGCACTGAACGAAAACTCCTACAATCTGCATATAAAAGAACTCAATTCTGATGCTATCGCGCTTATCGAAGAAGAGTTGTTTAAGAAGGCGACCGAAGCCTCCGGAGCAACCGGCTCCAACTCAAAAACAAAAGCGATTCCGATTACTAAAATTCTAGCTGAGAACAAACTTCCACCAATCCTTGAGAACACCATATATATTGGTGTCTGTACTGGTATCCTTGGCATTGACCTCGAAAACGTGAAAGCGATTGTAAAAGAGACCTACCACGATTTTGTCGAGCAGAATCTGCTTGCCATCGAAAAAGGACATGAAATTGGACATACGATAGGCAGTACCCAGGATAACACACTTCACATCGATCTGTCGCAAAACAACGCTAATGCCTGCCAGGTAATCACCGCTAATGAGGCTGTAGCCCAAAGTTTTATC
>Ga0209668_10001393_pt1 | contig 10305 bp, 2 predicted proteins | sample FrelakmetPLP11PL_FD_187150 | JGI IMG/M metagenome (GOLD analysis project Ga0209668, IMG submission 187150) | Freshwater lake sediment microbial communities from the University of Notre Dame, USA, for methane emissions studies - PLP11 PL (SPAdes)... | ecosystem: Environmental > Aquatic >... | reverse complement strand
GCTGTCTAGTTATTTCATCTATCTCTTCATCACATCGATTAATTATATACTCGACGATATATTTTAAATTTGTATAATGCATAACATAAATTTCCTTTCTTTTACTATCTCTGAATCTACCAACCAGCGTTTCTAACCTTTTTTCTACATCCGTGTAACAGGTGACCGTATACCATTCAGAAAAGAAGAAATCGTCTCCCCGTGCCCGACCTGAATTATACTGAGCCAATCTATTTTCAAGACGATCAATAGTTGCAACGCCTCCTACTTTGAACATATTTTGGCTAGCATATCCGGTAGAAGTGGCAATGTAAATAATTTGGACAGGAGTGACCGGAGTTGAGTTTACCAAGAGCCTTTCTTGAATATTCAAATTATATTGACGTTCTTCTTCTAGTTGTTGATCTTTTTGTTCAATTGTCTGGTCTTTTTGTTCAAGCTGTCTTTTTAACAACTGTTTTTCGTAACCGGTATATAATTTATGTGTTTTTTCCAAAAGTAAATAGTATTTAGAATAAACAGCTGGATCAACTGTTTGTCCAGGATATTTTCTAGATCTCATCAGACATGTTTTGAATGATTCCGGTGTTAATGTGTAGAATTTTTTGGTTGAGTAACCGCCTTGTGGAACCGGCTCCAAGATGTCTTGGAGCCGGTAATCTTCATTTTCAATTAATGATAAAGCATCTAATTTAGCTTTAACAGCCCATGATTGTTTAGAACTCATCACACCGTATTCAACCAGTTTGTTATGGTGAACAATAAACTCTCCTTCATGTTCTGTTAGTTCCAAAAAATAATTCATAAAAGAAATATCCTGCGTTGGATAAAATCTTGCATGAATCGTTCGGAAAAAATCGTTTAGCGAAATCTTTGTTTCTTATTCAACAATTGTTGAATAAATTCTTGTTGAGCGTTCATTATTGAGATTTTAAAGATTTATTGATTTTTGAGATAAAATTTCAATTTTTATTCAAAACAGTATTTTCAAAACTTGACCATGTTCTTGCTCTCGCGAGGTATGTTTTGATGCCCTACCAACAATGGCCTCCGGCCATTGTTGGTAGGGGGTTAGGTTGTTTGGTTTCAATCTTTAATTCCACGATGTAGCTTTTTTAAAAAAATGAATTATTTTTCTAACAGTTATTGGAAGAATTAAATAAGCATTGTCATGACAAAAAATGATTCATGTGTTGATATTTTAAAAACTTTTTATCAAAGAAATATTTATCTTACAAAAGATAAATGCTTTGATGTTTTAAACGGAAATCAAGAATATGGAGTATTTCTTAAAACCGCCGGAGATTTAGTATTTTTAAAATGTTCAAAAAACAATCTTATTGTTATTGCATCTGATGGCGCCGCCTTCGACGATAGACACTTCGCGGCTGGTAGTTGCACCGTAGGTGCCGCCACCCCCGAAAGGGGTACCAACGGGGGCAAAGCCCCCGTTGGCGCCGCCGAAGGCGGTAGACAAAGAATTATTAAAAAAATACCATGTGAATTTGATTTTAATTACTTATTAGTAGGAGAGATTTGTCAAGATGTTATATACATCTTTGATTTTCTCTGTATCTCTTTAACCTATAAACAAAGAGTTAGTATTCTTCAAACACTTTTGTTACCTTCTTCGTGCAAACTGCGTGATATTTATTTTCCGACGGTAACAAACATTTTTAAAATGTTACTTATCTTTGCACAAGAAATTGAACAAAACGAACAAAATTCAATTATTTTTATACCATGTAACGTCACTATGACAATACATACTCTATTTCAACATCCAATATACGAATGGAGATCTTTAAAAAGCGCAGGTGTTTCAAGTCTATTAATTCGACATAAAAAAGTATATTGTAAGATTTCTGTTGAAGAATTTAATGAAATTCATAAAGGCAATGTAATGTTTTTTAAATCCCCTTATTTTGGTATCGTATTTGGAAGCGGAGATCCCTCCGATTCAGTTGTTTTATGTCCCGCCGCCTCGGAAACATGCACATCGTATAACCTTTGTGAGCGATGCGATACTAACGAAGAAAAAGTAGTAGATTGCGTTTACACACTTTCTGGGTGGATTCCGCTAAGTATATCCCTAGAAAAAACTCGGGCCTTGAAAAACAACTCACTTTTTCAAGGCCCAGATAATTGGAAAGCTGTAAAAGAATTAACTGACAATTTCAAAAACCAGCTAGATTTTAATTCCTTGTGTAAATTATAAATGTGTTTTATTATTTAACATAATCGATATGATTATGTTAAAAATTTGTTTATTTACCATCAAGCGCGTTCGTGCTTGATGGTGGCCGCGGGGTGTACAGTGGTTGATTATAAATTATATAAAAATCTAGTTGAAACTGCCTTAATTTGAAATTTGTTTAACAACAGTTAATTTAATTAATAAAGATAAGATGACGCGACCTAAATTTGAAATGTTTGCTTATCACTGGGTTTTGGAGGAGTCTAAAACAACTTCTGTTCGAATTTATGGAATCGGATGTACAGAAGACGGAGAACAAAAAAATATATGTTTAAGAGTTGAAAATTTTAAACCGTATTGTTACATTCAAATTCCAGACAAGTCTCCTTCAACAATAGGGACTGTTTTAAACATGATTGGCCCGTATTGTATACAAAATTCTCATAAACGTGTTTCAAGGTATCATCTCTATAACACACATAACCAAAACCACTGTGAGCGCGCTGCGCCCGTCACTGAAGGGGATGAAGGACAAACAACAACTAAAGAGAAAAATAAGTGCATAGCCGCTCCGCGGCCGCCGCCGAAGGTGGTATATCGTCAAAAAAATTACTTTTTGCAAGTGTTTTTTCAAAACAAAAAAAATATGCAAGATGCGGTATATGTTATAAATCGTTATTCTTCAACAGGTAATATAAATTCTTCAAAAAACGCAGAAAAATTTTCACGTTTCGGAAACAAATTTCCGGGTCCACAACATAGTTCTCAAAAACCATTGAGTCTTTCTGTCCATGAAAATAATGCTTCTCCTATTTTACAATTAATCTGTGCGTGCGATATAGACACAACAGGTTGGATTAATTATGAAAAACATAAACGTGTTGAACCGGATGAAATGATAACAACATGCGATGAAGAATATTTAGTTCTTTATCAACAGCTATCTCGAGGGATTACGTCTACAACTGTAACACCTAAAATTATGGCTTTTGACCTTGAAGTAAACTCTAGCATACCATCAAAAATGCCGTCAAACGAGCTTGATGATGCAATTTTTCAAATTTCATGTGTTATCACAGAGCCTAATAAACAAAGACGAAAAATATTATTATCTCTTGCTCCTAAACAGAAAATAGAAAAAGATTCTAAAATTTTAGATCATACTAGTCTGGATAATACGAGCGATGATCATCAACAGATGATAAATATATTAAAAAATGAAAACATTGATACGGTTTTATATTCTACAGAAAATCAATTATTAGACGGGTTTATACAATTAATTATACAAGAACGGCCAAATATAATGGCCGGGTTTAATATTTTCGGATTTGATCTTGAATATACTATAAAACGATGTGAACGATTATGTTTGTTAGATAAGCTTAAACTTGCCGGGTTTAATAAATCTTGTTTCGCAAAACAAGAAGAAATTAAATGGTCTTCTAGTGCCTATAAAAATCAAAATTTTAGTTTTATTAATTGGGAAGGAATATTATTGCTTGATTTATTGCCAATAATTCAAAGAGATCATAAATTAGACACTTATACATTAAAGAATGTTTCAAAAGTCTTTTTAAATAATGATACTAAAGACCCTGTAAGTTATAAAGACATTTTTAAAGCTTATAGAACTCGTGAAAGAGATTTATTGGCGGTTGTAGGTAAATATTGCGTTCAAGATTCAAATTTATGTATTGAATTGTTAGAACATCTTAAAACATGGGTCCAACTAAGTGAAATGGCACGTTGTTGTAACGTTTCGATTTTTGCGATTTTCACTCAAGGACAACAAATTCGTTTATATTCGCAAGTTTATAGATTTTGCACAAAAAATAATATCGTTGTTACAACCAATGGTTATCAGGCCAAATCAAATGAACGATATAGAGGGGCGTTGGTCCATGAACCCGTTCCGGGTTATTACAAAAATGTATGTCCTCTTGATTTTGCGAGTCTTTATCCTTCTATAATCATAGGAAAGAATATTTGTTATAGCACGTTTATTCCCCCTGAAATTCAACTCCCACCTGAATATTATAATAATTTTGAATGGGAAGATCATGTGGGATGTGAACATGACGAGAACGTTATTCAAATAAACAGCCTTACTCGAGATATTGATGAATTAGATAAAAAAATTAAATCTCTTCGATATATTCGAGACAATGTCCACACCCCTGAATTGAAAAAGACAGGAGTTACTAAAATAGAATATAGAGCAAGAATCCAACAAAAAATAGATTTACTTGTAACACAACAAAAACCTTTACGTGAAAAACGCCAACATCTTAAAAAATCCAAACCTAAAGATCATGAAGACGAAGACGGAAATAAAATAAACGGGATTATGTGCGCAAAAAGATGTTATAGATTTTTGAAACCCGAAATTCACAAAGGGGTTATACCAACAATTATTCAAAACTTACTAGATTCTAGAGAGAAAGTTAAGCAAGAAATGATAAAGTGTTCACCCGAACAGAAAACCGTGTTGGACAAAGAACAACTAAGTTATAAAATCAGTGCCAATAGCTTTTATGGAAGTTTTGGTGTAACTAGAGGATATTTACCTTTTATGCCAGGCGCAATGACAGTTACTTATTGTGGTAGAGAAGCCATCACAAAAGTAATAAAACTGGCTACAACCAACTTTTCAGCGCGACTTGTTATGAGTGATACAGATTCTACATATTTAATATTCCCAGAAAAATATAAAACTCATTCAGAAATTTGGGATCACGCTCGAGATGTTGCTAATCAAATCACAAATTGGAAAGAAAACGGCGTTAGATTCTTTCCTGCTGCTATAAAATTAGAGTTTGAAAATGTTATTTATTCCAAGTTTTTAATTGTTGCAAAAAAAATGTATTTATATAAATCTTTAAATTCAGACGGACGAGAATCAGATAAGATTGGTAAAAAAGGAGTTGTGCTAGCACGGCGTGACAATTCACAAGTTGTCAGAACCGCTTATGAAACTATTACAGATATGATTTTTAGTTCCAAAACCCCCTCAGACATATTAATATACCTCCAATCATATGTGAGAAAAATGTATAACGGAGAAATGCCTGTTGAAGATTTTGTAATTACAAAAAGTGTTGGAGATACCGAAACAGCAGAAAATGGGCGGTTGGGAAATTATGTAATAAGAAAAAATTTACCCGATGATTTAGAAGAGCGACAAAAACTTTTAGGACATTCAAATGAACGAGATTATTATATATCACAATGCCCTCCTCAGGTTCAACTTGCAGAACGAATGCGAAAGAGAGGCGTTCCTGTGGCTAGCGGAAGTCGAATAGAGTTTGTTGTTATTACCAAGCCCGGCACTAACGCGTTGGGACAAAAAATGGAATCTTATGATTATTTTCTGAAATATAAACATATTTTACAACTGGATTATACATATTATGCTGAAGCACTGATAAATCCAATTTCACAGTTGTTTAATGCAATTACTTCTCAATATTCTGAAAACGAAGAATCAGGAGTGATTAAGGATATTATAAACGATATTGTGGTAGAAAAACGACAACAAGAACTTGATGCAAAACCAACTTTTATATTAGCACGTCCAGGACATCCCTATACAATCCTCGGCACCTGTGGTGTCACGATATTAGAATAACCGATTTTATCATTATTTTCACCCCCAAAAAGTGAAGAGACCTTCTTGACCCGCGGCCCTACAATTCTTAAGAAAGATTTCTTAAGAATTATATATGTATTTTATTCGACAATTAATCGTAATTGCATCCCGCCTTGGTATAGTCGTCGGGCACCCGAAAGTATGATCTAAAAATTTTGGCCAACGCGTCATGTACATAGGCAAATCCAATACCTCTAATATTAGTATTTGGAAAAAAATTTCCTACATCACAAGTATACATCCCTCCGCGAGGATCCCAGTTATGTTTGGGGCAGTTCGTTATTAAATCATCATCTGTCATCTTTAGACTTGGAATATATGCCCCTAATTGGTATAATACATTTTTAGATCCCGGGCCGTCATCGCACCCCTTGCTAATATGTGGTGTCAGATTTGCTTTTATAGAAGCAAGCGCATCAACCACTATTTTGTATACCGTAGTAGGATAATCGACACCTCGGAACTGATAATTATAAGTATTGGAATTTTTCACTATATCAGGGTCTGCTGATAATAAATATTCACTTTCTTCTACCTTAGAAATAATATCTACTGCTAAGTCGTTCATTTCCGCGGGTATTGCGTTTCGGGCCATGAGACTAGACATTGTATTTGATATTCCTTCTAACCATGGCGTGATGGTTTTTTTCAAATATTGTAGAGTGTTGGTATTAATTTCAGCATCGGGCGAGAAAGGGCTGTACACAGGGATACTTTTTTCAGCTTCAAGCCTATCCTTATATCTCTCTACTTCATAATAATATCGTTGGTTATCCGTCATGTAATCAACATTAGGTGGTTGAGGAGGCGTGTATGGATCGGGATCGACATAATAACGGAGCGTAGTATAAATCGTGCTTAATCCTCCAAAAATGGCCGAAACTAAACTAGTAACCTCCCTAGTAAGGGGGTTGTCAACAGCCATTCCTAAAACATTTCCTAAAACATTTCCTGTAATATTATAAACCTCCGTGGCGAGTCCTGTAGTAGCATTATAAAAGCTTCTGAAGGGCGCTGTAGTAATATTATAAATGCCTAAAACGGTACCTGTAGCGATATCATAAACCCCTTTGGCGGCTCCTGTAGTGGTATCATAAAGTCCTTTGACATTTTCGACGGCAGTATCATAAACGCCTAAAATGGAACCTGTAGTAGCATCATAAAACCCTCTGACGGCTCCTGTAGTAGTATCATAAAGTCCTTTTACACCTTCGACGGAAGTATCATAAACGTCTACAACGGTTCCTGCGGCATCATAAAACCTTTTAACAACACCCTTTGAAGTGGTCTCATAATATTCTTTTATTCCTCCTGTAAGTCCGAAATCAAACCCATAATAATTTGCCACAAGCGCAGATCCAGCTACAACTCCTACCCCGACAGCTAGTAAAAACATTTTTTTCCCAGGACCGTATGTTTGCCAATATGTATATCCACGTTTCGGTTTTGTGATAGGGCTTCCATTTATATATATATCTAAATTATCAGCGGTAATTTTTTCTCCTTTTATAAATATCGATTCGTTTTCTAGAGTTGTCCTCAATAAATATTCTTTTTCTTTTAAAGAATCATTATCATCAAGAGACGGTCGGTAATTTACGTTTATATTTTTCACTATTTCTTTCAGTCGATGAATGCTGGCTTTTTCTTCCTCTAAAAAATCTTGATGATTTGAGATAATTGTGGACGGAATTTGTGATGAAGATTTTATTCCGCTGCGTGTTTTATCAGTTTGTACAGGTAAAATGTTTATTTGCGTTGATAAGCTCTCTAAAGAATTTTTTAATAGTTCTGCATTTTCTAAAGAAGTTGTTCTTATGGTAGCCGACAAAATGTTGCGTGGAATGTTATTCATCGTCCATGTATTAACTTCACATTCTCTTAAAGAACTTCCTGTTTTCTTTATTAGATTTACTATCATAGCCGGAACAGCGAGTGATAGAAAAGGTTTAATATCCTCCCAAACCATCTTAAAACCGTAAAAAACTTTCATTTTATTCCCCATGAGTCTGGTTCTTAGAAAAATATTATCAAACGGTTGAGCCATCAATAGGTTGGATACATGCATAGCAACATCAGGGTTAACAAAGTTGTAGGTATAAACATATCTATGGAACCTCGAATCCGAGAAGCGTATTTTTTTTCCCGACACAAACTGTCCTCCATTCTCTAATACCAAATTTTCGACATCTGTAAGAATAGGAATGTCTAAAGAATTGTAGGTTGCGGTGAAAAACATATCAACAGCTTGTGAATCTGATAGTTGAATGGGGGTTAGTACTATTTCGGGAGTATAATTTTTAAAATCTATATTTAATATATCTCGAGCCTGGTTTGCATCCGCTTCTGTATCAAACCTAGCAATTATTTCAATTTTAGGAATAGTGGCTGGTTCTTCGTCAACACTATATGTAAGAACAATTCCATGTAGCTGGCTGATTTGTTTGTTTACAGCTTCTGCAATGTCTTCTGCTTGGGCTGTTAAAGAAAGAGGAGGGGCCGTTTTATCAACTTCCTGTGTCAAAGGGGTAATCTTTGTTGACAAGATAGTTACGTCATAAGGTTTTGAACATTGCCGCATAGGGGATGGCGGACAAGATTCGCTGCTGTCATCCGGTTCAACCTCCGAGGGTATCACAGTTAAATATTGTGAGGCTTGTGCTGGTGATTCGTTTTGTTTTTTTTCGGGGGCTAAAAACAATATTGTTTCTTCAACGGCTTCACGAGGTGTGATGGTTTTAGAATTCAAATTCTGAGACATGAGGGGTGGAGGAGTGGCAAAGACATCCCCGTCGGATGGTGATAACGAGGGTTGTGAGCGCGCCGAGGCCCAGAGGGTCTCCGCTCCCGCCGCCGAAAGTTCTGACCGAACAGAGGTTTGAGGGGATGTTCGTGCAGTCGCTCTCGAGATCGAAGCAAGCTCGTTAACAGTTTCTGCAGGCGATAAAATTTTAGGAAGCGTATCCCCTACCATGTTCATAAGCGCATCATAATCCAAAGTTGTTATTATAGGTTGTTGCTCTTCCTCTTTTGTTAACGGGACGTCTTCCGGAACACAAGGTTCCGTTTCGCGATGATCCATTACTGTACCAGCATAGCCTTCGGCCATGTTGGTACCGCCGCAGGAGCCGCCACTCTCTGGTGGAGGGGGTGGGTACGAAGGCTGGGGGATAATATCTGGTTGATTCTGAGGAGAGATTACCATCAAACGATTCGCGTTTGATGGTGGCCGCGAAGCGGCCACGATTCTAGGGTTTTTATTTTTTTTATATAAAATTTTAACATTTTTGATTTGCGAAATTTTGTCTGAAATATCTAACGAATCGTTTATGTTATCAAACTCGCACAAAAGCGTAACGATGTCACCCTTGATTATAGGACCCTTAATGATTTTACCACCATACTCATTAAATATCAGACTAAGTTCGTATACCACCCGCGAACGATGTTTTCGGTAAGTTTTTATCCCTACACGAAATGTTGGAAGCGTTTCAGGTTGTTTTTCAAAAGATGTAAGCTGAGGTGATAAAGCGGCAACTGTTTCCTGTGCTGGAAACTCGCCGGTTTTATCAGTTGAAAAATCAATAAGGTGTGGTATACCTAGTGGAGCTCGAGCTCCACCTTCGAGACCTTCACCTTCAAAATCTTCACCTTCGAGAGTTCCTCCACCTTCAAAATCTTCACCTTCGAGAGTTCCTCCACCTTCGAGGCCTTCACCTTCGAGACCTTCACCTTCGAGACCTTCACCTTCGAGACCTTCACCTTCGAGACCTTCACCTTCGAGACCTCCACCTTCGAGAGTTCCTCCACCTTCGAGACCTCCACCTTCGAGAGTTCCTCCACCTTCGAGAGTTCCTCCACCTTCGAGATCTTGGTCGTGGTCAAAATCAAATGATCTGGAGGAGGTCGACACCTCTCTTGCCATTTTATAAATATTTTCACGGGGTAGAGATTTTGATTTATTATATTTTATTAAGTCAGACGCTAAATCGGGTCCTATTGTTATATTTCCTATGGAATTGTCTTTACTGATTAAACGAAATGATGAAATTTTTTCTACTAAAGATGTTTGCAACACTCCTTTATAAGGAGTGTTACCGCCTATTAAAGCTTTTCTACGTATTAAAGATTGTTGTAAGGGGGATGGTGTTTGAATTTGTATCTTAGATGGAACAATAATTTGTTCTTCATTAAAAGAAAGAGGATTATAAACACCCCCGATGGGAGATTCCCCTACCTGTCTAGATGCAAAACGTTTGAAGGGTGAGACGGTGAAAGGCTCCGGCGTCGGACCTTGCCATTGCATTAAAGGGGTTGGAATACTTGTTGATGACAACGACGGAACTTGTCCTTGAATTGGAGGAGTTGGACTTCTTGTTGATGGGAACGATGGAACTTGTCCTTGAATTGGAGGAGTTGGACTTCTTGTTGATGGGAACGATGGAACTTGTCCTTG
>Ga0209668_10001392_pt1 | contig 10307 bp, 7 predicted proteins | sample FrelakmetPLP11PL_FD_187150 | JGI IMG/M metagenome (GOLD analysis project Ga0209668, IMG submission 187150) | Freshwater lake sediment microbial communities from the University of Notre Dame, USA, for methane emissions studies - PLP11 PL (SPAdes)... | ecosystem: Environmental > Aquatic >... | reverse complement strand
GGAGATACCGTTAACCTCGCCTCCCGAATGGAGAGTAGTGGGGAGGTCGGTCGTGTGAATATTTCTGCAACTACTTATTCAATGATAAAAGAACAATTTGCATGCGAATATCGAGGTAAAATTGCAGCAAAAAATAAAGGAGAAATAGATATGTATTTTGTTCTCCAACAAAATTAAGCTATTTCGATATTTTACATTTTTGATTAATTCCTTGTTTTCCAAATTTTTTTAATTTGGTTTGTTTAAATTATATTTTTTATGCGCACACTATTACAGAAAATTTCAATTTACTGGAATTTGATTATTTCGCTAGGGTTAATAATTTCAGATAACAAATGGCAAAAAAGGCGCATACGAATGCTGAATGGCATATCCGCTATTACTGTAATATTTTTAATTGCTTATGCACTAATGTATAAAGGTATTGATCATGATATTGTTTTTTGGGAAAGTTTTCTAAGTGCAATTGTATATGCTTGTGTTCTCTTTTTTTCCTACATTCGTTGGCATAATTTTTCTTGTCATTTTTTTACAATATTCAGTATCGTTTTTTTTACATGTTTAGCATATATACATGGAAGATATATAGCAGCCGAATATATTTTGGTAGCTGCAAGTATTTCAAGCATGCTTATATTTCGTAATTTTCGCATTATAGTTTTCTATTTTTTTTTGAATATAACTTGCTTTGCTTTTTGCAAGTATTCATTCACTTTAGCTGAACCTATTTTATATATGCCTCATGCCCAGAGTTTGTATTTTGGAAATCATGCGAACATGTTTATTGTGTTATTTTTGATAGTTACATATTTTAAATCTGAAAACCTCCGACAAGAAATATTACTGGAAAGTCAGAATGAGTCTTTAGAGCAGGAAAAAATTAAATCCGACAATTTACTTAGGAATATTCTTCCAGCTGAAACTGCAGAGGAACTTAAATTAACTGGTAAAGCCCGTTCCAGAAAATTTGATGCCGTAACTATTTTATTTTCTGATTTTAAAAATTTTACATTGGCTTCCGAAAAGATGAGTCCGGAAGAGCTTGTTGATGAAATTCATGAATATTTTAGTTGTTTCGATGCAATAGTAGCAGCTTTTGGTATAGAAAAAATTAAAACTATTGGAGATGCCTACATGTGCGTAGGTGGATTGCCGGATGTAAATCAAACACATGCTTTCGATGTTGTTTCAGCTGCATTGAAAATGCAGGAGCAAGTTGATAGACTAAAGATGGAAAAACAGGCTGCTGGTAAATTATTTTTTGATATTCGAATTGGCATCCATACTGGACCTGTAGTAGCGGGAATTGTAGGTACAACCAAGTTTGCTTATGATATTTGGGGGGATACCGTTAACATCGCTTCCCGAATGGAGAGTAGTGGGGAGGTCGGTCGTGTGAATATTTCTGCAACTACTTATGCACTAGTAAATGAACAATTTGTATGCGAATATCGAGGTAAAATTGCTGCCAAAAATAAAGGTGAAATTGATATGTTTTTCGTTAAACATCGATTACATTGATTTAGACAGTTGATTTTTTTCTGATAAAATAAAAAAATATACACTCCCTCATGTATATCAATGGTGCTTTATTCTCTTAACCACCCCACCTGAAGTTTCCTTAATGGTATTTGCAAATACAAACGCTGCCGGGTCGATTTCGGCAATCAAGTTTTTGAGTCGACGCAGTTCTAAGCGGGTAATTACCGTAAAAATGATATCACAATCACTACTAATGCCATATTTTCCCGGTAAAAATCCTCTCTCTCCCTTATAAATAGTAATGCCTTTTCCCATGGTATTTACCAGTTGATACTTGATTACTTCACTTTTCGACGATATAATGGTTACCCCTGTATAAGCCTGAATACCTTCTACCACGTAATCAATACAACGGGTGGCAGCGAAATAAGTCAAAATTGAGTAAAGAGCAGTCTCTAAACCAAATTTAAAAGCTGCAATCGAGAATATTAAAATGTTGATGCCCAGTATAATTTCTGTGATAGTAAATGAACTTCTTCTAAGTGTATATAATGCCACTACTTCAATACCATCTAGTGCCGCTCCTGCCCGCATTACCAAACCTACCCCTGTTCCTAAAAATACACCCCCAAACAGCGAAATTAATAATTTGTCGTGCGTTAATGCAATGGTTGGAATAATCTGTAGTATTCCTGCTAATAACAAAACAGCTAATCCCATTCGAATGGCAAACCGCAAACTCACCATAAAATATCCAATAATCATCAAGGGCAAATTCAATAGAATTAATAACAAGCCCAGATTTATGTGGGTACTCTCATGAAGCAGCAGCGCCATACCGGTTATACCACCATCGAAAAAATGGTTGGGCACCAAAAATCCATCCAGGGCAATAGCTGCTAGTGCGGCCCCGATAATCATTAATAAGGCATCCCGAAACTGTTGAATTAAATCCTGGCGTTTAGAGTGAGGAGAGGTACTTTGTGTCAATACTCTAATTTGCTCCAGATGTTCCTGTTTAAGTGGCTCAAATGACTTAAGTGCATACTCTGTAAAATATTTATGACTCGAAATAAAAGTAAGCTGCACCTGGTTCCAGTCATGCTTTGCCTGTAATAATCCAAGACTGCGTAACTCCTGCTCCAGTAAAGCCGCACGGGAATAATACTCATTGCTACCCAAATAAGACAAGTCGGCATCACAAACTATTTTTGCCAAAAGATTTTGCGGATTCTGTGGTATTTTGGTTGCTAAGATAATGGCAGCAACCTGGTCTATTTGTTCGGCACTATAGCCATAATCGGGTAGCCATTTTTTAGCATACTGGCACGAGGTTTCTTCATGGTTCAGGTGTGAATCTAAAAATCCAACATCGTGCAATAAGGCAGCTGTTTTAACCAGTAGCATCTCATCTTCTGTGAGTCGCTCATGAGCTCCAATTTCTATGGCCATCGCAACTACCTGTTCAGTATGCAATGCATTATGATAGGTAAGCTGCTTGGCAAGATGCAGTTTCAGTTGCTCGATTACAAAAGGATACAATTCATCAAATCGCATGATGGAAAAGCCATTATGGGCAATCAAATATAGTTAATTTATAAATGTTTTTTAGTGATTATCAGAATCCAATTCGAAAAAATGCCCTGGAACGAATTGTATATTCCTAAGCTTATTACCAAAGTTTCAAGAATCTTGTTCAATATAATATAAAATCAATTTTCTACTGAATTATATAATGTTTTGTAGTTCCCAATTACAATCATTTTTCTAAATACATCATTTTTGCCGGATAATTTGCAAAGTTTTTAAGCCTGTTGCATCGATACGATTCCCCGTTAACAATTTGCTATGTTAATATATTGTGGTTTTGGTATCTGATAACATATGCCCACACTAACTGCAGCTATTTTAGGTGCTAAATATATAATTATGTGGGATACCATATTTTTTTGGTGCGTTTATGTACTGGATTATGGTGCGAATCTAACCGGACTCACTTACAATCGGATCAATGTAATTATTTTCTGCATCCTTTGGCCACTGTTTACTTTGTATTGGTTTATATTATCTTACCGGGCTCGTAAACAGATTTATCGCTTGCTGCATCCTACTGATATGCCCAATCATTTTTCATTATTATTTCCGCTGCTCAGCAAAATATTCAGTAAAAATAAATAATCTAGCATGTACAAATTCTTAGTGCTATTTTTTTCATTCTATTTACTTTTTGTTCTACAAACTTTGGCACAAAACAAGTATTTTATCAATTATTTTCATAAAGCTGAAAAATATTTTCAGGAGGAGGAATTTACATTTGCAAAACTTTACTATGATTCTGCCTTGCTTAAAAATCCGAATCACACAGCGTCTTATTTTAAAAAAGGGTTGTGTTATTTTATTTTAGAAGATTATCAATCTGCTATCAAAGATTTTAATCGAACTATTTCGTTAGGTAATCGTTTAGCATTGGCTTATTCTTTAAGGGCTGACTGCAAAATGAGAATGGGAAATATCGATGGCGGTTTGCTGGATTTAGATACTACTATTCAACTGGAACCCAATAATTATGATTACAGAGTGGATAGAGGGTTGGCTTTCTTTGCAGAAGATCATTATTATAAGGCATTGTCAGATTTTTTTTATGCTTATGATTTAGATAGTACACGTTTTAAACTCAATTATTACATCGGGTTAATTTTTGTTAATTTAAATGAGTCAGATTACGCACTGAAGTATTTAAAAAAATCCCTTGCTGTTGACTCGACAAATGATGATTTGAATATTTTACTAGCACAAAACTACTTTGAAAAGAAAGATTATGATCTTGCTCTTAAATTTGTAAACCAATGCATAAAACCGAGTGATACAGAAAGTGTAAAATATTATTTAAGAGCGCTGATTTATTTTTTTAATCATTCTTCAGAAGATAATGCACTAGGTATTGCAGACGTGAAAACTGCTATTCAACTGGGCTCTGATTTGGCAATCATTTTTTGGAAAAAATATTTTGAAGATTGTATAGAACCCTTCAAAAAACTTTAATATTAATAGTTTGGCTAATTATTATTTTGTACAGACAATCATTAGGTACAATCCTTTGGTGTGAATTTGCTCATTCGATTTGAGGAATTCTTGGGATGGATATTAGATTGATAGTGACTTTTGTGTTTTCAGATTGTAGTAAATATAACGAAAATATTTTGCAGCTTACAAGTGATTTTATTTGCTTTTTTTGATAATTCTTAAATCCCTACCTTTAAGTTCGATTCTGATAAGCACTGCTTATGCGCCAACGGTTAGAAGATCAAAACGACGATTGCCTGATACCCTATCTTAAAGAAGGGGACATGGATGCATTTGCTGTAATTTACCAGCGGTATCATGGAGCGCTTTACCGCAATATATACCGGCTTACCAAAGATTCAACTGTTTCAGAGGATTTATTACAAGATACCTTTATACGTTTCTGGCAACAACGAACCCAATTGTTACCCGGGAAGTCTATTTCAGGTTGGCTTTTTATGATTAGTTATCATATTGGTGTTAATTGGCTTAAGCACCAGTTAGTAGAGGTTAAAGCCAAAGCCGCTTTAACCGAGCAGCATGTAGATACCGATATGCCCACCTACGAGCGTTTAATGCAATTGCTCGAGCTAGCTTTACTTAAATTGCCTCCCCAAAAACGAAAGGTTATCGAACTGTGTAAGTTAAACGGTCACACATATCAACAGGCTGCAAGGGAAATGAACATTTCTAGTCATACTGTAAAAGAATATGTATCTGATGGCATGAAGGCGATTCGTGATTTTGCCTTATCTCATCCAGAATTTAAGGCATTAGTCCCCCTTTTTTGGTTGATTTCAAAAAATTCTTGACGTTACCCCCCCCCCGATTCGATTTGTTCGTTGTATTTATAATATAACGAAAAGGTTTGCCAGGTGGATCAAAATCGAATCCGACTCGAAGCATTATTACAAAGTTCTTCACTCACCGATGCCGAAAAGCAATGGTTATGGGAGTATTTACAGCAATCAGACACCCCCGAATTACTGGAATTATTACTTGATAAATTTGCCGACGATTTGGCTACTGATGCTCAAACTATTAAACAACCGATACATCCCCCAGATTTCAGTACTCCTATACAAACTACCGAGCCAGTTGAGCCTTTTTATGCTGCTCCCTTAAAAAATATCATTCAAACCGGAACCCGTTGGCTGGCAGCAGCGATTGTTTTGGGGTTAGTTTTTTCAGTCTATTGGTTGTTACGTATTACTCCCGAGCCTCATCAGAAAAATAATATCCAAACTGCAATGCCGGTAGATGTTGCCGCACCGGGTGTTAGTAGGCCCACCATAGTTCTGGCAAATGGGGAACGCGTATTGCTAGATAGCAATTACAAAGGAATCATGGCCAGTGAAGGGGGAGTTCAGATTGAGCGTTCTGCATCTGGAAATATTACCTATCATGGGGTTGAATCTGCTAACCTTTATAATACCCTTGTAAATCCAAGGGGAAGCAAACCGGTTTTATTAACACTTAGTGATGGAAGTAGTGTTTGGTTAAATAGCGAAAGTTCCCTTCGATATCCCGTATTTTTTACGGGAGCAGTGAGATCAGTAGAAGTAACTGGGGAAGCTTATTTTGAAGTGGCTAAAAACCCTAGTAAACCCTTCCGGGTTAATCTGGGTGCGAAGGGCACAGTAGAAGTTTTGGGAACCCATTTTAACATCAATAGCTATGAAGATGAGTCGGCAACCCGAATTACCTTATTGGAGGGAAGTGTTCGTGTGATGGCTCCATCGGCTCAGATGGTGATTTTAAGGCCGGGACAACAAGCTGCTTATTCAAACACTCGTTCAGAAAAGAAAGAGCTGGCAATTTATAATCAGGTAGATCTGAATGCAGTGATGGCATGGAAAAATGGCTATTTCAATTTCCAGCATGCCGATTTGTTAACCGTTATGCGTCAACTTGCACGTTGGTACGATATTGAGATTCACTATGAGGGAACTCCGCCAACTCGATATTTTGGAGGTGAAATGCAACGTGATCTTAATCTATCTGAAGTATTAAAACTGCTGGAAAAAAATAATGTTCATTTCCGAATTGAGAATCGAACCTTGTTTGTGAAACCTTAAATAAATATTAGTTACATAACGTCCAACCAACTTACACCCATTTAAATTTTTCAATAACCCAAACTTTGCTACGCTATGAAATTGTATGAGGAAAATCAATTGTCGAAATCGGATTTGCAGAATGTGCATCCCCGAACCGGTTATCGGCAATTCAATCCGGTATTTGATTCAGGAAAACAATCAAAAATTTTGCTAATTATGAAAATGACAACCTTGTTGATTGTGGTGGCTATTTTGCAGGTATCCGCCAAAACGACTGCGCAAAATGTTTCTATTTCCGGTAAAGAAATGTCGCTAGTAAAAGTTTTTGAAACCATCAAATCACAAACTGGTTATGTGTTTTTTTATGATGCAGCATTATTGCAGCAAAGTAAACCGGTTACCTTATCTGTAAAAAATCAACCCCTTACTGATGTGCTGCAGCAAGTATTTAGTTCGCAGCCATTGAATTGGACAATTGTAAATAAAACAATTACCATAACGCCCAAAATAATTCAAAGTGTTCCCGAAACACTTGCTATTGAGCAACAGGCAGCAAACATTGTAAAGGGTAAGGTAGTTGATGAAAATGGTCAACCACTTCCCGGAGCTTCTATATTAATTAAAGGAACCGGTAAAGGAGTTAAGTCTGAAAATGACGGGAGTTTTTCCATTGAAACCAATACAGATGTAACACTTGTTATTTCATATGTTGGATATGAGAGCTTAGAAATGAAAACATCTGGTCAAGCCTTCATTACTGCCCGTTTGAAACCATCCATAAGTGTGATTGAGCAAACTGTTGTAGTAGGATATGGTACACAGCGGAAAAAAGATTTAACAGGTTCCATTTCCACCGTAAAAGGAGATGCCCTTGCAAAGCAGCCGGGCAATAATCCGATTTCCTCCCTTCAAGGAAGAGTTGCTGGTTTAACCATTGCAAATACCGGAAGGGCAGGAGCTAGTCCGGTAGTGCGCATTAGAGGTGTGAATAGCACCAATAGTGCCAATCCGGTTTATGTGGTGGATGGTATATTACATGATAATATAGATTTCCTCAACCCTGCTGATATTGAAAGTATTGATGTTTTACGTGATCCTTCTTCCATCGCAATTTATGGATTACGGGGTGCGAATGGAGTAATTGCGGTTACCTCAAAAAAAGCAAGTAAGGGAGAAACGAAGATAAATTTTCAAAGTACGGCAGGTATCCAAAAAGTGAACGACAGGATAGAAGTGGTGAATGCAGACGGATTTAAAAAGTTATACAATGCCCAACTTTCTAATTTAGGAGCTGCGCCTTTCGATTATACCAATTATAACGCAAATACCGATTGGCAAGATCTGGTTTTGCGCAATGCATTAATTACAGCCAATAATTTGAGTGTATCAAATAGTGGGGATAAAAGTACCACTTACCTAAATATTGGGTACACCAATCAGGAGGGAGTTTTGCGAAACGATAATTACAAGCGCTATTTGGCAAGAGTGAATCAGGAAATTCGCTTTAACGATAAAATTAAAGTTGGTGCTGAAGTTACCGGTTATCACTGGTTGAGTAATCCTCCCGCTGCTTCTATCACAAATGCTTTATGGGCTGCCCCGATAGTGGGCGTTCAACAAGACCAAAATACCTATTATAGTATGCCCTCATTTCAGCGCGCACAGGTAGGTAATCCGATAGCAGCTTTAAACAGAGGCGATGGAACCAATTTGGATAAAGGATTTCGGATGATTGGAAATATTTATGGCGAAGTAAAGTTTGCAAAATATTTTACCTGGAGATCTACTTTTTATGCGGATCTGGCATTTAATACCAACCGCGGGTTTACCCGACTTCCTTACACATTCATTAATTTAGGCGAAGGATCAACTCCAACCAATACCAGTTATGATAACTCGGTAAAAACAGCAGTTTCACAAAGTCAGAGTGAATCTAAAAGATATCAGCAAGATCATACCCTACAATTTGCCAGAACTTTTAATGGTAAGCATGTGGTTGCTGCACTTGCCGGATTTACCTCTATCTATAGTTACAGTTCTTATTTGAATGCCAGTCGTAGAGATACTTCCGTAAATATTAATGACAATCCTGATTTTTGGTACATAGGAGTTTCCAATGCAAATAATCCGGGTAATTATGATGGGGGTGGAGGCGAGAGTGCCATTATGGGATATTTTGGAAGAGTGAGTTATTCCTATATGGGCAAATATTTATTAAATGCTACTGTTCGTCGTGATGGAAGTTCGAAATTTGCCCCTCAAAATCGTTGGGGAACTTTTGGTAGTGTAGGCCTGGGTTGGATTGTAAGTGATGAGAAATTCTTTAGCAAATTTAAAGGCATTAACTTCCTGAAAATTCGTGGAGCATGGGGTTTAACTGGTAATGCAAACGGGTTTGCCGACAATTTATATAAGCCAGGTGTATCCAATGCCTCAACTGCCATTTTTGGTGATAATATTTATAGTTCAATTCAATCTGCTTATATACCCGACCCGAACCTACATTGGGAAACAGTACGTGGAATTGATGTTGGATTCGATCTTCGTACATTGAATAATCGGATGAATGTAGAATTTACCTGGTATAATCGTACTACTTCAGATATATTAACTGCGGTTACCTTACCTAATGATAGCAGAAGTTTCTTTACCAATTTAGGACAGATTACGAATAAGGGAATTGAAGTGGCAATTGGATGGAATGATAAAATTGGCAAAGACTGGATTTATGGGGCATCTCTTAATTTTAGCTACAATCAGAATGTAGTAAACTCGATTGGTAACAATTTTAATTTCTCTATTATTGGAAATGGGGGAGCTAACTTAACCACTACCGGTCAATCCATTGGCTATTTCTACGGATATACACAAACCGGTATTTATCAATCCTCAGCCGATATGGCAAAGACGGCAACCTTTATTAATTCTTTGCCTGGGGATATCGCATTTAAAGATTTGAATGGCGATGGAATTATTTCTGCTGCCGATAGGGGATATATCGGTACTCCTTTTCCTCCCTATAGTTTCGGAGGTAGTTTCACACTGGGGTATAAAGGATTGGATGTTGAATTGGATATTCAAGGAATGGCAGGCCATAAGATTTATGCACAGCGACGTACATCAACTTTTGCTGTATTAAATTATGAAGCCAATCGATTGAATGCCTATACTACTCCCGGTACCTCGAACATTGAGCCTATTCTGGATAATACACGTGGAAATAATTTTCTCATGAGTACCTATTTCTTAGAACCGGGCGATTATTTCCGCATTCGTAATTTTCAAATAGGATACACGCTCAGTCAGGGTTTCCTCTCGAAAGCAGGTATTAAGAAAGCAAGGATTTTCTTGAATGCGCAAAATTTAAAAACCTGGAGTAAAGTAACCGGATATTCACCCGAACCCATTATTGGATCTATATTGGGTGGTGGTGCAGATAATGGAGCCTATCCTGTTCCGGCAATTTATTCATTTGGTATTAATCTTAGTTTTTAATTTGTAAATATTAGCATACAATGAAAAAGAATCTTACATATCAGTCTGCCTTTTCGTTACTGTTATTTGTGATTGTTCTGTTCACACAATCCGGTTGCAAAAAGGATTTTCTCGATACCCAACGTCAGGGCGCCTATGATGCAGATAATTATCCGTATCCCGGGGGCTCCGGCCCATATGATCAGTTTATTTTTGGCGCCTATAACG
>Ga0209668_10001391_pt1 | contig 10315 bp, 11 predicted proteins | sample FrelakmetPLP11PL_FD_187150 | JGI IMG/M metagenome (GOLD analysis project Ga0209668, IMG submission 187150) | Freshwater lake sediment microbial communities from the University of Notre Dame, USA, for methane emissions studies - PLP11 PL (SPAdes)... | ecosystem: Environmental > Aquatic >... | reverse complement strand
GCTGCGGGATGGAGGCCCGGCACCCTCATCGATCCCGAGGAACACCGGACAAAAGAGTTCTCCGAGCCGCTGGTCATGGTCGATCCCGTCGATCCGGGCCGGAATGTCTCGGCGTCGGTCTCCCTTGACAGGATGTTTGAGTTCGTGGAGCTGGCCCGGGGTTACCTTGAAGCCCCGTCACCGCTCTTCTTCTTTCCTCCTGTTGATGACCCCCTCACGAAGGAGGGTCTTGAACAGGCGATCCGGGAAAAAGGGACGGTCCTGCTGGGTCTCAGCTTCCCCACGCCTCCCTACATTGCCGATATCGTCGTGCCTCAGCTCCGCCGGAGCCTTGAGGCAATCCGTGCCCTTCTGGAGAGGAACGGATTTGTTGTCCATGCTACGGGGTGCGAGATGCATGATCTCTCCTGTATCCTCCTCTTCGAGCTTGCCAGCGGATTGGCTCCTCTTGCCCGGCGGCATACCGGCCCTCCGGTCTGGAACCAGCAAAATGCCGACAAGTTCTCCCTGAAGTATTGCGATGGCCCGGCCTCGCAACTCCTGTCCGGTCCCTTTATCGAGGACGGCCGTTACATCGTGGAAGTCCGGCGGAGATACACGGAGGCCGGGGATCTCCTTCGATCACCTGAAATACTCGAGGTGAGCCTGGGAAAGCATGTCCGGGTGTCCCTCGAAAAGGGCTGGGAGGTAAATCGGGACGGGGACTGCTGGTCCGCCGAATCTGCCCCCTTCATCACCCGTTTTTTTCAGAGGAAGTCCCCCCTGACAAGGATACGAAGGCTCGGGAAAAACTGTAAATAGATTGATATAAAAGGAAAAAAGACCTCTCCATCAACCGGAATGCCTCCTGGCGCACGGGAAATGAGGGCGATGCAAGGGTGGCATTCAAAGGTGACACGATGGAGAGAGAATCCGCAGTATCCCGAATTTTCCTGGCACTTATCCTCTCGGTGGCGATTATCATCGTTGCCGTAGTGATCGTCCTTCTCCTGTTCCCCCCTGAACCGGGCGGGATCCCCTCGTTCTCGGCCAATGCCGAGAGCTCGGGCGGCGTGGTCTACCTGTACCATGACGGAGGAAATGATCTCTTCGAAGGATCGACTATGTTTTTGGTGAATGGCAGACAGGTCCCCCGGAACGCTGTCACCTTCCTCCATGGGCAGGACTGGCCATGGACCGAAGGTGAGACAATCCGGCTGGACCAGCAGGTGACCGAACCTCCTGAACAGGTGGAGGTGATCTCTGTCCGGGGAAGCGACCGTGTCGTTGTTTACTCGCACGAGTTCGGGACCCTGACACCCATCATCACCCCCACTCCATCGACACCGGCAACAGGGGTTCCCACTTCAATACCGACGACGGAAATCTTGACGCCAACGACATCTATTGCAGCAACTGTCCCAACTCCGACCCCCTCCGTTCCTCTCCCACCCGTTGCGCTGTTCTCCGGCATCCCGAGAGACGGCGGTGCTCCCCTGACCGTCCAGTTCGAGGATCTCTCCACCGGAGAACCGGACTCATGGTCCTGGAGTTTTGGCGATGGACGAGGATCTCCTGAAAGGGACCCCTCGCACGTTTATGCCGATCCCGGGGACTACACGATCAGCCTGACCGTCTCGAACAGCCAGGGCTCGAATACCCGGATCCAGAGCTCGTATATCACGGTGAAGAAGCCGGTCGTGCAGGACGTTTACCTGGAGAGCAGCACCGGCTCTCTTCTGCCCGAAGGTTCCTTCAGGTTCGTCGTGTCCGGCCTGGCAGGGACGATTAAGATCGGCGGACAGGAGTACAAGTTCCAGGATGGAGACAGGGTGGAGCTCTCCCCAGGGGATGTCTCATCAGGAACTATCACTGTGAACGAGGGGGGTATTTCTGAATTCTCCTTCTCGGACGTCAGAATGATGGTGGATGGCCAGGAAGTCCGGAAGGGGATCGTCTCGGGTATCAACGTCCCTGACTATAGCGGGCTCTCATCGACCATGACTGTCATGGTCCCCTTACCCGACCCCCGATTTATCCTTTTTGTCGATGAGATGAAGATCATGCCCCCCGCCTCCGGAACGATCGTTCTTGCTGGTATCGGTCCTGAAAGTTCCGGTGGGATGTATGTCGCTGCAAAGAGCGGTTCTCTCTCCTTTACGGGCAGTGCCGGGGTATCTACCCTGAAATAATTTTTTTTCCGTCTTTTTCAGATAAGAAAGGCTATATTGATTCAGGAGAGAAATTAAGTCGTTTTCAGGTGATGTTGTGCAGAGAATACCGGCTCTCTTCTTTTTTCTCCTGGCGTTCCTCCTGGTGCTGCCCGCATCCGGTGCTATCGAGGAGAAGGTGATCATTTATCAGACAGACTTCTCGGCTGACCCCGGCTGGATGACCAACAACCCGTCCTATTACTACTGGGATGTTGGTAAGCAGGCCTACCACTTCCAGAGCGAGGGCGGGACCAATGGCTACAGCTTCATCCCGGTCACCTATGACGGCGGGCCGTTCGTCCTTGAGTACGACGTGTTGATCGAGAGTATCGAGCGCGATGGGGCTGTCAGGTTCGGTCTCACGGGAACAGAGATGGATATATCGCGGGGTACAGTGGTCCTTGGAGATTTCGGCCAGACAATTTACGGGAATATCATGGCCCTCCTGGTCATCGACCCGAACAACCATCTCTACCAGACCTCCAGCCGGGCCGATGACTACTGCGGGCAGCTCCCGAACTGTTACACCAGGGAGTTTGCCCCGAACACGACCTATCATGTGGTGATCCGGTATAACGACCAGATGAACCAGGCCGACATCAAGGTCACGAATCCGGACACCGGAGAGCTGGTCTGGGGATACTTTGTCGGTATCGGCAACGACATGCATTCCCTGTCCCGGCTGGCCATCACCACGAAGGGAGACTACGCCATCCGGAACAAGGCGATCGGGTCGATAGACAACGTGGTCTTCTCCACCTTCCGCGAGGTCACACCGACCCCGACCACTGTCCCGACCACGGTCCCCACTTCGGCCACCCAGACCCGCACGCCGACACCGACCCCGACACCCACCGAGTCGGCGGGAAGCCCCGTGGTCCTTGTCCTTGCCCTGGTCTTTGCCGGAGCGGTGATAGCCTGTTTCAGCAGGAGATAGACATCCAGGACTGATGCCCGTGACAAAAAAACAGGAAGAGCATGTCATCGAGGCGATCGGACGGTGCAGGATCGTGATCAGGGACGGGAAGGTGGTCGAGGTGGGTCCTCCTCTCATACGGGAATGCCCCCTGGCAAAAAGATTTGCCCGGCCCGTGCACCCCATCACGCCTGCAGCGGTGAAGGAGAACATCGAGCATCGCATCCGAGCCTTTGGCATGTGCACTGTCGACCGGCAGGTCCTTGCCTCAGGCGAGTACGTGGGTTTCGGTGCCACTGAGATCATCGGTTTCGGGCTCTCTGCCGGTACCTTCGATGCCGCGGTCATAGCCTGCGAGGGTGCGGGGACGGTGATCGCCACCACCCCGGAACTGGTCCAGGGCATCGGCGGAAGGATGTCGGGGCTGGTGACGACGATACCTATCCCGGAGGTCATTGCTGCCATCGAGCTGAACGGGGGGGTCGTCCCCTTCCGCGAGACAGCCGCACTCGATCAGGTTGAAGGTGTGCGGGTTGCCACTGCTGAAGGATATTCGGGTATTGCCGTGACGGTTGCCCTCCCCAAAGAGGCCCGAAGGATGAGGACGGCGTTTCCCACGGCCTTCATCATCGCGGTGCATACAACCGGGATAACCGCGGAAGAAGCCGCGGAGTTTGCCGACACCTGCGACATCGTCACCTCCTGCGCCTCTCGTGCCATCCGGGAAGTCGCCGGGAAACGGGCCCTCCTCCAGGCCGGGTCCGCCATCCCGGTCTTTGCCATGACACAGAAAGCCAAGGACCTTCTTCTCGATAAGGTGAAAGTGACCGGCGGGCAGTTTGTGGTGACAGGGTCGGAACTGCCGTTCCGGGGGAGCCGAGAGCCCGAGCCGTTGATATGAAGTCACACCTCTTTCGTTATCCCTCCGGCGACCTTCCCTGATATGGATCTGTTTCCTTCCCTGGTCCTCATCGGCCTGGCCCTGGGCATGGACTGCCTGGCGGTCTCCTTCACCATCGGGGCCTGCCAGAAGACCCGGCGGCTCGAAGCGGCCCTGATCCTCGGTCTCATGTTCGGGCTGTTCCAGGCGGGCATGACCCTTCTCGGCTGGCTCCTCGGGTCAGGGTTTGCATCGTTCATCTCAGCCTACGATCACGTGGTCGCCTCATCGCTCCTCTTTATCATCGGGGCGAAGATGATCATCGATGGTATCCGGGATGGCGGGGGGGAGAAAATTCCGGATATCTTCAGCCTGCCGACCGTCATCCTGCTGGCGGTGGCAACGAGCATCGATGCCCTGGCAATCGGGATCAGTTTTGCCTTCCTCCAGGTCCCTCCGGTCATTCCGGTGGTCGTCATCGGGATCATTGCCGCCGGGGTATCGGTCATTGGCGTTTTTGCCGGAGGGATGGCGGGAAGGGTGCTCGGCCACCGGGTGGATATCATCGGCGGGGCAATCCTGGTCCTCATCGGGATCCGTATTCTGGTCGACCACACGATGGGGTGATGAATCGAAAAATCATACGGGTATCACTTCTGTTTTTGCAGAGGCCGTTCCTGTTGTGAGATTCTTTTCCCTTAAAAATCCCATTTTCGACCCGCACGGCTCCGTGTTAAACATCCACGGGCAGATATCATCCCTTAGTCGTCGGAAAGGTCTCAGCATGAAGACAGGAAAATGCGATTCCAGGACAGGGTATCGGTATCACGGATTCGTCTTCCGGGGAACCGCGAGGAGATCATGGGAATTTTCAGATACGAGAATAAGTACTCAGCACCGACCCGGGAACAGCGGGAGCGGTACATGAAAGGAGAGGTCGAGGAGCACCATTTCGGGCTGGACGGGCAGATCACCCTCCTCCTCTATCCCGAAGCGGCCTACCTCAAGGACGATATCGACGGGGTGCGGATCCTTTTTGCCGGGGTCCGGGACATGACCCTGGCTCCCGAAGAGGCAAAGAGGCTGGTGGACGACCACGAGACCCGGGAGAAGGCTTCAATCTCGTTCAAGACGGGAGAGCATACGCTGTCGGAGCCGTGACTGCTGCCTCAGTATACGATCCCCCTTTCCGATTCACCATAAATAAGATCGAGAACCTACGCCTTTACCGAACGGTTGTCAAGAATTTTTATCCTGTCATGCCCGGGTTTTATCAATAATCCATGCCGGTTGAGCGTATCGAGAGCCTCATCAAAATCCCCTTCGTTCTTGAACGAGGTGATGTGTGACCGCACTTCCTGCAGGGGAACAGAGGTCTCAAGTCCAAACATGTCAACGAGATCGAGATAGAGTTTCCGTGACTTGTCATCAAGACGGTAAAGACGCGATACCTCGTATTGCGTGCTCACCACCTTTCTGGCCCGATAGTACATGTCAGACCAGAGATCGACAGCCTGGCTGACATCCTTTTTCGACAGTTTCAGGTGAGCATGATACCGGGCGAACGAGCGACTCAGCCGGGGCACAAGGGAACTGAAATCCTGCTTGTAGGGAACCCAGCCTGAACCCTTGAACTCCTCGACAACAGTACAGAAGGTATCGGTCACATACGACTCGAGCGACGGGGGAATCTCCGGTCTCAAAATGAGGGAGTCAAGGATAAAACCCGTTACCAGGGGATTGAGGCTCTGCATATCCAGAGAATAGCTGTTCGAAGGCCGGACCTCGATGTCTTCCAACACCACCGGAATATGCATCGGGAGCTGTTCGGGATTCAGGTACGCGAGATTGATTTCATCGGCCCCGATTTTCCCGACCTTTTTTTCCTTGTCCGATATCGTATAGAAAATGGGTGATGTGCTCTTCCTGAATTCCGGGGGGATGATACTCAGGCTTTTTTTAAAGCCAAGCCACGGCTTTCTTTTCCCCAGGATGGCAGCGTTTACTCCCCCTGTTTCCTCTGAAAGCGGAGGTGAAGAGACCGCGTAGAGCGCAGAGCAGAGAGCAATCCCATCGACAACTTCTTCTTCCCCGATATAGGGCATCGTAAAATAACGGTGAATTTCTTCCGGGCTGATGATTCCACGTCGTGTATAGAGTTCATTCGGGTCGAGTAATGACCAGGAATCGACATATTTCACGACGAGTGTATAGTACCCGGTGCGGTCTTTCATAATATCCTGTTTGACCACCGACACAGATGCGTGAACAAGCGCACCGTTTTCGGGAGGTTGACAATGGGCAATATACACCTCCCGTTTGGGGGTCTGGAGAAAAGGTGATGGATCGAGACAGAAGACTGCGCCGGAAGAGTGTATCTGCCGCACAAAACCTGTGCCCTCCCGTGAAAATATCAGTTCCTTTTCTATTACGGAAAGACTGTGCCCGTAGATCCGGTTCTTCAGTGACATGGTCGCCTCCTGATGGTGTGATCACTGAGCACGCTTACACTGATACGACCATTCATAAGAGGTAATCGGTTGGACTCTGTGAAAGTGAAAATAAAAATAGGGGGGGAACCGGATCATCACGGATTGATCCGTGATCTCGCTGGATAGCCCCCTGTCTCAAGTTCTTCAATGGCCCTCTCGATCTGCTCCGGGGTTAAACCGTAGGTTACTTCGATCTCACGGGACGAGGGGGTGGCAGCAGGATCGTCGAGGAAATAGTGCAGGACGATTTTTGTTTCTGCATGTACCTTCTCATAGAATTCATCGATACTCTCATCGTCGAATAAATTATACTTCCATCCCTGCGGGGAAAGTTCTCCCGCGGTTCTGTCTTCCGCGATGAAGAGCTCTTTTTCGGCGAGTGAGGCAAAGGCATCCATAACTTCATTGGTCTCGAGGCCGGTCCTGTCTGCGACGGTCGTTGCCGGAAGAGGGTATTCTTCACTCTGGAGAAATTTAAGCACTAACCTTTCTTCCAGACTTAAACGAAGGTTCATCATGCATCCACCATTCCCAGGATCGATCCCCCCATGAACATATTTGAGCTTTCGTGTATGCCGTGAAAATAACAGATTTCAAACTCTCTCACGGTTTGAACATGGTTCCTTTTCGATGTATCCGATTCCTCTCAATATCAGTCCATCCTTATGGTACATCGAAGAACTTGAGAAGAATAAAAAAACGCAATGATGACGTGTCCAGAATGCGAGGGATGGGATTTGAACCCAAGAACTCCTACGAGACGGACCCCTCAAGCCCGCGCCTTTGACCAGGCTCGGCAACCCTCGCACGTGCCATAATACAAACAACGTCTATCTAAAAATAGATATCCATCTGCCGGCGGACAGACCTGAATCTCTCTCCTCATTGCGGCGGTTTGGTGAGGAGATGTCCTGATCCCAATTCTGTTCCTCGTGATCGGGAACTTCCCTATCAGCCGAAAACAAACCCCCGATCTCTCTCCTGTCCGACATCCCCGTGCACTGATGCCCCGGAAACGACAGTGATGTATATCTGCTGCAAGGTCACACACTCCAGCATGTGGTCTGATATCATCAGGGAGTTCTCGGACTCCCCGTCCCAGACCAGGGTTGTCAGGTTCCTGCTCGAGAACGGGTTCGGGGTCAACGACGAGGGAAGGATCGTCTGTAATGATGTCGAGATCCCGGCAACCCAGGTGGCAAAAGCCATCGGGACCGACCGGCGTGTGGTGGACGCTACAGCCCGGCGCATCCTGAACTCTCCTCTCCACCAGGCCATCTTCACCAACCTCCGGGCCACACCGGACCTCTCCCGCCTGGCCGGCCCGCTCGGCCTCTCGGCCGTCACCATCCTCCCCGGAGATGCCAGGGAAAAGGGGATCGTCGGGGCGGCGGTGGGAGTCATCACCGGCCATAACCTGAACATACGCCAGATCTTCGTCACCGACCCCGAACTATCGGCAGAACCGAAACTTGTCATCATCGTGGACGGGGAGATCGATGGGGCTGTCATCAGTGAGATCCGCAGGCTCCCGCAGGTCCGTCAGGTCATCCTGTAGATCCGAAGGGATGTAGGCAGGCTATCCTCCTCATAAGTCTATAGGCAGGCTATCCTCCAAGATCGATCAGAATACGGCAGGCCATTCTTCTGATCGATCGCCCTTGAGAAGAACCGCTTGTCAAGCAGGAACGACAATAGAATCATTCATGGCCGGCTGAACTGCTCGTTCTCCAGCCACAGGCGGTAGATCCTCCGTTTCACCTTCCTGTTCAGGGAACGGGCCGATTCCAGCCGGCCGTAGATGGACACCAGAGTTGTCCCACGGACCAGGTTGTCGGCCCCGGCCACGATCTTCTCCTCCACGGTCTCCGGCACACAGGACCGTGGTAAAAGCCGAAGGATTGTGCACTCATCGGCGGTGAGTCCGGCACCGGTGTGCCGTTCCACCATACGCGCCACCTCCCCGGGAAGCCCGATTTCCCGGCAGTGGTCTGCCCCGGCTTGCGCATGATTGAGGGAGTGGGTTACCCCGCGGCCGATATCATGGAGGAGAGCACCGGCGTTGACCAGGTCGCGGTCGGCGACAGAAGATGAATCACAAAAAGAGAGGGCCATGCTCTGCACCGCATGGCAATGGGCAATGACCCTTCGCCCGCAGCCGGCATCCGCAAGGATCTGGTCGAACCAGGAGTCAGGATGCCCTGATTCAGGCATGCCCGAGCGTCTCTTTGATGGCTTCGATTCTCTTCTTGAGCGCCTTGAGAAGCATCTCGTTCTCGAAATGCTCAAGAGGCTGGTCGCAGGAAGGGCAGACAAACGCTACATCCATGGCCTGGTTGAACGTGGCAATCGTCCCGCAGGCCTTGCAGATGTAGAAATCGTTCTCCTCCTCAAACCTCTCCCTGGCCTTCAGTTTCTCGAGGATGTCCTCGAGGTCCTCCCGGATGATGTCTGCGACCTGGTCCATCCGGAGGTGCCAGAGGTAGGTCAGCCACCCGGTCTCGTTGTTCTTTATCCGCCGGTATTCTGCCAACCTCTTTTCATAGAGAGTGTAGAGAGTGTGCCGCACCGAGTTGAGGTTGATGCCGGTCTGAGCCGCCAGCTGTTCATCGCTCCACTCCCCTTCGGGCGGAAACTTCACGATGAGATTGATCCCCTCCTCACCGATGAGCCTGATGAGGTACGCTTTTATCGCCGGGTTATCCAGAACCTCGTCCATAGAGCCTTCCTTCCATATATGGGGACACTGTTCTAATATGCTTATCCAGCATGACCTTTGCATCTTCCGAAGTGGCCCCCCACCCGTACACGCTGACGACCGCCTGCCCCTCTTCGAAGCGTGAGCCCGGCCAGGGAATGTCCGCGATAACCGGGTAAAGACGCTGCAGGCCTTGGCCGACAGTAAGGTCTTTGTCGGCGAAGAGTATCTCCCTGACCGCTACCAGCAGGCTGGCGGGCCTTTTTTCCGGAAGAAGCCCCCGGCACGCGGCCACGTGGGCAGAGAAGAGGTTCAGACCTGTGGCCATTTCAACAGTGTCCAGGGTGGCCTGGAAACGGGGGTTCAGCTCGATGGCGGTGATCTGGTCCCCGGAGACAAAGTCCACTCCCAGTGTGCCGATGCAACCGCTGGCAGCTGCAATCCTCTCGGCGAGAGCCGCGAGCTCCTGCTCCTTCCCGTTCCGGAAAGGCGTGACCGATCCGCAGAAGCCAAACTCCGCTCCACTGCCCCCCCGGAGAACCTGCCGGTTCACGGCCACCGCCACCGCCTTCCTGCCATCGGCAAGGCAGCAGACCGAGCAGGGCATGCCCCCGGCAAGTTCCTCGATGACGACAGGGATATCACCAAACAGGTCCTTCCAGGCCTCCCGCTCTCCGGTGTTCCTGACCACCCTGTTTCTCCACCCCCCGGACCCGGAGCGGGGCTTGACCATAGACGGGTACACCCCTTCGGGAAGAAGCGCCGGTGCCGGAACGCCGATCTCATCGAAGAACCTGTGCGTCTCGAGCTTGTCTAAGAACCGGCGGGCCTTCTCAGGGGAGGTCCCGCACAGGATCCGTGACGAAAGGGCCTCGGCCCCGGACGTGACGGCCAGAATGTCCGGTTCATGACGCCGGCACATCTCCTCCACCGCCCCGGGGAGCTCGTGGAGCTCGGCAAAGGGCATACTCTCGCGGGCATAGAAGGAGAGGTCCTGGTCGCAGAAATGATCGACGGCATAGACCTCGTAGCCTGCACCGAAGGCAGACTGGACGACATGGCGGGTGGCAAAACCGGCCACCAGCACCTTCTTCCTCATAGCTCTTCGGTCTCCTTTCCGTCCCGGCTGGGAACGAT
>Ga0209668_10001390_pt1 | contig 10315 bp, 7 predicted proteins | sample FrelakmetPLP11PL_FD_187150 | JGI IMG/M metagenome (GOLD analysis project Ga0209668, IMG submission 187150) | Freshwater lake sediment microbial communities from the University of Notre Dame, USA, for methane emissions studies - PLP11 PL (SPAdes)... | ecosystem: Environmental > Aquatic >... | reverse complement strand
AACTCATGCCCGAAGATAATCATCGTTTAGCGAATCTTTGTGGTCCCTTTGATCAGCATTTACGTCAAATTGAGCAAAAACTCAACGTTTGCATTTATAATCGTGGTCATGACTTTCAAATTAACGGCCCTAACTCTGCTGTTGAAGTTGCCGCTAAAGTTTTACACCATCTTTACGCAGAAACCGGCACAAAAAAACACACACTCACGTCGAATACTATTCATCTCGTCTTGCAAACCGCTCAAACTGATCCGAATATGACACTAAAGCCCCTTCAAACACCTGGTATTGTGATTCCAACTAAACGTGGGCCTATCAAACCTCATAGCCCAAATCAAGCACTTTATATCGATCGTATTTTAAATCACGATATAAATTTTGGTTTAGGCCCTGCGGGAACCGGTAAAACTTACTTGGCTGTCGCTTGCGCAGTATCCGCGCTAGAGAAAGAACAAATTAGCCGAGTCATACTCGTTAGACCCGCCGTTGAAGCGGGTGAAAAGCTAGGTTTTTTACCGGGTGATTTTTCGCAAAAACTCGATCCCTACTTTCGCCCCCTTTATGATGCATTGAATGATATGCTCGGTTTTGAATTAGTGATGCAACTCGTCGAACAACACATTATTGAAGTCGTTCCTTTAGCTTATATGCGTGGACGTACATTAAATGATGCCTTTATTATTTTGGATGAAGCTCAAAATACCACGAAAGAACAAATGAAAATGTTTTTGACACGCATCGGTTTTAATTCCAAAGTGGTTGTGAGTGGTGATACTACACAAACCGATTTACCGCGTGGCCTAGAATCAGGTCTGTGTCATTGTTTAAATATTTTAAAAAAAATAAAGGGTATCAGCTTTACTGAATTTCAAATGCAAGATATTGTCAGACATACATTGGTACAAGCCATACTACAAGCTTATGCGCAAAACGAAAGCCAAAGAAAAGCGCATTAAAATCACGATACAAACTGTTACTAGTCACACTTTTATTCCTAGTCGTTATTTCCTGCAACAATGGGTAAACAAAGCGTTCTCAAATAAAATTGGAAGTAGCGCAGTGAATATACGGCTTGTTAGTAAAAAAGAAAGTGCTGAGCTGAATAACTTTTATCGACATAAAAAAGGACCTACTAATATCTTATCATTTCCTTTTGAGCCGCCACCTAAAATTTCCTCACCGTTTCTAGGCGATTTAGTCATATGCGCCATGCTGGTTAATCAAGAAGCTAAACAACAAGCAAAAACCCGCTTAGCCCATTGGGCACATCTGGTTATTCATGGTTGTTTACATTTGATCGGTTATGATCATATTTATAACAAAGAGGCCACCCAAATGGAAACCATAGAAATTCAATTATTAAAGGAATTAGGTTATGAAAACCCCTACATCTGACGATAAACTTAAGATAAAAAAAAATCGTCAGCCCTGGCTCACTCGTGTTCATCAAGCTTTCAAGCAAGGTCCTAAAAATAGAAAACAACTGATAGAATTATTGCATTACTCACGCCAGCGCAACCTACTCAACTCACAGGCGCTCAAAATGCTTGAAGGCGTATTACAAATCTCTGACATCCATGTCAGAGATATTATGGTTCCTCATGCCAAAATTACCATTATTTCCGAAAAGGCTAATTTAGCAACCTTACTTCCTATCGTTATCGAATCGGGTCATTCGCGTTTCCCGGTTATTAATGATGAACGACGTGTTATTGGTTTATTATTGGCAAAGGACTTGCTCAAATTCAATCCATTAGACCATCAAGACAGTTTTGATATCCGTGATATCTTACGCCCTGTGGTGTTTATACCGGAAAGTAAACGCTTAAACAGTTTACTCGAAGAATTTCAACATAAACATTATCATATGGCTATTGTCGTTGACGAATATGGTGCCGTATCTGGTCTAGTGACTATTGAAGATGTTTTAGAAGAAATTGTGGGTGAAATTGAAGATGAATATGATGCTAATGAGGAAGTTTTTATACAAGAACAAAATCCTAATCAATTTATTGTCAAAGCCATGATGCCCATTGAGGATTTTAATGATTTTTTTAATTCTCATTTAGCGACCGATCAATTTGATACCATCGGTGGAGTCATCGCGAATCGTTTTGGTTATTTACCGAAACGCGGCGCCAGTACGACTATTCATCCTTTTCGATTTAAAGTTTTACGTGCTGATAATCGTCTTATTCGTCTATTGCAAGTCAATATTGAAAAAACCAACTAGGGAATGCTCCATATGAAATTAAATAATGCTTCGCTGTTTCAGCAAAGTTGTTTTATTAATGGAAAATGGATCCATGCAAAAAAAACTATCCAAGTTAACAATCCTGCTACCGAGGAAAACATTGGAACGGTTCCTGATTTAGAAACAGCAAACGTACTTGATGCCATCGCCGCCGCCGCCGCAGCCTGGCCGATGTGGCGATCAAAAACCGCCGTAGAACGTGGCGAATTACTCTATCGTTGGTACACACTTATTTTAGAAAATATCGACGATTTAGCGCGGTTGCTCACGATAGAGCAAGGAAAACCCATTAGAGAAGCTAAGGAAGAAATTCGTTACGGCGCCTCTTTTATCCAATGGTTTTCCGAAGAAGGCAAACGCATCTATGGTGACATCATACCCGCACCATTAGCCAACCAGCATTTGTTCGTCAACAAACAATCCGTAGGCGTGGTAGGTGCTATTACACCATGGAATTTTCCTAACGCCATGATCACACGTAAATGTGCACCCGCTTTAGCCGCTGGCTGTTCCATTGTACTCAAACCTTCGGGATTAACACCTTTTTCAGCCTTAGCATTAGCGGTACTCGCCGAAAAAGCCGGCATACCACCCGGTGTATTTAATATCGTTACGGGTAATTCTGAATTGATCGGCACTATTTTTACCGACAGCTCTTCAATACGCAAGCTTTCATTCACTGGCTCTACAGCTATTGGCAAATTATTAATGCAGAAAGCAGCTAATTCGGTAAAAAAAATATCCCTAGAATTAGGCGGCAATGCACCGTTTATTGTTTTTGATGATGCCGATATCAATCAAGCAATCCTAGGCGCTATTGCATCAAAATTCCGTAATAGTGGCCAAACGTGTATATGCACCAATCGTTTTTATATTCATGAAAAAATTTATGAACGTTTTACAAAAAAATTAGCTGATGCCATTCAACAGTTAAAAGTAGGTAATGGTCTAGAAGATACTGTTCAAATAGGTCCTTTGATCAATCAAGCGGCGGTTAAGAAAGTAGAAAAACATATTACCGATGCATTGCATCAAGGAGCCGAACTGGTATGTGGCGGAAAAATACATACGTTAGGTGGGAGTTTCTTCCAACCGACACTCTTAAAAAATTGCACAGCCACTATGTTAATTGCCAAAGAGGAAACCTTTGGACCTGTCGCGGCATTATTTAAGTTTTCTGAGGAAAAAGAAGTCATCGATTTAGCCAATGCCACTGAATATGGACTCGCTGCTTATTTTTATACGAAAAAAGTTGATCGGGTTATCCATGTCGCCCAACAACTCGACTATGGTATCGTCGGCGTCAACACCGGGCGCGCTTCGAATGAAGTCGCACCCTTCGGTGGTTTCAAGCAGTCTGGCATTGGGCGTGAGGGCTCAAAATATGGTATCGAAGACTATTTAGAAATTAAATATATCTGTTTAAATACAGAATAAATACAGACTATCTTGTTCTAAACATATTATCGCTTGGTACTATGTCTGGAAGTAATGTATAAGCAAATTTTGCTTTGTTTTCTTTAAATGCCCCCAGTTTTAACAATTTCGTGCTTATAACAGGGCTAATAGGTCTTAACAATTTTTTAACCGCATCTCTTTGATAGGGTTTAAAGTAACTTAATAGATCGATATAACATTCCTTTGATAGTTGGCCATTTTGTCGTTGAAAGCCTTCTATCTGATCCCTCATCAAAGGAGAGTTCAAGAACTTAATGGCATCATTTGGAGGAAAAAGTTTAATAAAATTTTTAAGATCTTCTATTTTCATAGAGGCAATGATGGCTTGATGACCATATTCCTGAACGTTTCTTTTAAAAAAATTTAATGTCGATTCAGAACACTCTTTTATAATGGATAATCTGAATTGTGCGAGTGATAATTGACTCCTCTTAGTGACCTTAGCCTGTGATTCGTTATTACTTTCTCTAGAATTCGTATTAGATTGACAGCGATTATAAATCTTATCTTCTGTTCTTTTTGGTATTGAATAGGGAGTCATTCTCTTGACATTTTGTTTAGCAGGAAAAATACCCGCAAAATTTTTTTTATCGAATGGTAATAAATCATTGAAAGCCGGATCCTGGGATAAACAAGCGCTAAGTACTTTTATTTCGAGTTCAGATAGCGCAGACAATTTAATATCAAAATGTTTTAATAAAAGTTTGAAGGCATTAAATCGATCGAGCTTAGGAAACAAAAAAAGAATCGCTTTTAATTGGATAGACTTAAGTTCAAAATTTTTTAGTTTATTTTCCTTAATTAAATTTTTTAATTCAACAATCCGTAGCTCTGAATATTTAATTTTTTTAAAATGATTTAATAAGCTTAGCTTTTTGTTATTGGTTATAGTTATCATAATCTTATTATTAGAAAAAGTGGTGGCGTGTAGTCTAACAGAAAATTTTTACTGCTCAGTATATAAAATTATTCAAGCAAAATATTTCATATTATATTTATGCACTATTAATTTTATTGATAGAATACAGCAATAACCTCCCATCCTAGCTTATCAAGCATTCTATCTAAACAATTTTAAACGCTTTATTGCACGCCAGAATGTCCAAAGCCACCCACGCCGCGTTCGGTTTGCACAAATTCAGGAACCAATTCAAATTGTGTTCTAACGACCGGTACAAACATTAGTTGAGCAATTCTATCTCCGGGCTGGATTGCAAACTCACTATGACCGCGATTCCAACACGAAATGAATAACTCGCCTTGGTAATCGGAATCAATGAGACCAATGAGATTTCCAAGTACAATACCATGCTTATGGCCAAGACCCGAACGCGGCAGGATCACAGCCGCTAAATTTGGCTGAGCAATATAAATCGCTAAACCAGTGGATATTAGCTCGGTCTGGTTAGGCAATAATTGTATGGCCTGCTGAGTACACGCGCGCAAATCTAATCCTGCGGATCCCTCTGTGGCGTAGCTCGGCAATGGAAATTCCTCACCTAATCGGGAGTCCAAAATTTTTAATTGGATATTTTGCATCATCAGATCCTATTAGAAATGGACTCTCATTATAACCCAATCTAACTGTACAATTATTAAACGATTTTGTCGGGTGTAACTGGTATTTACCTCCCCCACTGCCTATACTTTTTATAAGAACGATAGATAAATAGTCCAAAAATTATTTCATTTTCCATGGGGTAAAATATGAAAAAAATTAATTCATTCGCCTTAATAGGCGTTTTATTAGTCGGCCTAACAGCCTGTGATACGATGTCACCCGACCAAAGACGCGTGGCCGGAGGTTTAGGTGGTGCCGCAGTAGGTGGTCTATTAGGTAACACGATTGGTAGTGGCTCTGGTAGAACTGTAGCGACAATAGCCGGCGCAGGATTAGGTGCTGTAGCAGGAAGCCAATTAGCTGGCAGCTCAGGCAACCGCTACTAGAAGATAGAAGAATATATACTCACCGTTATTGGATTTTTGACAAGTACCTCGATTGAGTCTTGCATAGCAACACAGACAAAAATTCAAGTGTGAGAATATAACTTACCTTCGGATAGCCTAGATATACGCTCTGCATTCAAATGAGCGTTTGTCTAGGCTTTTTTATACCGCTCTTTATTTCACTGAAAGCCTTAGATATCATTTTATATTGAGTCGATTTTTCTTTTAAATCACTCTCGCACTTGAAGATGCAAACTCGCACCTTGGGGTGGTGCTATGGGTATATTCTCTATAAATGCTATACTTTTTCCTATTAAATCGATATTAATACACTTATGCGTCTAGAAAGTATCAAATTAGCAGGATTTAAGTCCTTTGTTGATCCCACTACCGTGGCTTTTCCGAGTAATCTTACCGCTATTGTAGGCCCCAACGGCTGTGGAAAATCGAATATTATCGATGCCATACGCTGGGTTATGGGCGAAAGCTCTGCCAAACAACTACGAGGTCAATCACTCGATGATGTGATATTTAACGGCTGCCATACCCGAAAACCACTAGGCAAGGCATCGATTGAACTCAATTTTGATAACTCTGATGCAAGTCTAGGAGGTCAATACAATAGCTATACGCAAATTTCGATTCGACGTGAAATCACGCGAGAAGGCCAATCGATCTATTCTCTTAATGGAACCCGTTGCCGTAGACGTGATATCCGAGATATTTTCTTAGGTACGGGTCTAGGTCCACGTAGTTATGCCATTATTGAACAAGGTATGATTTCTCGCATTGTGGAAGCTAAACCTGAAGAGCTGCGTGCTTATATTGAAGAAGCGGCTGGCATCTCAAAATATAAAGAACGACGTCGTGAAACCGAGTTACGTTTGGAACATACACAGGAAAATTTAAATCGTTTAAATGACGTAAGAGAAGAACTTAGCAAACAACTTAAGCATTTACAGCGTCAAGCCAACGCCGCGGAACGCTACAAATCACTTAAAGAAGAAGAACGTTTCCTAAAAGCTCAATTACAAACTCTTCGTTATCAAACATTTCAGGAACAACTACACACTCAATTAAATGAAATACAATCGGTTGAAGAACAACTACATGCCTCTCAACTTGAACAACAGCATTTATCCGCACAGGTAATAGCCGATCGTATTGAGCAAACTCAAGCACGACTAAATTTTAGTAACTTTCAAACTGAATATTATGAACTCGGCAATGAAGTAACCCGTTTAGAAGAAAATTTACGCACACAAACAACACAACTTCAGCAAAATCAACTCGAGCTAGCCGACTTAACCAAAAAGAAAGCGGTTCTTGAAGAACAATGCCAATCCAGCGAAGCAAATCAGATTCAGATTAATCAAAGACTTAATGAACTCCAGAAAAAACAAACTGAACTTCAGGTAGCCACTGAACAAAGCCTAGTTTCATTAAAACAAGCGGAGAAAAATTATGCCGGATGGCAAACCCAATGGGAAACCATCCAAACCTCTTTTATTGAACTAAAACAACAGCACCATAGTGTTACAACACAAAACCACTTTGATCAACAGCAATCTCACACATTAAACCTACGTATTGACCGCTTGCAACATGAGCATGATGAACAAACTAACATTTTGAATCCTCAGAATAAACAATCTGAAAATTTAAACGAAATTTTAGCCTCGATTGAAGCAAAATATACACACTGTAAAACTCAACAAGAACAGATAACTCAACGAATTCTTGAACAACGTACTCTTTTACAGCAAAACACTAAAGAATTGGATCAATTAAAAAGTCACTTACAAATGACGCAAGGAGAATACGCCTCACTCATGGCCTTGCAACAAGAAGCCTTAGGTAAACGCGAACATACCTTATTGGAATGGTTTAAAAAACATCATTTAACCGAACAACCTCGACTAGTACAGCTATTACAAGTAGAAACCGGCTGGGAGCGGGCAATAGAAGTCGCTTTGAACCAACATATCCAAGCGGTATGTTTTACCGACCGAGATTCTTTAGATGATTTCTTAAATTCTCCCCCGCCGAATACGGTTAGTTTAATGACAAAGTCGATACCCTGTGAATATTTTGCTGCGACTTTTCAGAATCAGTTAACACTAGCGCCTATTAGTAGCAAGTTTACAGCGCCATGGCCACTTGAACACTTGCTCGCAGGAGTCTATGTAGCCGAGAACGTAACAGAAGCGATGGAACATACCAAGCAATTAAAAAGTTATGAATCTATCATCACACGTGAAGGAATTTGTTTGGGTAATCATTGGATTCGTTTAACGGGTGGTGATGATCATAAAGCAGGCTTATTACAACGAGAACGTGAAATAACTCAGCTACAAAAAGTGCAACAAGACATTCAAGAACAGCTTGATAAGAAACAAATAGACTATCAGCATATTCAAACCCAATTAAAAGAACTGGAAGATACGCAAGCAAAACAACAGAAACAATCCACTGAATTAATTGCTCAACAAGCGGATTTAAGTGCACGCCAAAAAGTCCAACACGCTCGAGTATTTCAAGCGAAACAACGTCTTACAGCAATACAACAAGAATTGCAAGAAACTAAACAACACTATGCAACGATACAGGAAAAATTACAGCAAGCCTGCGAAGAGCAAAAAATAGCACATACTCAACTGCAAGAAATAGAAAAACAAAGGCTAACTCACTTAAAAGATAAAGCTACCTTGCAAAACCAACTCAATGAGTCGGCACGTGTCACTAAAGACTATGAAGCAGAACTTCATCAACATGAGTTACGTTTACAAGCGATGCATCATCAACTAAAAACCGAACTTGCCACTTTAGCTAACGTAAAACAGCAGTATAGGCAATTAGAACAACGTCTTAATCAATTGCATGAATTGATCGACGTTGCTGAAAATCCGATAAACTCACTTCAGGAACAACTCAATCTACAAATCGATAAAAAAAATAAACTGGGTTTACAACTTAAAGAACATCAAACAAAGTTAGAAATCATTGATAAAAAAATTAAAGACACCGAAACTCAATCACAAGCACTGGAAGCTCATCTTAATTTAGATCGAGATTCTTTAGAACAACAACGATTACTTTCACAAGAATTACGTATACGGGCTAAGACCTTAGAAGAACAATTGCAAGAACAGGGTTATGAACTGGAAAAACTTTTATCAGAAATTCCTTCTGGACAGATTGATATCACTGAACGTGAAACGCAACTGACTCAATTAACTCAGCGTATTGAACAGATGGGGGCAGTAAATCTCGCTGCTTTGGAAGAACAACAGATAGTTTCAGAGCGTGAAAAATATCTAGAAGCCCAATATAAAGATTTAACCGAAGCCTTAGAAATGTTACAAACGGCTATTCAGAAAATGGATAAAGAAACGCGTAACCGGTTTAAAGAAACCTTCGATAAAGTCAATCAGAACTTCATTACTTTATTTCCAAGGCTATTTTCAGGCGGTGTCGCTTCATTACAACTCCAAGATCCCGACTTACTGAGTAGTGGTATTTGCATCATGGCGCAACCACCAGGAAAACGAAATAGCACCATACACTTGCTTTCAGGGGGAGAAAAAGCCTTGACGGCAACTGCTTTAGTTTTTTCATTTTTTCAGTTAAATCCTGCTCCTTTTTGCCTATTAGATGAAGTGGATGCGCCATTAGATGATACGAATGTTCTAAGGTTTTGTAAGTTAGTGAAAGAGATGTCGAATGAAGTGCAATTTATCTTTATTAGCCATAATAAAGTGGCAATTGAAATGGCCCATCACTTGACAGGAGTCACTATGCATGAACCGGGTGTTTCGCGCCTGGTCGCTGTCGATCTAGAAAAAGCCATAGCCATTGCTACTGCTTAAGCCTACAATGAACCGGTTACTTTTCTTCCTATGCGAGTGGTATATTTTTAGTTTTATTTCTTCGTATGATACGATGGAGAGCCAGACATGGAAACTTTAATAGCTCAAACGTTTTCTTTCTTTAGTAAAAAACATTATTTCTTTCAAGAGGTATCGATGTGATGGACATTGACTACTTACTGATTATTTTACCTAGTATTATTTTTCTCGGTGTTTTTGGTTTAATACTTATTATTTGGCATGGAAATTTTCGCAGTAAAAAAGAAAAATTAAATGCCGAACATTCAATAACAGAACCTCCGTCTAAAACTGAGCTATCGACATCGCGACTCGAACCTACTTTCACTAAATCTAATCTGAAACAAGAAAGCACTAACAACAAGAACTCCATAACTCAATATGACCTCGATAACTATATAATCTTACAATTAATGGCCCCCAAACAAAGACCATATCGCGGATATGAACTGATCCAAACATTGACGAGTGCCGGTTTTCACTATGGCAAAATGAATATTTTTCATTTTTATGCCGATCCTTTAGCCAAACAAGAGCTTTTATTTAGTCTAGCCTCAGCTATCGAGCCTGGAACCTTTGATTTAGATAATACCGGAGAAATAGTTTGTCCCGGATTATGTCTATTTATGTCGATCCATCAGGTTAAATCCGCGCTGAACACATTTAACTTAATGTGGGAGACGGCACAAATTCTCGCACAAGACTTAGATGGTGTACTGTGTGATAAACAACTACAACCTATTGAGGATCCTTCTCGATATCACTCACA
>Ga0209668_10001389_pt1 | contig 10325 bp, 10 predicted proteins | sample FrelakmetPLP11PL_FD_187150 | JGI IMG/M metagenome (GOLD analysis project Ga0209668, IMG submission 187150) | Freshwater lake sediment microbial communities from the University of Notre Dame, USA, for methane emissions studies - PLP11 PL (SPAdes)... | ecosystem: Environmental > Aquatic >... | reverse complement strand
GCCCCGCCCTCGCATAGGCGACGAGGCTGTTGGTCGTCCCGAGGTCGATGCCCACCACCTTGCTCATGACGCCGCCGCCGCCCCCCCGCTCATCTCGCGCCGGACGGTGGCGAGCAGGTTGGTGAGGTACGTGCGCTCGAGGAGCAGCGTCCTGAGCTCCGCGAGGGCGGTGTGGCGGCCGTCCGCGTCTCCGGCGTCGAAACGCACGTCGTGCGCCGACATCAGCACGTCGAGTTGGCGTTCGTGCTCGGCCAGGTTCGCCTCGATCGGGCTCCTCGCGGCATCGAGACGCTCGGCGAGCGCGTCGGCCGGGGCCCCTTCGGCCCGCATGTCCTGAATGGCCTCCAGTTCCTCGTTCAGCTCGAACACTTCCTCGAGCAGGCCCTGCGGCACCGTGGACGACGCGTCGCGGGACTCTTTCGGCGCGAACCCCTCGAGTTTCAGCAGGTACTCGAGGCGCGCCAGCGGGTCGCGAAGAGTGCGGAAGGCGTCGTTCAGGTATGACGACCGTTCAAGGCTGGCCAGCCGCTCCGTGGTGCTCGCGTTGTGAAAGTAATCAGGGTGGAACTGGCGGCTCAGCGCGCGGAACCGCTGTTCCAGGTCCTTGAGGTCCACGCGAAGCCGTCGGCGAAGCCCGAAGAACGTGAAGTAGTCGCCGTGGCGGCCGAGCGTGAGGATCCGGTCGCAGCGCGGGCAGAAATGCACGTCTACCGGGGCGTCGGTGCCACAGTGCTTGCACGGGTCGATGGGAATTGCGGAGGTATCGGGTTGCATATCGAGGAACGAGAGGAAGCCCCGCCGGTCTCCCGGCGGGGCTTCAGTGCGCTCGGGCCGTTTTGGGGGCCATGGTGATCCGGTCCGAGCACGCCAACGAGCCGGCTCTCACCAGCCGGCGTGAACTGTCCAGTCCCGGGACTCGCTCGTGCCGAGCAGTCTCGCCCCGGGCTCAGACGGTGAAGGAACTGCCGCAGCCGCACGAGGCCTTGGCGTTGGGGTTGATGAAGTGCAACCCCTTGCCCATCAGCGCCGTGTCGTACTCCAGCGTCGTCCCGTTCAGATACAGGAGGCTCTTCTTGTCGACGAAAATCCTCGTGCCGCCGGGGCCATCGATAACTTCGTCACCGAGACGGGCTTCCTTCTCCCAGCTGAACGTGTAGCTCAGGCCCGAACATCCGCCGCCCTTGATGCCCACGCGCAGCCCGCCCTCTGCGAGGCCCTGCTTGGCCATCAGTTTCTGGATGTGCGCCGACGCCTTCTCCGTGATCGCGATCATGACTACTGCCCTGCCTGCTTCTGCTTGTAGTCCGCGATGGCGGCCTTGATGGCGTCCTCCGCCAGCACGGAACAGTGGATCTTCACCGGCGGCAGCGCCAGTTCGGCGACGATATCCGTATTCTTGATCGCCAGGGCCTGGTCAACGGTCTTGCCCTTCAGCCACTCGGTTGCGAGGCTCGAACTGGCAATCGCCGACCCGCATCCGAAAGTCTTGAACTTGGCCTCGTCGATGACGCCCGTGTCCGGGTTCACCTTGACCTGAAGTTTCATGACGTCGCCGCATTCCGGCGCGCCAACGAGCCCCGTCCCCACAGTGGGATCCTGCTTGGGCAGAGAACCCACGTTGCGCGGGTTGTTGAAGTGATCCACGACCTTATCTGAATACGCCATCGTCTTGTCTCCGAGCCGTATCTGCTACGTTCTGAATCCCGAGTCCCGAGTCCCGAGTCCCGAATCCCGAGCTAGTGCGATTGCCACTGCATCTTCGAGAGATCGACGCCTTCCTTCACCATCTCGTACAGCGGCGACATCTCGCGCAGCTTGCTCACCACGCTGACCAGCTTCGCCACCACGTAGTCCACTTCTTCCTCTGTGTTGAAGCGGCCGATGCCGAAGCGGATCGACGAGTGCGCCAGTTCGTCGCCGGCGCCCAGCGCCTTGAGCACGTAGGACGGCTCGAGGCTCGCGGAGGTGCAGGCCGAACCCGACGACACCGCCACGTCGTTGATGCCCATCAGCAGCGACTCGCCTTCGACGTACGCGAAGCTGATGTTCAGGTTGCCGGGCAGCCGATACTCCGTCGAGCCGTTGATGTAGAGCTCGTCGAGTTCGGCATGCAGCTTGTCGTTCAGCCGGTCGCGCAAGGCCTTCGTCCGGACGCTTTCGGTGGCCATCTCGAGGCGGCAGATCTCCGCCGCCTTGCCGAAGCCGACGATGCCGGGAACATTCAGCGTGCCGGAGCGCATGCCGCGTTCGTGCCCGCCGCCGTCGATGATGGGCGTCAGCAGCACGCGCGGGTTTCGCCGCCGCACGTACAGCGCGCCCACGCCCTTCGGCCCGTAGATCTTGTGGGCCGTCAGCGACGCCATGTGCACGTTGAGCGCGTTCACGTCGAAGGGCACCTTGCCCACCGCCTGGACCGCGTCCGTGTGGAACAGGACGCCCTTCTCTTTCGCGATCGCGCCAATCTCGGCGACAGGCTGCAGCACCCCGATCTCGTTGTTCGCCGCCATGATCGAAATGAGGACCGTCTTGTCCGTGATGGCCGCGCGAAGCTGGTCGAGGTCGATGAGGCCGTCCTTCTTCACGGGCAGGTACGTCACCCGGAAGCCTTCCTTTTCGAGGCGCTTGCAGGTGTCGATCACCGCCTTGTGCTCGGTGACCGCCGTGATGATGTGGTCGCCCTTCTCGCGATACATGTAGGCCGCGCCCTTGATCGCGAGGTTGTCGGACTCGGTGGCGCCGCTCGTGAAGACGATTTCCTTCGGGCTCGCGCCAATCAGGTCCGCGATCTGCTTGCGCGCGTGCTCCACCCCCTCTTCCGCCTCCCACCCGTACTTGTGGTTGCGGCTGGCGGCGTTGCCGAAGCGCTCGGTGAAATAGGGCAGCATCGCCTCGAGGACCCGCGGGTCCATCGGGCTCGTCGCATGATTATCGAAATAGATCGGGAACTTCAGCATGAACTCCTCACCTACGCGCGAACGGGGGCGGCGACGATCCGGACCGGAGCCATGGGGGCCGCGGGTCGGACGTCACCAGCCAACTCGGAGACAGATGTTCTCGATAGCGCTGACACGATGATGTCGGAAATGCGCCAGAGCGGATCGCGCACGTTGCACTTCGCAAACTGGCCGCAGCGATCCGCGTGCGACGAACACGCCGTGACGGCGACCGGACCATCAATCGCCTGGATGACATCCGCGACGGAAATCCCGGTGGCCGCGCGAGCCAGGGTATAGCCGCCGCGGGCGCCCTGCTGCGAGGTCAGCAGGTTCCGGCGCGCCAGCCGCTGCAGCACCTTGGCCATCAACTCCGTCGGAATCTCGTAATTCTCCGCGATTTCGCGGGCGCTGGCAGAACCCGGCTTGAGAGCCAGGTGGGCCATGGCGATCAGGGCGTAATCCGCTTTTTTTGACAGCCTCAACATATGTTCCGGTCCATGTGCGACCTTCGCAGTCCTAGATTACCGCCGAATACAGGACCAGTCAAGTCGGAGATGGGGAATCGCTCGGGGTTCGGGATTCCCGCTTACGCCGAGCGGCCTGTCGGCCGGCTACGGCGACGCAAGCGGGATTCGGGAAGAATCAAGAGGCCCTTCTGGCTTCTGTTCCCCGTCCGGCTGCCAAGGTCGAGCTTCTTAGTACCTTGGCAGCGAGGGATCGATCTTGATCGCCCACTCGTCGATGCCGCCACGCAGGTTGCGGGCGTGCGGGAACCCCTGGTGGCGCAGGAAGGCCGTGGCCTTTCCGCTCCGGTTGCCGTGGTGGCAGTAGACGACAATCTCCCGGTCGGGATCCAGTTCGCTCTGCCGCGCCACGAGTTCGCCAAGCGGGATGAGCACGCCGCCTTCCAGGCGGACGATCTGATATTCGACCTGCTCGCGGACGTCGAGCAGGAACGGCCGGTCGCCGAGGTCCATCCGCGCCTTCAGTTCGTCCACGGTGATGATCGGATGGACGTCCGTCATTGCCGGCAGCGGCGCCTCTTCCGACTTCTGCGTGAGGCCGCAGAACGCATCGTAATCGATCAACTCCCGCACCGTCGGGTGCGCGCCGCACACAGGGCAGTTCGGGTCCTTGGGGAGCCTCATCTCGCGGAACGTCATCCGCAGGGCGTCGTACACGACCAGCCGCCCGACGAGGACCTCGCCGATTCCGAGAATCAGTTTGAGTGCCTCAGTGGCCTGGATGGTGCCGACCAGCCCCGGCAGCACGCCGAACACACCAGCCTCGGCGCAGGACGGCACAAGGCCCGGAGGTGGAGGCTCCGGAAACAGGCACCGGTAACAGGGGCCGTTCTTCACCGCGAACACCGAGGCCTGCCCCTCGAACCTGAAGATGGCCCCGAAGGCGTTGGGCTTCCCCAGCAGCACGCAGGCGTCATTCACGAGGTAGCGCGTGGGAAAATTGTCGGCGCCGTCGACAATCACGTCGTAGCGCTCCAGAATGTCGAGGGCGTTCGCCGACGTCAGTTGGACGTGATGGGTTTCGACGGTCACGTTCGGGTTGATGGCTTTCAGCCGGTCTTTGGCCGAGGCCACCTTTGGCCGCCCCACGTCCCCCGTGCCGTGCAGGATCTGCCGCTGCAGGTTGCTGATATCCACATCGTCGAAGTCCACCAGGCCGATCGTGCCCACGCCGGCGGCGGCCAAGTACATCGCCACGGGAGAGCCGAGGCCCCCGGCACCCACGCACAGGACGCGCGCGCCCTTCAGACGCTGCTGCCCTTCGATGCGGACATCGGGCAGTATCAGGTGCCGGCTGTAACGGATCAGTTCCTCGCGGCTCAGGTCGGGTAGAGGGCGCATGGCAGGAAAAGAATACAGGAGACAGAAGACAGAAGACAGAAGACAGAATTCTGACAGTAGTCGGCAGTCAGTAGTCGGTAGGACTGCTCCTCTCGCCTCCCGAACCCCGAACCCCGAATCCCGAATCCCGGCCATCGAAGGAATCGGGTACACTTCCCCCATGCGCATTCCTCTATTTGCGATGGAACGGATGCAGTCCACCTGGGAAAACCTGGTGGAGTACAACCTGTCGGAGAGCGGCGTTCACCCGATGCGGGTCGAGGATCTCCTCGGCGATGCGACCGATCGGGCGGGGGTGCTCGGGCAGGAGCTGATCTACCCGCAGTCGAACGGCACGGTGGAACTGCGCGAGCGCGTGGCGACGATGTACCCTGGCGCCACGGCTGATCACATCGAAGTGACGAACGGCGGTTCGGAGGCCAACTTCGTCACCATGTGGCACCTGGTCGAGCCGGGCGACGAGGTGGTCAGCATGGTGCCGAACTACGGCCAGACGCTGGGCCTTGCGGAGGCGTTTGGCGGCGTGCTCAAGCCGTGGCCGCTGCGGCTGTCGGACGACGGGCGCCGGTGGCACGTCGATCTCGACGAACTGCGCGCGCTCGTGACGAACAGGACCCGCGTCATCATCCTCTGCAACCCGAACAACCCGACGGGCGCGCGCATCCAGGCGGCCGACCTCGACGGCATCTGCGAGGTCGCGGGGCGCGTGGGCGCGTGGGTGCTGTCGGACGAGATCTATCGCGGCGCGGAACTCGACGGCGTCGAGACGCCGTCGGTCTGGGGCCGTTATGAGCGCGTCATCGTCACGAGCGGGCTGTCGAAGGCCTACGGCCTGCCCGGCCTGCGCGTCGGGTGGATTGCGAGTTCGCCCGAGGTTGTCGCCACCACGTGGTCGTATCACGACTACACGACAATCGGCCCGGGCACGCTGAGCGACCGGTTTGCGCGCATAGCGCTCCGGCCGGCCATGCGCGCGACAATCCTCGCGCGCACGCGGCGCATCCTGCATGCCAATCTGCCGGTCATCACGGACTGGCTCGACACGCACGCCGACCGCTTCAGCTACGCCCTGCCCGAGGCCGGCGCCATCGTGTACGTGCGCTACCACGATGCGATCAACTCCACCGCCCTCGTGGACCGCCTGCGCATCGAGAAGAGCGTGTTGATCGTGCCGGGCGATCACTTCGGCATGGACGGCTACCTGCGGATCGGGTTCGGCAGCGAGACGCGGTACCTGCGCGACGGCCTGGATCGCCTCGCCGACCTGCTGCGCAGCCTTCCGGCGCCCGCCGCGGCCCCGGCGACCTAGACTCATGGTGTATCTCGATCTGCTGCTCGTCGGGTTCGGCAACGTGGGCCAGCGATTCGCCCGCCTGCTCGAGGAGAAGTCGGTGCGCCTGCGCGGCGACTACGATCTGAGCTGGCGTGTGGTCGGCATCGCGACGAAACACCACGGCACGGCGTACGACGCCCGCGGCCTCGACCTGATCAAGGCCTTGCGGCTGGCGGAAGCTGGTTCGTTGCTGAGCTCGCTCACCGGGCCCGAGAGCGGGCGGACCGTCGCGCCCGGCGCGTCGGGTCTCGAGTTGATCAGGCACGCCACGGGCGAGTCGAAGGCGCGCAAGCTGGAACACCTGGTGGTGGTCGAGACGACGCTGCTCGACATCGAGCGGGGCCAGCCGGCGACCGATCACGTCATAGCGGCGCTGCGTGGCGGCTCACATGTTGTCACCGCCAACAAGGGACCGGTGGCGTTCGCGTATCGCGAAATTCTGTCCAGCACGGAGATGGCGCATCGCCGATTCCTGTTCGAGGGTGCCGTCATGGACGGCATCCCGATCTTCAATCTCGTGCGGGAGACGCTGCCGGCCCTTGAGATCCTGGGGTTCCGCGGCATCATCAACACGACCACCAACTACATCCTGACGGCCATGGAGACCGGCCGCACCTTCGGCGAGGCGCTCGTCGAGATGCAGGCGGCCGGTATCGCGGAGGCCGACCCGTCCTTCGACGTCGACGGCTGGGACGCCGCCGCCAAGACCGCGGCGCTGGTCAATGTTCTGATGCGGGGGGCGGCCACGCCGCGCACCATCGATCGCACGGGAATCGGCGGCATCACCCGCGAGCATGTGCTGGACGCCGTCCGGCGCGGCAAGCGGATCCGCCTCGTCGCCAGCGCCGACCGTCAGGACGGCCGCGCGGTGGGCCGGGTGGCGCCCGTCGAACTGGACGCGTCGGATCCCCTCGCCACGCTCGGCGGTCTGCAGAACCAGCTCGTGCTGTACACCGACGTGCTGGGAGCCATCGGCATTCAGCAACTCGACGGCGGTCTCGTCCAGACAGCGTACGCCCTCCTGTCCGACCTCGTCACCATTGCCAAGAGCCTCGGCCGTGCTGATGCGTCCGCTTGACGGCGTAGCCGTGCTGGACTTGACGAGAGTCCTCTCCGGGCCGTACTGCACCATGCTTCTCGCGGACATGGGCGCGCGCGTCATCAAGATCGAACGGCCCGGATCCGGCGACGACACACGCGCCTGGGGCCCGCCGTTCATCCACGGTGAAAGCTCTTACTTTCTCAGCGTCAATCGCAACAAGGAGAGCGTGGCGCTCGACTTCAAACACCCGGAGGGGCGTGCCCTGCTCGAGGCGCTCATCGCCCGCGCCGACGTGCTGGTCGAGAACTTCCAGCCCGGCACGCTCGACGCGCTCGGTCTGGGCTACGCGCATCTCGCGGCCAGACATCCACGCCTCGTGTACTGCTCGATCAGCGGATTCGGGGCGACCGGGCCGCGGCGGAACAGGCCCGGCTACGATGCCGTCGTCCAGGCCGAGGGCGGCCTGATGAGCCTCACGGGACCGGGCGACGGCGATCCCTACCGCCTCGGCGTCGCCATCGCCGACATCGCCGCCGGCATGTTCGCTGCGCATGGCATCACGCTGGCGTTGCTCGTGCGGGAGCGAACCGGAAAAGGACAGTTCGTCGACGTCGGGATGCTCGATTCGGTGGCCTCGCTCCTGACCTATCAGGCCGGCATCTACTTCGCCACGGGCCGCACGCCGATGCGCATGGGCAACCGCCATCCGAGCATCGCGCCGTACGACACCGTGGCGGCCGAGGACGGTACGCTCGTGCTGGCGGTGGGCAACGACGACCAGTGGCGCACATTCTGCAGGTGCACCGGGCTTTCCCCGCTGGCTGAAGATGCCCGATTCGCCACCAACGCCGCCCGCGTGCAACACTACGATGAGCTCAGGCCGATCATCGCGCGCGTCCTGCGCACGCGGAGCCGGCAGGAGTGGATTGACCGGCTGGTGCCTGCAGGCGTGCCGTGCGCCTCCGTCCGAGGCCTGGACGAGGTGCTGACCGACCCGCAGTTGGCGGCGCGGGAGATGGTCCAAACCGTTCACCATCCGACCGCGGGCCCGCTCAACGTGCTCGGGGTGCCCACCAAGCTCTCGGACACACCGGGATCCGTGGTGAGTCCTCCGCCGCGTCTCGGGGAGCACACCGCAGCGGTGCTTCAGCGTATGCTGGGGGTGCCACTCGACGTTATCGCGCGACTGCACCGCGACGCCGTGATCGGCCTGGCGCCGCCCGGGTCGCCTGTTCCTCAACCTGCCCTGACATCGGAGTAGACCCTATGCCGTTGGAGTTGGACCAGATTCGACGCCGCGTGCAGGCCCGTCTTGCCGAGGTCAAGCGTGCCGCCGCCGCCCGCCGCGACAGGGTGGCCGCCGCGGAACGCGCGTACGAGGGCTTTCTCGCGAACGTCGCCATCCCCACCCTCACCGCCGTGGCGCAGAGCCTCTCAGCCGAAGGCTACCCCTGCAAAGTCAGCACGCCGGGAAGCGCCGTCCGGCTGGTGTCCGATCGCTCGAGTCGTACCTACATCGAGATCCGTCTCGACGCGACGGGGCCGATGCCCCAGGTGATCGCCGAAGTCGGGCGCGAACGAGGCCACCGCGTCCTCGTCGATGATCGGCCGGTCGGCGAGGGACTTCCCATCGACGCCATCACCGACGGGCACGTCCTGGCCGTGGTCGTGGAGGCGATCGGCGACTTGATCGATCGCTGAGAGCAGCGGCAGGACTGAAGTCCTGACCCCAGAGACTCGCCTCAGGCCAGGCGCTCGACGAAGGAGATGTCGATGCCTTCGCGACGCATGAGTTCGAGGAAGGCCACGCGGTCATAGGCCTTGCGGTAGGCTTCGCGGGCCTCCACGGCGCCGCTCTGGACGAATGCCAGGAGCACGTCGTTCATCGGCACCATGCCGTAATTGCGGCCCGAGTCGATGGCCAGCGGCAGCTGGCCGATCTTCCCTTCCGCGACGAGGGCCGCCACTGACGGCATGTTGAACAGGAGTTCCCGCGCGGCGACGCGGCCGCCACCCGTCTTCCGCAGGAGCACCTGCGCCACGGCTCCCCGCAACCCTTCCGACAGCGACAGCGCCACCTGCGTCTGGCGTTCGAAGGGCGCTGTCTCAATGAGACGGCCAATGGCCGCGCTGGTCGTGTGCGCCGTCACCGACCCAATCACCAGGTGTCCCGATTCGGCCGCATCGAGCGCCAGCGCCACGACCTCTGGCGTCCGCAGGTCGTCGACCACCAGCACGTCCGGATTCTCGCGCAGCGCCGCGCGGACGCCCGCCAGCATGGCGTCGGGCTCGCCACGCACCTCGCGCTGGCTCACCATCGCCCGGCGGTTCTCGTGGACGAACTTGATCTCCGTCTCCAGCGTGATCACGTAATCCGACCGGGCCCGGTTGATGAGGTCCACGAAGGCCGAGATCAGCGTGGACTTGCCGCTCAGCCGGGGGCCGGCAACCAGGATCAGGCCCTCGCGCTCTCCGCACAACGCCTGGATGTCGCGCGACAGGCCCAACTGGTCCGCGGAAATCAGGCGCGTCGGAATCAACCGGAACACGGCGCCCGGTCCGCGCTGATCGCGAAAGCTCACGCAGCGCACACGCCCCACGTCGGGTAGTTCACACACCCATTCGGCGCTCGTGCCGCCGGCAAACGCTTCGCGGCTTGGTCCCGGCGCCAGTTCCAGGATCAGCGCCTCGACTTCCGCCTTCCCGAGCGGCGGCTCGGTTTCAAGCGGAAGGATCTCGTCGTCTATCCGGATGGACGGGCGCGCGTCGGCCGTGAGGTACAGCGACGATGCGCTGCGGGCGGCGGCGGTGCGCAGCAGGCGGCCGATGCCGAGGTACTTCGGCGACGGCGTCGCGCCCGCTCGCGGCGGGTCGGACCGAATCGGGCCGCGCGAAAGCGGCAGCGTCAGGCCTGAGTGGGAATCACGGGCGGCAACTGTCCGCCGGAGGCTGGCGGGCGTGGTGGGGGCGTCGCCGGCGGGGGTCCCCGGGGCCGATGCGCGGTACGGGGCCGAGAGCGACGGCGGGAGTGGATGGCTGGGTGCCATGCGGGGCCGATGCGCGACGTCTTGCGCGAGCGCCACGCGGGGACGCTCGCGAGACTCCTCGCGGGCCCCGTCGGCGCGGGAGACGTGCTCGCGGGAAAGCTC
>Ga0209668_10001388_pt1 | contig 10326 bp, 9 predicted proteins | sample FrelakmetPLP11PL_FD_187150 | JGI IMG/M metagenome (GOLD analysis project Ga0209668, IMG submission 187150) | Freshwater lake sediment microbial communities from the University of Notre Dame, USA, for methane emissions studies - PLP11 PL (SPAdes)... | ecosystem: Environmental > Aquatic >... | reverse complement strand
TCTGCTGAGCCCCGGCGGCTGTTCCGGCACCGGACTCGCGAACGGCCTGATCACCGACGACGACGCCGGCAACCGCAGCTGCTACGTGATCGAGCGGATGTGCCTCGCTCCCGGACCCGCGATCCGGTTCGTCCCACGCGCCATCCGGCAGGCCTGGCGCTCCCCCGCGCGGCGCGTCGGGCGGCACCATCCGACCCGGGTGCGCCGGCGCGCCGTCCCGTCGAATCCGGTGCGGCCTGCTGCTCGCCTCGATGTTGACGACGGCTGGGTTGACGCGTGCCGCGATGTCGGCGAAGTTGACGAGGAGCGTCGGCGCGGAGCCCGGCCTCGAAGGCCCGGGCGGGGCGGCCGGGGCAGCCACGGACACAGCAGCCGTCGGCGCGAGCGAACCGGCCAGGATCAGCCCGATCAGAAATGCGATCGAGGCGGTCAGCGCAAGCGTCACGGTGGTAAATCGGCGGGTCACCTGCTCATTATAAGTCGCGCGAACGCCTCCTCATCGAGAACCGTCACACCGAGGGTTTCCGCCCTCGCCAGCTTGCTGCCGGGGTCCGCCCCCGCCACCACGTAACTGGTCTTCTTCGACACCGACCCGCTGACGCGCCCACCACGCTCGACGACAGCTCGCTCGGCCTCCTCGCGGGTCATGGAGCCCAGCGTTCCTGTCAGGACAAACGTCAGACCCTGCAGCGCCTGGCTGCCCCCCGTGACGGCCGGATCTGCAACCAGTCGTAGCCCCGCGGCACGCAGGCGCTCGATCACCGCGACATTCCGCGGTTCATCGAGGTGCCGGCGAACGGACGCCGCCGCGACCGGCCCGATGTCGCGCACCGACTGCATGGCATCGACGGTGGACGCGAGGAGTCCGTCGATGGATCCGAACGCGGACGCGAGGGCCTGCGCCACGCGCTCGCCGACGTGGCGAATGCCCAGTCCGAACACGACCCGCCAGAACTCGGCCTGTTTGCTGCGGGCAATCTGGTCGAGAAGCTTGCGCGCGGACTTCTCCCCCATCCGGTCGAGGGCTTCGAGCGGCTCCGCGTCGAGGCCGTAGAGGTCGGCCACGTCAGTCACCAGATTGCGTTCCACCAGCTGGTCGACCAGGGCGTCCCCGAGCCCCTCGATGTTCATGGCCCGACGTGAGGCGAAGTGCAGGAGCCCGCGACGGATTCGTGCCGGGCACGCACCGTTCAGGCACCGCCACACCACTTCGTCGGCGGGCTTGTCGAGCGTACTCCCACAGGCCGGACACGCGGATGGCATCTGCCAGCTCGGCGCGCCCGGCGGGCGCTGGCCGAGGACCGGCCCGACCACCTTCGGGATGACCTCGCCGCCCTTCTCGATGACGACCACGTCGCCCGGCCGGATATCCCGCCTGGCGATCTCCTGCTCGTTGTGCAGAGTGGCCATCGAGATGGTCGAGCCCGAAAGGCGGACCGGGTCGAGCACGGCGTACGGCGTGACAGCTCCCGTGCGGCCGACCTTGACTTCGATCGCAGCCAGCCGTGTGGTGGCCTGCTGTGTCGGGAACTTGTAGGCGATCGCCCACCGGGGAAACTTGCTGGTTGCGCCGAGGCGGGTGCGCAGCGCCAGTTCGTCGACCTTGACCACCACGCCGTCGGTGTCGAAGTCGAGTGTCTGCCGCCGGTCGGCCCAGTCCCGACAGTAGGCGATCACCTCATCGATCCCTGTGCACCGCCGCCAGTGCGGCTCGACGGGCAATCCGAGGTCCCGCATCCTCTTCAGCGCCGCCGCGTGGCTGCCACTGTCGTCCCCGTCTCCGACGATCTGATAGACACAGGCCGCGAGGCCGCGCTTGGCCACGAGCGACGGGTCGAGGTTCCGCATGGTGCCGGCGGCGGCGTTCCTGGGGTTCGCGAAGGCCGGCTCATCCGCGTCCTCGCGCTCCCGGTTGACACGGTCGAACGCCGCGCGAGGGAGATAGACCTCACCCCGCACCTCCAGCCGTCCCGGCGTGGCGTGCTTGAGGCGAAGTGGAAACGAGCGAATCGTGCGGACGTTGCCCGTCACGTCCTCGCCGCGCGTGCCGTCGCCCCGCGTGACGCCCCGCGTGAGCACGCCATCGTCGTACGACAGCGCGATGCTCAAGCCATCGATCTTGAGCTCGGCGACGTAGACTATATCTGGGGCATTGTCCCCGGTCCGGCCGAGCACGCGGCCCGCTCGATCGTGGAATGCCTTCAGATCGTCATCGGAGTAGGCATTGTCGAGGCTGAGCATCGGCGAGGCGTGCTCGACGGTCTCGAATCCGTCGGCCGGCCGGCCGCCCACGCGCTGGGTCGGCGAATCCGGCCCGACCAGCTCGGGGTGAAGGCGTTCGATCTCCCGCAGCTCATTCATCAGGCGATCGAATTCGGCGTCCGAGATCTGGGGATCGGCCAGCACGTAGTACCGCTCCTCGTGATGCCGGATCACCTGCCGAAGCTCCGCGACGCGTTCTGCGGGTCTCATAAGGGCCCTCGAAGACGGGATGGGGCGCACGCGAGCACACGCGTGCGAGGCCGGACGTGCGCCGGGCGACGCGGGAAACTACCGGTCGCGCAGCAGGACGTAGTCCGCGAGCGCGGCGAGGGCCTCGCGCCTGTCGCTTTGCGGGAACACGAGGAGGTGGCGCTGGGCTTCGTGCGCAAGCTGAACCGCGCGCTCGTACGCATAGTCGATCGTGTCGTGCTGGGCCAGCAAGGCGCTAATCTCCTGCCACCGTTCCGGCGAGAGCGTGCGATCGCGCACCACGTCGGTGATCAGGGCCCGAGCCGAGGGGTCGCCCCGGCTCATCAGCGCGATCACCGGGAGGGTGATCTTGCCTTCGCGCAAGTCGCTCCCGACGGGCTTCCCGAGCGACTGAACCGTCCCGGTCAGGTCCAGCAGGTCGTCCACCAACTGGAACGCGATCCCGAGCTTGAACCCGTACTGTCCCAGCGCCTCGACCCGCTCCGCCGGTTGACCCGCGAGCATGCCGCCGATGCGCGCGCATCCGCTGAACAGGAAGGCCGTCTTCCGCCGGATGATCTCGAAGTGCTCTTCCTCCGTGACATCCGGATCGCCGTTCTTGGTCAACTGGTACAACTCGCCCTCGATCATCCGAAGCGTGACGTCGCACAGCAGGCGGATGATGTCGAGTTCATCGTGGGTCAGGGCCAGCGCCATCGACTTGATGTAGAGGTAGTCACCGAGCAGCACGGTGACGTCGTTTCCCCATTGAGAGTGCACGGCAAGCCGACCGCGGCGAAGGGGGGAATCATCAATGATGTCGTCGTGGACCAGGGTGGCCGTATGGATGAATTCGACAACCGCGGCGTACAAGACAGCGCGATCGCCCGAATACCCGCACAAGCGCGCCGCCATCAGCAGCACCGCCGGCCGGATCCGCTTCCCGCCGCTCGTCTGGATGTACTTGCCAATCCGGGGGATCAGTTCGACGTGCGATTGTACGTGCCGGCCGAACTCCGCGTCGACCCTGGCCAGGTCTTCACGAATGGGTTCGAAGATCTCGGAGAGGACGGGTGACGTGTTATCCACAGCAGAACGACGCAATATGTCATCACACCATATTCGCCCACGGGTGTCAACGCGCCAAACTGCTTGCACAGAAGGAGTTTCACGCGATCGGCGCGCTCACGGAGCGAAGAGGAACCGGTAGTTCTCCGTGGTGGCCGCAGCCATCCGGCTGGGCTCGACACGGTGGATGTTCGCGAGGCTCCGCAGGGTGTCGTTCACCCAGGCCGGCTCGTTCCGCTTTCCCCGGTGCGGCACCGGGGCCAGGTAGGGACAGTCCGTTTCCACGAGCAACCGGTCCAACGGCACGACGGTGGCGGCATCGCGCACGGCCTCGGCCCGCGGGAACGTGAGGATGCCGGAGAAGGACACGTGAAATCCCAGGCGCAGGGCACGGCGGGCGAAGGCGGCATCGCCCGAGAAACAATGGAACACGCCCCGCACGCGGCCCGCGCCTTCACGCTCGAGGATGTCAATCGTGTCGTCGTCCGCCTCCCTGGTGTGGATGACGAGCGGATACCCTCGATCCCTGGCCCACGCCACCTGGACGCCGAACACGGCGCGCTGGACGTCACGCGGGGCGAAATCGTAGTGATAGTCGAGGCCGACCTCGCCGATCGCACGCGCACGGGGATCCGAAGCGATGCGTGCCTCCACCGCCGAGACGACGGCGCCAATCCGCCCGGCGAAGGGACCCGAGCGATGAGGGTGGACACCGGCGGTCGTGCGGATGCCGTCCCATCGCGCCGCGACCGCATCCGCTCGAGCGGGTTCAGCCGGGTCGGACACGTCCACGACGCAGAGGAGGCCTTCCACGCCCGCCTCCCGGGCGCGGTGGATCACAGCGTCGATGTCCCCGGCGAAGGAATTGTCGGCGAGATGACCGTGCGAATCGATCATGGTCCTACTTGATCCGTGCGCCGAGCGGGGGCTCCTTCTCGAAGCCCACGACGATGGGCAGGCCCCCCGGCGCGCTCGCCGCGAGAATCATGCCGTTCGATTCGACGCCCATGACCGTGGCCGGCTTGAGATTCGCGACAATCGCGACGACGCGCCCGACGAGCGCCTCCGGTTCGTAGGCCTCCGCGATGCCGGCGACCAGCGTGCGGCGCTCGTGGCCAAGATCGACCTCGAGTTTGAGCAGTTTGCGGGATTTCGGCACCCGCTCCGCGGCCAGCACGCGTGCCGCTCGAAGATCGAGCTTCAGGAATTCCTCGATGCCCACGCGCGGGTTCTCGACTGGTGCCTGTAGTGCCGCCGACTCGGGCGACACCGCCGGCAATGGTGATGGGCCGGCTTCCGGCTGAGGCTGTTCGGTGCTCATGACAATCACTCTCCCTGGCGTTTCTCGAAATAGGCGTTCGAGGCCGCCGCGTGGACATCTCTGATCGCGGTCTGGTGCTGGGCAGCCCGCGCCGCGCAGTCCTCGAACTCAGGCGCGGCGTTCATCACGACGGTGCCCCGGCGCGCGACCTTGACGCGCACCGGCCCGTAGGAGGTTGACACCGTCACCCACTCCCGCGACAGGCACTCGCGATCGACCTCGTAGTGCCTCACCCCGATTGTCGTCGTCTCGAGGAACATCACCTCGAGCAGGGCTTCGCGCAGGTGCACGGGGGCCATGACGGTGACCAGCGTGCCGGGCCGGTTCTTCTTCATCTGCACCGGCGAGAAGTACACGTCGAGGGCGCCTGACGCAAACAGCCGATCCATGAGGCCGCCGAAGAACTGCGGATTCATGTCGTCGATGTTGCACTCCAGCATGAGAACACGGCCGTGGTCCGCACCGGCTGATTCGTCGCCCAGGATGGCGCGCAGCACGTTGGGCTGCCCTGGCAGATCGCGTCCGCCGGCACCGTACCCGCTGCGCGTCACCCGCATCCGCGGCATCGGGCCGTAGGCGGTCGCATGCCCCGTCACGAGCAGCGCCCCCGTCGGTGTCACAAGCTCCATCTGGACGTCGCTCGCGTACGCGGGCACGCCCTCGAGCAGCTTGATGGTCGCCGGCGCCGGCACCGGAAGCCGCCCGTGCGCGGTTTGCACGGTGCCGCTGCCCGTATTCAGGGCCGACGACACGATCCGGTCGATTCCCAGGGCGTCGATCGCCCACACGGACCCGACAATGTCGACGATGGAGTCGAGGGCGCCAACCTCGTGGAAATGGACGCGCTCGATCGGAATCTGGTGAATGTCTGCCTCGACGCGGCCCAGGCGCTCGAACAGGTCGCTCGCACGCCGCTTCACCGGATCGGACAGGCCGGACCCCCCGATCATCGCCAGGATCGCCTGCAGGTTCCGGTGTGGCGGGTGGTCGCCCGCGGCGTGAGGCTGGACGGCTTCCTGCACCTCGAACTGAATGGCCGAAATCCCGCCTCGCAGGACTCTGGTTGCGCTCAGCCGACACCCGTCGGGCACGAGTCCGCGCAGCGCCGACTGGAGCCCTTCCAGCGGGACCCCGAGGTCGAGCAGCGCCCCGAGCACCATGTCGCCTGATGCCCCGGAGAAGCAGTCGAAGTACAACACTGTGGTCATGCGCACCGCGATCAGGCCAGGCGGCCCAGCTCCCGAAGGCTGGCGTACCCCGTGGCCGTCAGAATGAGATGGTCCAGCACGTCGATCCCCATGAGCTCGCCGGCCGCGACAAGGCGCCGCGTCAGGAGCACATCGTCGCCGCTCGGCGTCGGATCCCCCGAAGGATGATTATGGAACAAGACGATGCCCGCCGCACGCGCGGCCGACGCTTCCCGGAACACTTCCCGCGGATGCACCACGCTCCGGTCCAGCGTTCCCACAGTCAGGACGACGGTTTTCAGCATCCGGTGCTTCGTGTCGAGGAGCACGATGCCAAACTGCTCGACCGGCCTGGCGCCGAACTCGGGCAGGAGATGCATTGCCACCTCGCCCGGCGTCCGCAGCTGCGGCCGATCGGCGGGCGGGCGCAACAGCGTGCGCCGGCCCAGTTCAATTGCGGCCAGTACCTGGGCCGCACGTGCATCGCCGACGCCGGGAACGCGGCGCAGTTCCTCACGCCCGCACGCGGGCAGACCGTGCAGCCCTCCCGACGACTCCAGGACGAGGTTGGCGAGTGTCAGGGCGTTCATGCGGCGCGTACCCGAGCCGAGGACGAGCGCGAGCAGCTCGTTGTCCCCGAGCGCCGAGATTCCGAGACGCGCCAGTTTCTCCCGCGGACGGTCACGAGTCGCCGCCAGCATCACAACCGCGCCTCGAGCGCCGGCAGCACCTCTGCGGCCGGCCCGCGGAGGACGGCGCCAACCTGGGGTGTGATCGGCGTGTCCTCGACGTTGATCTCCACGACGAGCGCGCCCGCCCGGCGCGCAACCAGGGGCAGAGCCGCCGCCGGGTACACCAGCGCCGACGTGCCGATGACGAGCAGCACGTCGCACCCCCGGGCCGCGGCGATGGCCCGGTCGATGTCTCCGGGGTCAAGAGATTCCCCGAACCACACGATGTCCGGCCGCTGCAGCCCGCCGCACTCGCATGTGGGCAGCTCCGCGCCAGCCGCGTCTTCCAACGGCGCATCGGCGCCCTCGCGAGACACGTCGGTCACCAGTCCGCATCCCGCCGTGCACCGCGCACGCCAGATGTTGCCGTGCAGTTCAATGAGCCGCCGGCTGCCGGCTCGCTGGTGAAGCCCGTCCACGTTCTGCGTCACCAGCTGGAACCCAGGCAGGGTTGTTTCGAACCGTGCCAGGACCAGATGCCCGGCATTGGGCTGCGCGCGGCGGATGCGCTCGCGTCGCCAGCGGTACCAGTCCCAGACCAGTCGCGGGTCGCGTGCGAACGCGTCCGGCGTGGCCAGATCGGACGCACTGAAGTTGCGCCACAGCCCGCCGGCCCCGCGGAACGTCGGCACGCCACTCTCGGCCGAGATGCCGGCCCCCGTGGCCGCCACGACCGAACGCGCGGCGCGGACGCGATCAACGACGAGGGTCAGCGCGTTCTGCCACATCGGTCATCGTCCCTCTCGCCGTCCGACCTGCGGCGTCGCCGAACCACGAAGGCCTGCAAGTACGCGTCGCCGACATGGCGCAACGATGCTGCAAGAACCGCGCTCAGTTGCCGGTGGTGGCGACCGCCCGACCGTCTGAAGGGCATCGGGTGAATCACCCCCACGATTACCGCCCGCGATCGCATCAGTTGAAGCAGTTCCCGCCTCGGTGCAGCGCCGCCGGCGTGCGCCAGCAGCAGCGCGGATCTCGTCTTTTGCGCCCTCGTGCGGCACCCATGTACGCAGATTCTGCACACAGCGGGAGGGTCAGAACAGCACCGGGCCCAGGATCGACACCAGCGTCACGATGGCGGCGACCGACAGAATGGAGAGTGAGACGCCGTACTTCATCATCGTGCCGATCGGCACGTGCCCCGAGCTGTAGGCGATGGCGTTGGGAGGCGTCGAGATTGGCAGCATGAAGCACACGCTGGCGCCAAGGGTGGCGCCGAGGACCGGCTCGATGGGCCTGATGCCGGCGGCCTGGCTGACCGCAATCGCCACCGGGACAATCATGGTCGCGGAGGCCGTGTTCGAGGTCAACTCGGAAAGCATGGCCGCGAAGCCGGTGAAGACCAGGGTCAGGGCCAGGGATGAATGGGACGGGACCCAGCCATACACGGCCTTACCCATCGCGTCCGCGAGTCCGGTCGAAAACGCCAGCGACCCGATGGCCAGTCCCCCGCCGAACAGGAGGACGGTGCCCCAGTCGATTCTCAGGGCATCCTCCCACGACACGGTGAACCGACGCTGGGACCAGTCCACCGGCAGCAGGAACAGCAGAATGGCCCCGCTCAGCGCTGCCGCGGATTCCGGCATCGACAGCGCGTACCGCCTTGCGAACCCTGAGTCGCTCTGGCCTGCGATCGCCAGGACACCAGGGAGCGTCCAGAGGAACACCGTGAACCCGAACGCGATCATCACATTCCGCTCGCCGACAGATACTCGCCCGAGCAGCGCGAGTTGGCGCCGGACGAGCGCCGTGGTGTCCTCGGGCAGCTGGATCCCCCTGGCGCCGACCAGCCAGAAACCGAGGGCCAGCAGCGCGTACAGGCCGAGAGAGAGGGGAACGCCCAGGATCATCCACCGGAAGAACGAGACCTGCGCGCCCATGAAGTCCCGGAGCATGCCGACGCCGATGAGGTTGGGCGGAGTTCCGATCGGCGTGGCCATCCCGCCGATTGACGCGCCGAAGGCGGAAATCAGCATCAGGGTCGTAGCGAACCGCCTGAACTGAGGCGTCCCCCCGACTGATTCGGTGGATAGGTGAGCGACGATCGACAGGCCGATCGGGAACATCATCGCAGCCGTCGCGGTGTTGCTGATCCACATCGACAGCACCACCGAGAGCGCGCCGAAGACGACCAGGAGCCGGCCGGCACTTCGGCCGATCAGGGGGGACGACAGCGCCGTGAACGCGATGCGACGATCCAGGCCGTGGACGTACATGGCCTCGGCGATGATGAAGCTGCCGATGAACAGGAAGATGATTGGATCCGCGAAGGGCGCCAGGGCCTTCTGGGCCGGGGCGACCTGCAGCACAATGGCGAGCAGCGGCCCGAGCAGCGCCGTCACCGCCAGCGGCAGCGCTTCGCTCACCCAGAACACGACCATCAGCACGATGATCGCCGCGAGCCGATGGGCTGGCGGCGACAGCGTGCCCATCGGCATGGCGAGCAGGAGCACGAACAGCGCCGGGCCGGCCACCATGCCGATCGTCTTCCGGCGCTGGTTGAACTGTTGCTCCGCAGGCGAGTACGCCTCGACGGCTTCGACCGCCTGATGACGGTTTCGGATCAGCGGGTCCATCTTCCCTCCCACACAACTTCCGCCCACCCCGTGAGGTAGAGCCCGTCGTCGAGCCACTCGACGCGCTGTGTCCCGCCCGGTGAGACCACCTCGACATCGCGCGCGGCGCCAGCATACGTCATGGCCGCTACAGCGGCCGCGCACGCGCCCGTCCCCGACGCGAGGGTGGGCCCGACGCCGCGTTCCCAAATCAGGATGCGCACGCGGCTCGCGTGCTCGACCACCGCGAACTCGACGTTGGTGCCTTCCGGGAAATACGGGTGGTGTTCCAGCGCCGGGCCGAGCGCCCGGTACCGGCCCTCATCCAGGGTGGACTCGAGCACGACGCACTGCGGGTTGCCGACGCGGAGGGCGGCGACGCTCACCTGCTGTCCCTCGACATCCAGGACCACCTTCCTGACGTCCGCCGGGTGCCCCATCGCAGCCCTGCAGACGAAACGAGGCGGAGCGGATTCCAGGATCGACAACGGCTTGCTCCCGGCATCCGTTCGTATCACGATGGCGGACCGAGTCTCGAGGCCAGCACAGACTGCGGACCAGCACCGAATGGCAGCCAGGCCCCTGGCGCCATTGCCGGAGACCTCGGAGTAGCTGCCGTCGGCGTTATAGAGCCGCATCTCCGCGCCATCACCCGACACCCGGTACAGAATCAGCCCGTCCGCGCCGACCCCCGTGTGGCGTTCGCACAGGGCGCGAGCCAGTTCCGGGCCATCCGGGCGGTCGAGTTCTTCCGTTTCGAGATACAGGAAGTCGTTTCCGTAGGCGTGTGCTTTCGCCAGTTGCAGTCCCACGTGGTCCTCCGGGATCCGCGCGCCCTACTCTCGGCAGCGATGTCGGGCGCCGGCTGCGCGAGTCTTTCAGGCACGGGCAATTACAGTTCCTTCCGGCTGTCGAGCAGAATCGTCACCGGGCCGTCGTTGACGAGTTCCACGCACATGCGGGCCTGGTACATTCCTGTCTCGACCCGCGCCCCGCCGGCCCGAAGCTCTCCG
>Ga0209668_10001387_pt1 | contig 10329 bp, 11 predicted proteins | sample FrelakmetPLP11PL_FD_187150 | JGI IMG/M metagenome (GOLD analysis project Ga0209668, IMG submission 187150) | Freshwater lake sediment microbial communities from the University of Notre Dame, USA, for methane emissions studies - PLP11 PL (SPAdes)... | ecosystem: Environmental > Aquatic >... | reverse complement strand
TAAACGAATAAATTCTGCACTGTACTGTAAATAGATTAGTAGAAACCATTAGTTTCACGCACAGAACGCCAGTGGCCACTGACTCTGAATTATCAACAGCCACAGGTTAATCTAGCTTACGCTCAATATCTTCTTCTATGCACTTATTACCATATTGCACTTCTAAAATATGACAGGGTGCATCACTGTTGTTCTGGCACTGATGCCAGATCCCTTGCTGAATAATGTAAGAGTCATTGGCTGATTTCCCCAGTGTAACCAGATCGTTATTAAACTCAGTTACAACATCACATCGCCCTTTGAGTATATACCAATGCTCTGATCTATGTGAATGCCGTTGCATGCTTAATTTTTTACCAGGCTCCACTACTAGTTCTTTTACCTTATAGCCTGGTTTGTCATCTAATACCCTATACCAACCCCACTGTCTGACTGTCTTGGGAGTTTTCCACTCTTCCAGGATCCAACTAGAGCTATTTCGCTTGTCATCGCCGCCCACGGCAAATTTAAAAATAAGGTTTTCGTCCTTAAAGGACATTTCAGGTATGTTAGTTGATGTTCTATCCCCGCCATTGGCAAAAATAATCGTGCTATCAGGATACATCTCTCTGACCGTCCTGATTGCATTAATACTGGAGCCGTCACTGTCGTCGAATGTGACGCATCTGCCCACCATGGACAAATTTTCTATAACTGCCTGTCGTTCAACCAGTGGCATAAAGGGGCGCCCCTTTTTACGTGTGAGCCATTCATCACTGTTAATACCAACGATGAGCATATCGCCCAGACTACGAGCTGATTTAAAATATTCAATGTGTCCACTGTGAATTGGGTCAAATCCCCCGGTAACTAACACTATTTTCATACAAGTATCCTATAAAGTAATATCTTCCATGCCAGCAGTCCTAAGTCTACTTACATGCCCTAACATAAAATTTTTGCTTTCAAGACCCTTCATAAGGCCCAACCATTTATTACGCATCAATGCTACTTCATTGATCAATGTTTCATAGTCAATAACTTCGTCTTCACCGTCCACATACTTCTCAGCATCTCTACTAGTCAGTGCACGGGCATAATTTTCAAGATATTTCTGGAAATGTTTTTTGCGTATTTTTCTTAACTGTATGCCCAAAAATTGTAGCACAGCTTCAATTTCCTGAAGCTGATTAAAACGATGCTCGGTTATCCCAGGCAACGAGGCTATATTTCTTTCCAAATGCCCCTTGATGCCACACTCAACTTTTGCAAATTGCAATTCATTTTCGTAAAAGTCAATAAATGCCGGAATATTCCCAAGGTCCTGCACTACTCGATTATACCACATTATGTATTCAGTTAAAGTAAAATTTTAAAATTATCGAATAATCATCACGTATATGTTCACTCATCGTCGTCTTCGTATTCCAATTCGTCGGACTCGGCTGCATACTCTTGATAACTATGCTTAGTATACTGATCAATTGACCCAAAATCTTTGAGTGACTCGTCGTCCAACATGTCAACTAGAATACTCATTAAATTGTCACTGGCTTCCTGGCGATCTTTTTGCACAATATACTGTTTTAATGTTTGATATGTTTCTATTAAAACATCAATTTCAATGCTCATATTAATCCTTTAATCATTTGATATGTTTAATCTTCGCAGATACGAAGTAGTGGACAACAACTATTGCCCACTACTATATAGCCTACTACAAGTTTATGCTTATTCTTCTTCTAATTCAGCCACAGCGGTGTCAGCATCCACAGACTGTACCAATTTATGTGGATTGGTCATCACATAGGCCATGACCTGATCTAGGCAATTATCTTCATTCCGTTCCCAGGCTTTGCGAAACTTTTTAATTACAGTCCCATCAGACAGACTGCACTTTAAGCTGTTACCATCCTTGCTTAAGAACATTTTTGCTTCAAATAGATCCACCAGTCCGCTGTAGGGATTCATACCAGTTTCGTAAGGAATCTTGACTTGCACACTTTCAAACGGTTTAGCATAGCGTGTTTTCATAATCTTACAGGCTGCACGAATGCCTTTAACTTCAGAGATCTTGTTGCCGTCTTCGTCTTCCTTCAACTTTAATTTACGCATTGCCACTACAATAGAACTAGCATAGATAAAGCCCTGTCCGCCACTGATCTTATCATCTGGGTCAAACATATCCTGGCTTGCATAGGTATGTGCTGTGCACACTAGCCCAATGTTTAAATTGCCAAACATGTTTACGCAGTTGCGAACCAAGGAAGCAAGTGCCTTGGGTTTGCGCCCCATGTCACCCTTCATGTCGCCAGCCTCGAATTGATTAATGTCAGTGGGGGTCAATAACATTCCCAAACTGTCAATGATAAACAATACCTTTGGTCTATTATCCGCAGGTAATGCTTTATATTCTTTAACAAACTCACTGACCATTTTCGCCACATCATCAATCATGGCCATGTTTAGTTTAAGCAATTTGTCTTCACTGGTATCAACTCCTAGAGCATGCAGCCATTTTTCGTCAAGTGCATTTTCAGAGTCAATTAGGATGGGATAGATGCCTTGCTTTTGCGCATTGGCCACTAAATTACCAGAACAAATAAAAGATTTGCCTGCGCCAGATTCGCCTGCAAATACAGTAACTTTCCCCAGGGGAATACCGTTGGTAAAGTTTCCGCTGATAAGATAGTTTAATGCATAGTTGTTTGTTGAGATCCAATCAGTTGGATCATTAAAGCCTATACTAAGGCCTTCGATACTCTTGGTGATATTTTTTCTAAATTTGCTTACGTCAAAAGGTTTTGGCATTTCAATTATCCAGTTCAGTTAAATTGTACGTTTTAATTAAATCAACAAGTTCGTTTTCAGAAGCACAGATTATTTTTAAAGTTTTCCATTCCCCGGACATGCTACGCCCAGTAATTTCCAACATCCACCCGTTATCATAACGATATATCGTGCAAGAATCGCCCACTTTTGATAATTTTATCAGTTGATTTGACATTTATTACTCTATGTAAAAAACTAAAATACCACTGCAAAGTGGTATCTTAGTTGATTTATTAAATTACGATAATGTAATTTATATTAATGACCAATCACTTTTGGCGATTCTTGATCATTGCCAGAATGTCTTCTGCACGACGACTTGACGCTGCTTTGGGCGCAGCGGCTGGTGCATCATCAGTATCAAAAGGTGGCTCGTCATCAGTAACAGGTGCTGCCACTGGTGCAACACGAGCAGGAGCGGCTGCCCTAGCTGGTGCTGCTGCCGGTTCGCTATCACTAGATTTAGCACCAAATGCCGAATTCATCATACCTGATGGTTTAAAGTAACTACCCCAACGCTCTGAGTCAAACGGTTCACCGTTAACGCTGGCTTCGAACATTTCCTTGATCACACGAAGTTCTACTTCCCCGGGACGCTTGGGCAAAAAGTCTGCCAGATTGTACAACCCAAACTTATCAATTGCTGCGATCTCGTCCGAGTTTAGTGCGTTTTCACGTCGGGCCCAGCTACTGGTGCTGTAATCTGCATATCCACCCTTGCTGGATTTCTTGATGGTAAAATCAAGCCCACCTTCGTAATCAGTGGGTAGGTTATCCAATTCAGGATCCATGAGTGCATTTTTAACCAGATTAAAAATCTGTGGGCTAATTACAAATCGACGAATTGGATTGTCAGTGGGACGGTCGTCACTCAGTGGATTTTCGCGAACGAATCCCTGGAACAGATAGGATTTCTTTTTCCAATACTTGCGCCCCATGTCTTCAAGACTCTTGTCCTTGAACCAGGTCCTAACCTCCGCCAGAATCGGGCATGCCTCGTTCCACATCTCAACACATGGAACCTGTACGGTTGTTGGTTTGCTGTCAGGCTGACCCTTGATGCCCGCAAAGGGCAATTTAATCATGAGCCGTTCGACCCAGAAGAAGGTGTTTTTAGGATCTGCGTCGGGGAGGAATCGCACACGAGCTGCGGTACCTTCGGGAATGTTCCAATGAGCATAGATGCCATTGTCCCCGCTGGATTGATTGGCTGGGCCCTTGTTGTCCTGTGCCTGAAGTTTAGCGCGAATGTCTGCTAATGAAGTTGCCATAATGTTTCTCCTTAAAATTTAAGATGGTCTTTGTTGTGCTTAGATACATTGTGTGATATACACAATGTAACAAAAATATTTAGTCTTTTAACGATAAAAGTAAAAATTTCTAGCACACTAGTAGTATGCTAGAAAGTATAATAAAAATCAAGTTATTTGGTTAAACTAACAATTTTTTTATACAGACGAATCTCGATGTCGTCTACACTTTCACTAACACCCTTGTTGTTTGGTAGTTCTCTGTCAAAGGTTGTGGCACCGTATACCCCATGGCTGTCATCGGATACACCCATCTTTGGCATGGGGCGAGTGGCATCAGCGGCAGCGATGACATCTTTGGCGCGTTCCAATTCTTCTCGACTTTCAAAATAGTAAGTGCTGTTCTGATATCTATAATCAAAACCATTTTTATCAAATAGATCAGTTAAAAATTGATCTGCGCTGTCACCATCCATGAAATTACCGTCGGAATCAGCACTTATGTCCACATCAGTGGCATTTGGATTACTTAATGGCCCACGGGTGTTTACATCTTTATCGGGATCTTCAACTAAATTGTTGGCCCAGTCTTCAAATTCTTGTACAACTTTTGATTTATCAGCCAGATATGCACGTCGCACCACGGGCAGAGCATCAGTCAGTCGTTCATCGAAGACTCGACGAACAAATCGGTCTTTGAGTTCGTCTATGTTGTAATCATCAGCTTCGGCAATTTCTGGTTGCCAGAGTGCCTTGTACTGATCGTAGCCACGTTGTCCACGGATAGTAAACATATCGCGATGCAATTTTCCATAATGATTAATGGCACTTTCAACCATGGATCTAGTTTCTGCATCTTCAAATTGTCGCCCACGCATGTTGCGCACAAATGTTCGCAGCGAGCTCATTTCTGATAAAATTTTGGTAATATGTTGTCCAAAATCATCATGTATATTTCCACCATTTTTAACGTGCCGTGCATAAACTCTTGCGCCGGTTAGAGTGGTGCCAGTGGGAAGTCTATGACGTTCCCCTAGAATGTTCTCGATATAGAGTGCATCAATATTTTGGCCTCGTGCACGAGAATTGTTTTCATCCACAATGGGCTTGCTGTGCCTGACAATTATTCGAACCTCGCCAATTTTTTGATAACTACTGCGGCGAGTGCCATACATTTTGCCCTCGGATACTGATGCACTATTTTTATCTACAGTATTTTTATCTTTGTACAGGTGATCAAGATCACTTAAACTTAATCCACTCTTGGCAATGTCTCTGACATCATAGGTTAGATCGTTGCGCTGTGCAAAAAAACGCATGTTTCGTAAAAACTTGTACCACTTGGTTCGATCCTCTGCATCTAAAATCCTAGGTGCTTCAAGATCATAATAAATTTTTAAACTTTTTTCATCTATGATGCTGATGGTCACATTGTCAAAACTCTCATTAAAATCAAAATTAAATATTCTTGAGTTTGCAGGGTCCAGTGTCTTTTTTCGTTCAGCATCCCAGATACGAATTTCAGGAAAACGTCCACGTATTTTGTCAAAAAGTGACTCGGCTATTCTATCTATTATCATGGTACTGTATTTAGCATTAAATCATTATAAAGGGCATTGGCATCATAAATTCTTCAGCAGAGTCATTTAACTTTGCATCAATCCCAGCATCAAATTCTCTGATCAACGTGGTCATGCGTACTGCTAGGAGCATACTCATAATCAAGTCATCAGTTTCACCAATTTTTGCTGCATAACTATTGCCCGATGCCACGAATGTTTTTAATTCACTGATCAGAGATTTACTTGCAATATGCAGCTTGTTAGTTTCGATTAAATGTTTTAATTTGCTGCATGCAGAAAGCTTGGATTTATTGGTTGTAGTGAATCCTTTTCGATAAATCCTGGTAGCGCCAACACGTTTGGGCTCACTCAAAAATATTCCCTGAATGTTTTCTTCACCATAATCATTGATGGCAACCAATGCGGCTTCACCCAATGTGTTATTTTCCACACTGAAATATACATTGGTAGTGGACCCAATGGCCTCGGAAATTCCCTTAACAATCTCTGCCAATATTTTAACCTGTTGCTGTACAGGGGTTTTATTATGCTGCCATTCACCCACTTGTTTCATGCTGGGTAGCTCAAGTATCTGTATCGCCGCTGGATCACCACCAGTACCCAAACTGGGATCCAGTGCGACTACATAGGTTGATCCTTTTTCTGGACGTTTGTACCATCTAACTTGTCCCTGCTTTTCGATGGGGTCTATACCAGCCATCTCAATCAATACGATGGGACTAATCAGAGTCTCATCAAATATAATAAATTCACATTCGATCTCTCGTCGGAATCGTTCTTCACCCAGCTGGCTTCGCATGCTCACTGCCCATTTTTCATCACGGTCAGGATGCTCTTGCCAGCGACTGCGAAAGGATTTAAATCCATTAACGCCTACTTCGGTCTCATTTCCGTATTCATCTAGACATTTATTTGCCGCACGCCAGATCTGGGCAAATTGATCCTCATCACTGTTGGGAGTGCTGGTAATAATACACTTACCACCTGTGGCTAGTGTTGGACTGATGGACGTCCAGAATTCTTGTGCTATGGTGGGTCTGACGAAGGCAAACTCATCGCAATACAACAGTGATATGGACATACCTCGTCCAGTATTTTCTGTGGTCGTTGCACTTACAATGCGACTACCATTGTCAAAATCTATACTGCCCTTGTTGTAACTGGTCACCCCTGCTCTGATATAGTTGGGCACACTTTCATATGCATACCGTATACGCTGCATGATTTCCTGTGATCCTGTATACTTGTGCGCAGCGACTAAAATAGTACTGTCTGGGACAAACATTGCATACCACAGAAGATAACCCGCTGCTGTGGTACTTTTCCCAGTCTGGCGTGGCATCAGACTGATACTATACCTATAATCATGATAAGTGGATACTAGTCTGCGCTGATAGCCGTAGGGCTGATAACGCATACGACCACGAGTAGGGTGCTGTATATAAAAATAGTTTTCCAAAAAGTAACTGGGTCCAGTAACTGGGTCAGCACATTTAACTATCTCCCGCAACTGAATTTCAGAATAAGACTCCTGTAAGTTTGGTTTTTTAATAAGAACAGTTTCTACACTTTTTGCCATTTGCCCATTGACCCAATAATTATATTTGTTATACAATGATATTTATTAACCTTTTTAGTATCCAAAATGTCTGATGTACTGCTTTTAAACAGTGATTTCAATCCTGTCAGTGTCTTACCACTGAGTGTAATCAGCTGGCAACATGCAATCAAATTACATTTCCTGGATCGCATAATCGTCATTGAAGAATATCAGGACTGGGTAATACGGAGTGAACACTTGTCCATGTGTGTGCCAAGTGTTTGTGTGACCAAGGACTATTTTAAATTTAAAAAGAGTGCCAAATTTAGTCGAAGCAATCTTTTTTTACGCGATATGTACCAGTGTCAGTACTGCGGAGACGTGCTTGAATTTCGAGATCTTACACTGGATCACGTAATTCCCAGATCACGCGGCGGCAAAACATCGTGGGAAAATAGTGTGACTGCATGCCGTTCTTGTAATCACAGCAAGGGTGATAAAAACTGGAAACCCATGCGGGAGCCGTTTAAGCCAGATCATTTCCATCTGATCAATAAATGGAAATCAAGGCCAGTTCAGGTAAAACACCCAAGTTGGTATCAATATCTAGGGATCGAAGTACCCGTTACTTGTTAAACCAGAGCGCAAACCAGGCAGGGGTGCCTGGTTTAATATTTTGTTCTCGCATAATTCGAGCCCGATCACTTGCAGGGTTATGTTGCTGCCAGGCTGGTAATTCAGTAAAATTTCGGCGTGGTACTACACCGTTTGCCATTTGAAATATTGGATCATTGGGATCTAACACGGCATCCTCATGTCCCTGACTACCTTGCACTGCATCTATTGACGTGAATCGATATTCTTTCATACGGTGCAAGTTTACAAATATCTTAGGTTAGATTCCGTATTTGTTGCGCTTGGGCTTGGCAATGGGACTAGTCACATTTGTACTTTTTACTTCTGCACTACGATAGTCACCATGGTTCAGATCGTGCCATTCACTACCAACTGCTTTAAATGCTTGTTTTAATATTTCCTGCTCTTCAGGGGTGTACGGTATAGCAATATTATATCTGCCTGCCCAGCTTTCAGGGTCTATATCAATTTTATTTTTACCATCAGCAACAGCAGCCGCCATCATTACTCGATTCAATTCGTAAAATCGATCAGCAAAGTTAGTGTCTCTAAACTTATCCAGCCCAACAGTTGCTTGTTGAAATCGTTTACTTATTGGACCAGGTGTACTGTTATGTTCTACAACAATATCTTTAATTTTCATATTACCAAGCCCTACATGACCAATAACGTGCTTTCCAGCGTGGTCCTGGATTAGCACAGTTATGCCTAGCCCTGAAGCTCTTGCGCCGCTTGGGGTTGGACTTTTTAATACGCATGTTTTTATCGCCAAAATTTACCTTGACGATTTTGCCGTTGGGCTTTCGCACGTAGACCTTGGATTTTTTAACGTCCCCGGGCATACGTTTGCCCAGTGGTACTTTTCTACCATGGTATTCAGCTTCCATGGCTGCCTGTGGCGTTAGATATTTTTTGGTCAAGAGTGAACTCATGACGCTGGTAATCTTTTTAAAATTATTATCCAGATCGACCCCCAGCGAACGCCCAATGTCAGAGTACATGGACCATAGCTGATCAGCAGCATATTTTTCATCTGAACTTTTAGGGCGTGACATTAACGTGGCTAGATTAATTTTCCCCGATGCAACACCAGCAAGCACAGTATCTAACTTGGACTGTTGTTCTTCGGCTATTTTAATCAGTACCAGTGCCTTGCGATCTGCTTCCACAATGACGCCGTCTTGCATGAATCCCACTACGGTGGACTCAATGATCATGTTACCCAGCTCGATATCGAAGTTGTCACCAACTTCCATACTTTCAGACAAAACAACGTCGCGTATTCTCATCGTTTTACCTTGATACCTTCATACTCTCGCATGATTTGGCGATTCATTCCTTCGGACATGGCCAGAGGATTGTCGGCAAATTGGTATCCATGCTTGCGCATGACCTTTTCCTTGCCAGCCACATCACCATCGCCGCCCTTGGTCTGCACCTGCACTGGCATCACATGCTCTTCTGGTGTGGTGTTTGCGTGATAGCGTTCGTCTTTTTCTTCCGCAACTTCTTCAGGAGCGCCTGGCATGGCATCTTCAGCACCAACTACCACTGCCACCGCATCCGGTGCATGAGGCGCATCAGCACCCTGACCATCTAATCCTGCCAATTTTAACATCTGCATGAGCTGCACTGCGGCTTCATTGCTGGCGTTAATGGTAACACTTCGATTGCCATCGGAACTCATGTTTGTGCTAATATCCATGCGACCTGACATATCAGACTGTGCTGGACCACCCAACGGGCTCATGCACTCATCTAATTTTTCGTCACATTCACAAGGTGAACAATTGCAAGTTTTGCATGTTGCTTCTTTTAATTTTCCAGACTTCTTGGCGGCTGCAATTTTACTTCCCAGATATTCATCTTTGCCAGATTCAATTTTACCATCGCCGTCATAGTCTTTATCGGCTGTCTTGGCTTCAGAAAGTCCGGCCAGACGCAGCATTTCTGGCAATGTGTTGTGTTTGCCTTCGTCATAACGATCATAACCTTCGTCATCAGGACCGTCGTCGTCATCTGCTCCCATACTTTCCACCTTTTCTCTTACATGATCCTCAATTTCAGCCATGTCCACTGTGTCAGTAATCTCCGCGCCAGTGGTTAAATCATAGACGTCATGTATAGTGACTTCTAATTCAGGATATTCAGCAGGCTGTTCTAATGTCTGCGGATAATACTTCCCGTGCCAGGAGTAGTCGTAATTAACACCCACATCAATGGTTTCTGGAACGTCTTCGGAACTATCTGGCCCAAATGCTGGATTTGGAAATTCTTCAATTTCCATGTCATATTTTGAGCTACCCTCATCCACGCCCTGTGGGACTGCTGCTCCCTTTTCACCCTTCTTGGGTGCTGCCGCTTTGGGCGCCGAGGCTGCCTTGACAGGGGCTTTGGCAGCACTGGCACCGTCGATATCCTGTGGTACTGGAACATCAGCTTGTCCAGATTTTGGTAGCTTGGAAGTCCATACCCCACCTTGTATACTACCCTCTAATAAGTTGCCCAG
>Ga0209668_10001386_pt1 | contig 10333 bp, 17 predicted proteins | sample FrelakmetPLP11PL_FD_187150 | JGI IMG/M metagenome (GOLD analysis project Ga0209668, IMG submission 187150) | Freshwater lake sediment microbial communities from the University of Notre Dame, USA, for methane emissions studies - PLP11 PL (SPAdes)... | ecosystem: Environmental > Aquatic >... | reverse complement strand
CGACGCAGCGTCTTGTGCGTCTCCACAACATTCCGCGTGGCGCCACCGTCGACCTCGACAAAGGTCGCGGTGAGGGCGGTCGACTCCTCGACCGTCCAGTCGAGTTTGCCAAGGCGAAGCGCCTCAGCGGGGCTGAACTGGTCGGCGACGACCACCCCCAACCCGTGCCATGCGGAGGTGCGAGCGAGGACGACTTGATCATTCGAGCGAATTTCGTGAGCCATGACTGAATACCCTTTCGAGGTAGGCGGCAGGGGGTAATTCCCCTGCGGCTAGTAGAGTGTAGCAACTGATTGCAACTGAGTCAAGTGACAAAGTGTTAGATTGCGATGAACAGGAGGACGATGAATAGGGCGATCATTGCGATCGCGCCTCCGATGAGGTCGAGGAGAGTGGGGTCGGTCTGTCGTTTCATGGGTGGACCTCGCCACAGGTGTCGCAGGTGTACCCGTCTGGGTAGCCGATCGCGAAGGCGGCGCCGACCTCCTCGCCGTTCGTGTTGACCAAGTCGTCCGCAATGCGGACCACCTGACGGTTCCAGAACTTGTAGACGGAGCAGCGCAACGGCTTCGAGTTGTCTGGTCGGAGCAGTTCACCGCTCTCGACTGCTGCGTCCGTGCAGCATGGGCATTGCAACGCCCCGTTGAAGGTGAATCCGATGGGTTGTTTCATGCCGCACCTCCCTTCGTGATGCGGATCCGTACTCGCCAAGTCATTTCAGACTCAGAGTCACAGTCGGGATCCCAACCCCAAGCGTCTATAGATCCGTCATTTTCAAAGACGAATTGATGCATTTCGCCGCGACTGACCCCGTACTGCCTGAGCGCGGACAGCGCGATGGTTGCGCTGCTCGCGGTCAGGGTCGTCCAATTTGCAGGGTTCCGCATCGAGGCGATCAAGGTCTCAATTTCGTCCGTGCGGGTGGCACTGTCGTCGACACGCGCTGCCGCCTGCGCGAGCCGCGCTTCCCACTGCCCTGTCCATGATTCGTGGACCGCCTCAATCTGGCGGAGCAGGGCAACGCGTGTTCGCAGGATTGCGAGGTGGCTGCCAGTGACTGGGCGCTGGTCCTCGTGAATTTCCGTAATGGCGCGGTGCAATTCATGCACCTGCGCGGAGAGTCGGTCGGGGTTCGGTACGAGGATCGTGACTTTCATGGGTGGTGTTCCTTTCGAGAACGGGGGTTGAGTCGTCAAGCAATCGCTGACAAGTGAACGGACGAGATCAGCCGACCCCCGCGAGGGGGGGTCGGTTGGATCGGGTTCGGTCAGGTCGTTGCATCGCGCTCCGCATCGCGCGCAGTTGCTGCGCGGTCCAGCGCATCAGCGAACCGATCAGCCTTGGCAGCGCGCGCCGCCTTGCGCGGCTCGCACAGCGAGAGCGGGACGACCAGCGTGGGGGCGTTCAGCGCGGCGGCGTTGCGCAGCGCCTTGAGGCAATTCCGAATCGCGGCGATGCGGGTCGGTCCCGTTGCCCAGACATCGAGGGTCGCGATGCGGCACTCGCAATAGAAGTTCGAGGGGACGACCTTCTCGACGAAGCCCCTGTGGTTGACCGTCTGGCGGATTTGCCGATCGCACCATCGGCAGTCGATTGCGAGGACATCGAACGGACGCGGGGTGCGGATCGGATTCGAGATCTGCTTCGGCGTGAGCAGCGCGAGGTTGTCGAGTGCGGATTGAATGAGGGCGATTTTTTCGGCGGTCAGCATGGTCGTGTTCCTTTCGAGAACTGGTTGAACGGGGAGAGTACAACGGGTTGCAACCGTGTCAAGTTGCAACCCGTTGTTGTGTGTTAATTGTGGACAAGTCAGGAGTCGGTGCGGTGCGCATGATCGCGCTGCTTGCACTGCTCGCAGAGCGCCATCGATTCATCGCCCATCGTGTGAACCTCGATGTCGCATTCGGGGTGAGACTTCTCGCACCCGTCACACATGGCGGTCGGCTCGCGGTCGAGCAGGGCGAGAGAGCAACGCAGCACATCGTCAGCGGCGGCGATCGACTTCAGGTAGACGGCGTGGATTCGGGCAATCGCATTGTGGTGCGAGTCGACGATCTGGCGGCGCAGCATTTCCGTTTCGTCTGGTTCTGGTTCGCGCTCGCACTGCGCAGCCTGCTCATCGAGGTCGCACCCGTCTTCACCCGACATCGGGTAGTCGAACCCGTCGACCATCGGCTCCCAGTGGAGCGACAGCGTGTTGCCATTGATGTCTGACAGGTCGACGGACACAGGAGAGGACGGCGAGGTGTCGTCGTCTTCGGTCGCACGGTTCTCGATCGCGCACTGCAATCCCCGCTCCTTCATCGTGCGAGTGATCTCCGCCCCAATGTAATTCACGGTGAAGCGCCCCGACTGCCACCCCATAGTCGGCATGTCTTCGCTGATCAACTGATCCCAGATCTCTGTGCAGGCGTTGCGGACTTCGATGCGACCCTCTGGGGTCGACAGGTCGGCAACCTCCACATGCACCGTGATCTGCTCCACGCGGGGTCCGCCACCCCATCCGACGATGGTCGAGGAGACATCGCGCGCCGCATCGAAGGTGTCGAACACGACAGCGTTCTCTTTGCGGGTCGTCGCAAGTGGGCGGTTGCGATAGATGTCGGTCCCTTCAAAGTAGATTGAATTGGACGGGTCGAGGACGACGATAAACTTCTGGACGGGCTTGGTCATGGTGTTCCTTTCGAGAACTGGTTGAACGGACGAGATCAGCCAGCCCCCAGTGGGGGGCTGGTTGGATCGGGTTCGGTCAGCGGGTCATCGGCAGACCCTTGGCGAGGAGGAAGGTCCAAGTGGTCCGCGCCTTGCAGAATGGGCGGCGGTTCGACAGACTCTCGTAACCTGCCATCACCGTGTCTTCCCTCTTCTCAGCGAGCGACTGCGCGATCGCGCGGCACTGCTCTTCTTTGTTGAGACGGTAGTCCACAGAGACCCACCATGCAGCCTTCCCGTGCCTGCTGTCGTGGACGACCCGAAGGCGGGATGGGTGGGTGTCGGTCGCGGGGGTGTAGGTGACGGTCAGCATTGAAGTCTGGGACATGGGTGTTCCTTTCGAGAACTGGGTCAGTCGTGGATGATGGAGATGACGATGGTCAGGGCTGCGAGCAGAAGGCAAACGAATGCAAGGTCGAGCATGGATGGCATCACAGCGCCTCCACATTCTTGATGACGGCGCCGAAGAGGGCGCGGCTGCGCTTCAGGAGGGAGATCATGTCGTCCAGTTCGGCGACCGACTCCAGTTTGGGTTCACTGGCGATCAGGACGGGCAGGGTCGGATCCATCCAGATGGACCATTCGTTTTCCTCAGACTCTTCGACGATGATCCGAATGTCGAGACCCTCCCAGTTGTTGGTGATCGTCGCGCGGTTGTTGCCGTAGCGGTCCTTGTCCCAGTTGACCCGCACGGTTGAGTCGGACATGGTCAGAACGCGGTCAGGCAGTGGAACCGCGACTGAGTCGACGGCTTTGTTGATTGCGCGCTTGACGGCGCTGATGGTGGCACACTTGAGCATGGTGGGTGATCCTTTCGAGATCGGGGAGAGAGAGAACGGTCAGGATCAGCCCTCCCCCCGAAGGGGGAGGGTTGGATGCGGATCGGTCGGTCAGAGCGTTTCAGCCTGCACTGCGCGATCGAACTTTCTTCGCGGTCTTGAATGTCTGCTGAGCATTCTTGGAAGCGAGATCCACCTGACCCCACATGATGAAAGCATCGTTTGCGTTGAAGTCTGTCGCAACGCGGTAAGCATGGATCATGCCTAGCAGGAAGTAGCGCGCTTGGAGCAGTTCGGCGGGAGTGGACCTGCCGATGCCGACAGGCTTCGCGTTGTGGAGCGCAGCGGTGTTGCGCTCGATGCTGGTGCGGAGGCTGTCGATGACGGCGGTTGCTGGGAGTGTCATGGTGTTCCTTTCGAGAACTGGTTGAGAGAACGGTCAGGATCAGCCGCCCCCCTTGCGGAGGGCGGTTGGATCGAGGTCGGTCACTTTCCAATGTTGTCGTTTGCGGTTTGCCTTGCGGCAATCAACTGGACGACGAGGTCGTTGTGCAGGTCATTCGCATCACAGACACTTTCGAGGAGGGCGATCATGCCCCGAATCTCGCGGTACTGCATGGCAAGCATGCCTGCGCTTGCGCCTGTCGACGATCCAAGGTAGCCAATCTTGACCTTGATTCGTTGGACCATTCCGTCGATCATGTCTTCGACAGTCGTGAAGTCGGGCTTGACGGTGTACAGGACTTTGCAGTGCGTCAGGTTCATCGGTTCGATTGTCATGGTGTGTTCCTTTCAAGAGAACAGGGTGGAGAGCCGCGCGGCTCAGGAGAGCGCGCCCCGCACAAGGCAGGGCGCGCGGTTCTAAAGTCGCGGTAGTCATCACACATTCCTGCTAGGGGGTCCAGCGCGCTTCACCTTTAGAGGGGTACTTCGCTGGGGGCTTGCAGGGTTGACTTGTCAAAGATCGAAGGGGGCTTCGATGGGGTAATTAGACAACAGGAAGCAACACAATGCAACCACCTTGACCAACATTCCGACAAGATCGTGCAGATCGTCGTCCTCGATGCGGTGTAAGTGCCTTATAGTGCAACACATGAAGCCGAATAAATTTCTTCTGACCAGTGCGGTACACGCCTTCGACTTATCCACAAAGGATGCACAAACGCAGTTACAGGTCCGTAAATCGAAGATGGAAGCATTCCTGATCGCAATCCCGAACGGTTGGGTTGCCGCTCAGAAGGCTGCGCAATGCCGCCATGATGATGTGATGCGATGGAAACGCCTCGACCCCGACTTCGCGGCGCGGCTCGCCGATGTCGACGCTGAGACCGCCATGACGCTGGAGGGCATCGTCGACGGCATTGCGAAAGGCAGCATCGACGCAACACCGACTCAGATGCAGGCGCTCCAGTTCAGACTGAAGGCGTTGCGCCCTGACATCTATCGTGAACGATCATCGGTGCAGGTTGACCAAAGGACCACCATCTCGATGGATGGTGATTCGTCAAGGGCGAGGATGCTGCTTGCCGAATGGAACGCGTGATCGACTGGGCTTGACCGCGCTCGCCGCGACACGGGCAGACGCACCGCACACGGCACGGCGAGGAAGAGGAAGGCAACGCGCAACGACGAAGTCGTCGCGAGGTGGGGGTGGGAGGGGGGGTGGGGGCTTCGCCCCGCGCGATCGACCCGAAGCCGCATTGTAAAAAAAACTACTCTCATCCAAAAACATGACATCCAAATCTCCTCAACCTGTTGCAACCAGTGGCGTAAGACCTGACATCCTTCGTTTGAGGAAGATGTTCTTAGACAGCACTTCGGGCGACACACAATCTCAGGCTGACTTCCGTGCTGCGTTTGCAGATGACTTCATTCTGTGGCTTCGGATGACGGGTTGGACGTATCGGGTGAAGGCAACGGATCCTTTGACGGGTCGTGAGTTGCCTACGGAGAGGGCGAATCATCCGTTTGTGCTTTGGGAGTGTCAGGAGAAGGCATCGCGGGAGGTTATTTCAGCGATTAGGGATGGTCGGGACGTGGTTATCCGCAAGAGTCGTGATATGGGGGCGTCTTGGTTGCTTGCTTCGGTGTCGGTGTGGGGGTGGATGTTCCACGGGTGGCAGGCATTGCTTGTAAGTCGCATTGAGGATGGTGTTGACAAGCCATCTGACCCTGACAGTTTGTTTTGGAAGGTGGATTACATGGTGGAAAGTCAGCCTGCGTGGCTGTTGCCAGCACCTCCAGAGCGTTTGGTGAAGCGTGGCGGTGAATGTCGTCAGCACATGATGCTGAAGAACCCTATTTCGGGTGCGACGATCACGGGTCAGGCATCTACGGCGCACGTTGGTAGAGGTGGACGACGCACTTTCATCATGTTTGACGAGTTTGCGGCTATGGATGATGCGGAGGCGGCGTGGCGATCTGCTGCGGATGCGTCTGCCTGCCGAATTGCTGTGAGTACCCCATTGGGGGCGGGTACTCACTATGCGAATCTGGTCAGGCAGGGGAGGTCTACTGGTGATCCCCGCCTCGTCGAACTGCTTTACACCGACCATCCTGAGAAGGGCGCTGGCGGTGAGGACAGGGAGGACAAGGATGGTCGAGTTACTGGTGTGTCTGGTTCTGTCTACCGATGGACACCTTGGCTGGGCGAGCAGATGGGTCGTCGAGACACGGTTGACTTGGCTCAAAACGTGTTTGCGCAGGAGGTTGGTAGTGGACAGAACTTCTTTACCCCGTCAGTTGTGACGGACCACATGGCTAGGAATGTGGATATTCCACGTCGGTGCGAACTCGTGAAGGGTCACTTTGTGGACGACGAGCATGGGCGCTGGCGGGTGTGGCGTGAGGGTGACAGGGACAGGGAGTTTGTGATGTTTGCCGATCCGTCGTATGGGGCGGGTAGTGCCAACTCTGCGGTAGCGGTTATGGACGCTGAAAGCAGGGAAATGGTGGCTGAATTCATCGATCCGAACATGCCTCCGCACGACCTGTCCAATGAGATGGTTGAGGCGGCGATGACTGTGTACCGAGGTCGGCGCCATCCGATGATTGGGTGGGAGGTCAACGGGGCAGGCGCCGCCATGCACCATGACTTTGAGCGGATCGGGTATTCCGACGTGTACCGCCAGCGGAATATTGGAACGATGTCGGAAGGTCGGACGAGCAAGGTGGGCTGGCACTCGACGAGGCGCAGCAAGCGGACCCTGCTGGGGGGGTTGAGCAGGGCTATGGCTCAGGGAGATGTGGTCATCCGCAGCGCCGACGCCCTGAAGGAGATGCTGGAATACATCATCACGGACGACGGGGCGATTGAGGCAGGTTCGGTCCGAGATCTTTCTAGCGGAGCGCGAGAATCTCACGGAGATCGTGTTATCGCCTTGGCTGGAGCGCTTATGCTGTGCGATGAGGGTGTAGGTCCAGAACGACCGAAGGTTGGATTCCACCCTGATTCTCTAGGGGCTATATTGAATCACAAGGAGGTCACCCGTGACCGCCGTTAAACCTAACAAGTCCCATCCTTGGGGCTGGAGCAAGAACAAGATGAAGAAGAAGCCTGCAAAGAAGTCGATGTCGTCTGATAAGAAGCCTGCTGGCAAGAAGCCAATGAAGGGCATGAACCCATTCGCAAAGAAGGGTGGCTGCTGATGAAGTGCAAGAAATGCGGCAAGTCGAAGTGCAAGTGCAAGGGCAAGTGCTGAGATAACTTATGCCGCGTAACTACCGAAACGAGTACGACAAGTTTCATTCGTCTGAGAAGTCGAAGAAGGACCGCGCATCTCGCAACAAGGCGAATCGACTCGCCAAGAGCGAGGGTCGTATCTCCAAAGGCGACGGTAACGATGTGGACCATCGCAACGGCAATCCGCGCGACAACCGAAGGTCGAACACTCGTGTCGTAAGCAAGTCCACCAACAGGGCGAAGCATTGAGCAAGAAGAAGACATTCACGCTGCGGGTTGACGAGCAATCTCACCGACAGGTGAAGTTCCTGTCCGAAACTTTCTCCAACAAGTTTGGGACATACATCTCAATGGCAGACGTGCTTCGCATGGGTATTTCAGTACTGCACATGCGGCTGCAACCCACAGCGACAGATCAAGTCATCAAACAAGGCGATCCACTATGACGATGTTCTCAACCTTCAGCGGCGTGTTCCCAATGTCTGATGTCTGTCTGTTCTCAGACTTCATCACTTCCTTTGCGCCGTTCAATGTGGCAACAGATGGAACTCTTGGAACCACATTCGTAGACAACACAAACGATAGTAGCATGCTAGGCAAAGCGACTATTTCCACTCCTAATTCGACGTCTGCTGGCGTACACGCATACGCTGGAATCTATATGGCTCCCGCTCAAGCCTCTTCGGGAGCAGCACTGACGCGCAACTTCCGTCTTGGTAAGGGTGAAGTAGACATCTACGGTTCTAGTGTAGTTGGACCAAACGTTGGTTCTGCTGCTCTCCAATGTTCATTCGGAGTGTCGACTGGCAATTACTCCACAGCGCTCATTCCCGCAACAGACTTTGCTGGATTCTTTGTAAATGGAACAAAGACTTATTGGTGTTACGGAGTGGTAATCAACTCAGTACTTACTTCGTTTGACACCACACTTGTAAAGACCGCCCAAAATAATTTTCAGGTCATCATTTCCAAAAATGCAAGTCAAACCACCTTCATTGCCAATGGAAAGATTCTTGGGGCAATAAACGCGCAGTTGCGCACAAGCGCCGCCGTTCTTCCCGCATTCGAGGTCAAAGACTGCACATTGGGCGGAACGGCGGGTGGTCCGAATACTGCAACAATCGATCAACTGACCGTGCGCATGAGGATTGAGCGATGACGTCGTTCCCCTCTCCTGTTGGTCCGCTGACATACGAGAACAGGATTGTCTATTCAGACTTCATCACTGGTCTCGATGAGTGGGGTTGGATTTACAGCACTAGTCCAACAAACGCGATTATGACCGTAAGCAATACTTCGGATGACGCACTTGGAGTTGTGACTATTGGATGCCCAGCAGCATCGACGGTCGCATACGGAAGGTCTGGAATTTATTTAGCCCAAACTGCCGCTAGTCAAATCAATAGGAATTACTATAGTGCAAAAAGTCCTATCAAAAAGAGGAACGTATTTCAGTGCAGGGTTAAATCAAATACCACATCGCTTGGAGCAGAAGTTGTTCAGTATTGTGGTATGGGTCTTGTCCATGCAGGAAAGACTCTCTACGACGGTAAAATCTCTAGGTTCGATAAGGGAATTGGGTTCCACAATAGAGGCGACGAACCATTTTGGGTATGCGCTATCTGGTGGTTAAACACTCCTCTGTTTGAACTGACGACAACTATTCCAAAAAGTAATTGGAACACCTTGCGCTTAGAGTGGACTTGGCTAAATGAGACTCGCTCTCGTGTTCAAGTGGACTTTTTCATAAACCATTCTGTAGTAGCCAGCACCACTGTTGAGGCTCCAGAAGACTTTGCAACCATGATGCATAGCGTAGAAGTAAGAGACAAGACTGGTGCTTCTGCCGCTTCTTCTGGTAGCGGTCGAACAGATCAAACAATTGACATTGACTACATGTACGCGGAAATTCCGTCGTACCGAGATGCGGCGCGCCCGTAGGAAACACCATGCTTCTCAGGATTTCTGAACAGGTTTACATCCCAATTCACCGAGTTGAACGGATTTCGTTCTTTGGAACTCAGGCGATCATTAAGTTCACCGACTCGCGAGATTCAGAGAAGGTTGACAACGAAGATGCCCAGCGTCTTCGCATGTACGTCAATTCGGTCACTGAACCAATCACACCCGTCGCACCAGTGACGGAGAACAGGAGCAAGAAATGAGTGGAACTTCACATCGTGGCAATGGCGGAGCAAAGAGCGGCGGCAAGGGCGGCGGTAATGGCGGAGCCAAGGGTGGCGGAAAGAAGTAAGGAACGCGATGCTCGATACCTCACTTGAAAATATTCGTCGAGAGGTAGAGAGCGCGGAGAAATTCCGCGATGCACACCTGTCGTCTCTGCGTTCCATGATCGAGAAGTATCACGGACCCGCTTACCGTGATGACAGGTCTGATTTTTCAAACGATGACCCAGAGAACTTCTCTCACGAGTATGTCTCTTTGGTGCTTCCGCGAATCATCCACGACAACCCAAAGTTTCGTGTGCGACTTGCCGATCCGATCATCGATCTCATCTTGGGACGTCGGATGCAGATTGCGATTAACCGCTGGGTGCGCATCACCAAGTTGCGTAAGACGCTTGAGCGCATTGCCACCGACATGCTCTTCTCCTACGGAGTCGCGCTGACGGTCAGCGAGCCTCGACCAGAGGTTCGACCGATCGGCGGGAAGGAACCTTACCTTCCTCGCGTCTATCGAATCTCCCCAGAACGGTTCTTCATTGACCCAGCGGCGACTGATATCGAGGACGCTCGATACATGGGTCACTGCTACGCGATCGACAAGGAAGATCTCCTTGCTAAGTCTGTCGACGACCCCAGTTGGGACTCTGACGCGATCAGCGGCATTGCCGACAACACTGATCTTGAGGATTCCCGCGACGACACGGGTCGAAACATCGAGAACCGAAAGGAACTTGGTGTCTACGAGATCTGGGTTCCAGAGATCGACGACTCTATCGCCGAGTTGGTAGACCAGTTGTTCGGCAAGTCGATGGTGAACGGGACCATCTACACCATCGTCAAGAGCGGTGGGATCAATGGCAAGTTCGAGGGCTTCATCAGGAAGCCAATCCCCTTCTTTGGTCCTGCAAGCGGTCCGTATACGATGTTTGGCGTATATACGGTCCCAGACGACCCGTATCCACTATCACCACTGG
>Ga0209668_10001385_pt1 | contig 10335 bp, 10 predicted proteins | sample FrelakmetPLP11PL_FD_187150 | JGI IMG/M metagenome (GOLD analysis project Ga0209668, IMG submission 187150) | Freshwater lake sediment microbial communities from the University of Notre Dame, USA, for methane emissions studies - PLP11 PL (SPAdes)... | ecosystem: Environmental > Aquatic >... | reverse complement strand
TAGCTTACAATTTATATAAATTTGGAAATACTGATGATTTAGAAGAAAGATTACGTGCTCATAAACGAGAAATAGGAAGAGATATTATTTTAGTATTTTGCATAGAGTCAAAAGATAATGAATTATTGGAACAAAAATTAAAAGATTATCTTAGAACAACAAATTATAGAAAAAATCAAATAATTAATGGACATAAACAAACAGAATTAATAGAAATAAATGATATTACAATAATCCAAAATAAATTAATAGAATTTAATGAATATATAACTATGAATAAAGAAGCACTACAATTAGAATTACAAAAAGCAAAGAATGAAGAATTACAATTGGAAATACAAAAAATAAATGAAAATAAAGAATTAGAATTACAGAAAGCAAAGAATGAAGAATTAAAACTACAATTAGAATTACAAAAAATAGATATAGAAAAAACAAAATTAATACAAATACAACAACTAATACCAAAAGAAATTAAAGAAATTCATAATGATACTACAGAAAAATTAAAAGAAGAAATAAAAGAAGAACAAGAAGCATCAAGTTCAAAACAAAAAGTACAAGAAAAATCACTTGATGAATTACCAGAACAAGTAGCATCAAGTTCAAAAAATACTAAACAAGAAGAATTATTTGATGAATTACAAGAAGAATTATTTGATGAATTACAAGAAGAATTATTTGATGAATTACAAGAAGAATTATTTGATGAATTACAAGAAGAATTATTTGATGAATTACAAGAAGAATTATTTGATGAATTATAAGAAGAATCAGAAGATGAATTACAAGAAGATGAGTCTGAATCAGAAGATGAATTACAAGAAGAATCAGAAGATGAATTACAAGAAGAATCAGAAGATGAAACTAATGAACTAAGAAAACTAAGAGAAGAAATAGAATTAAAGAAACAAAAACAGAAAGAAGCTATGAGAAAATATCATGCATCTGATAAATATAAACAAAAATATAAAGAGAAAAGTCAAACACCTGAATTCAAAAAAAAACAATATGAACAACATAAAAAATATTATGAAAAAAATAGAGACCAAATAAGAGAACAAGATAAAAAGAATTATACAATAATAAAAACTGCCAAATCTGATGAAGAAAAATCTAAATTTTACAAATGGTTAGATTTACATGTAAAACGTGGTTTATATCCTGATATATTACAATGGGATATTTTTATTGAAAAATATAAAAAAATGAATGGACGAATCAAGGGAGTTTTTAGACAACATTTTGAAGAATATATATTAAATAATTTTAAAATTACAGAACCATATAAAAAAATCAGTAAAGATAAAAAATATATTCGTGGATGGAGATTTTTAATTCCTTATTAAATTAAATTAATTAAATTTAATTTTCTTTTATTATATTAATATGAGTACGTGGTCACAACAAGGATCTCTTACAATCGCTAGCTCAGGAAATATCGGGGTAAATACAACAGTGCCATCTTCAACTTTAACAGTCAATGGTTCATTTAATGCTACAAGTAGTACTATCTCAAATAGTTCATTTACGAATATTAGTACTGGAACAATAAATGCAAGTACTGGTATAACAAGTGGTGCTATTAATGTTACTGGATTAATAAGTACTGCAAATTTAGTATCATCAACAAGTACATTGCCAAATAGTATATTTACTAATATAAGTACTTCTACTCTTATTGCTTCAAATTCTATAAATGCTACTTTTAATTCTCATACTATCGGGAATATTTATATGACTAATGGTAGTGTTGGGATCGGAACAGTAAGTCCAATGTCAAGATTACAAGTTACAAGTCCAGCAGCAGCTACATCTATTGTAATTTCAAATGTAACATCTGGTTCTTCAAAATTAGAATTATGTATAGCAAATAGTAATGCTGAGTTTTCACTAAGTGCTAGATCTGGTGATTCTGTTATTCGTACCCATACTGGTGCAAATCTAATATTTCAAACATCACTAAGTGGTTCTGCTCACATGACTATAGTTAGTACTGGTAGTGTTGGTATAGGAACTATAGCTCCAAGTTCATTATTAACTGTAAATGGTTCATTTAATGCTACAAGTAGTACAATACCAAATAGTTCATTTACAAATATATCTACTGGATCAATAAATTTAACAAATCTTATAGCAACAAATAGTACAATTACAAATATGTTATTTACTAATTCTACATTTACAAATTTAGTTAATACTAATATTAGTACTAGTTCATTAATTGTTTCAAATTCTATTAATGCGTCATTCAATTCACATACTTTGGGGAATATTTATTTAACTGGAGGTAATGTTGGCTGTGGAGGTCTTCCAATTGCAGGATTAGATATACAAAATGGCGGTATTAAAATATCAAGTACTAATAGCGTAAGTCAACAAGGATTTTGGTTACAATGGAATAGACTTGGTCTTGGTGAATCTTGGTTAATTAATCAACGTGGAATAGGTAATGGTGATATACGTTTTGCTGTATCAGATATATCTAATAATATTACTGAAAATATGCGTTTGACTGATGCCGGGTATTTAGGGATTGGCGTGACAACTGTACCATCAATATTATCATTGCCTATTAATAATACAATAGGTGCATTAACATGGGGTTCAGGAGGAGTTCCTTATAGTGCTATTTATGATAATGCAAATTTACATTTATGGACAGATGACACTATGTATTTTGATATAGGAAGTGTAGGTACAATAGGTTCTGCTATAAATAGATTATATATTGATTCAAGTGGATATATAGGAATTAGTGATACTACACCATTTACAAAATTATCTACTTATCAAACGACTAGTGGAGCTGGTATTAGAGTTAGGACTGCTAATAGTACTGGAAATTATCATTATACTGGTTATCAATTTAGTATCGCTGATGTATCTGTAAATACAGATAATTATGTTAAAGGTGGTATATTTTTTAAAGATAATAATACAACTAATGCACGTGGTGATATGTATATTTGTGTAAATAATGCAGGAGATAATACAAATGCAACACCAAGTAATTCAGCATTATATATTAAAAGTTCTGGTTTAATTGGTATAGCTACAACATCTCCTACTAATATAATGTCTATTAAAGGTACAATTGATATATCATCAACTATTAATATTGGTTGTACATCTGGAGCAGTTGGTTGGGCTGGTGCATTAAATGTAAATGGAAATGATAGTGCCCAGAGTATTTCATTAAGTTTAAATACATCTGGTAATAAGGGGTTGCAAATAGGTGTAGCATCTGCTGTTGGTAATTTTAGTACAAATGCTGCAGCTGGTGACACAATATTTAGAACACCAACAGGTGCAAATATGATATTCCAAACATCTGGCCCAGGTGCTGCAAATATATATATAGCCAGTTCAGGAAATTTTGGGGTTAATAATGCAACACCTATAGCTAATTTACATATAATTGGTAATATGTATTCTGGAACAGTATTTTCAGGAGGGACTGGTACAATTGCTAAATTATTAGCATATCCAAAAGGAGTATTTAATAGTAATACAAATGGTTGGCCAAGAGCTACAGCTACATCAGTAGGAAATGCGATTTGTTTAAGTCTTCGTGGAGGAGATGATGCTGTATTAGATATGGGAGTTAATGGGGCAAGTGGTAGTTGGATACAAAGTACAAATTATACTGGGTATAATCAAAATTATCCATTGATATTGAATCCAAATGGAGGAAGTGTGGGAATTAATGATACTACACCATTTACTCAATTATCCGTAATAAGAAGTGGGTCTGGTCCAACTATCCGAGCAAGAAGTACTTTTAATGGTATTGGTACATATACTGGTTATCAATTTAGTGTTGCTGATACAACTGTATCAACTGATCATTATGCTAAGGGTGGTATATTTTTTAAAGATAATGGAATTGGTAATGCACGTGGTGATATGTATATTTGTGTAAATAATGGAGCTGATAATACAAATGCATCAGCAAGTGATTCAATATTATATATAAAAAGTACAGGTTTTGTAGGCGTAAATACTACAGTGCCTTCAAATACATTAACTGTAAATGGTTCATTTAATGCTATAAGTAGTACAATATCAAATAGTATATTTACTAATATTAGTAGCAGTTCTTTATATATAACAAATGGTCTTCCATATTTATCTTTACAGCAAAATACAAGTGGGACTAATTATTTATCATTTGGAATGGCACAAAGTATTGCACAATTGAGTTCAAATGCTATAGCAGGAGATGCAGTTATTCGTACAAATACAGGTGCAAATATGATGTTTCAAACATCTGGTCCAGGTGCTGCAAATTTATATATAGCCAGTAGTGGTAATATAGGGGTTAGTAATCCATCGCCAAGTTGTGCATTAGATGTAAGTGGAATAATAAAAAACAGTGGAGGTATTGTAACAGCTATGAATACATCAGATACTGCATGTGGCCAAACATCAAGTTTAATAAAGGCAATGAGTTCTCAATTATTTTCGGCAAGTTCTGCTGGAGTACCAACTGGTGTAGTTACTCCATTGTTTGGAAGTGGTACTGATTATGGTTGTTTATATAAATCAAGTTCTGCACAATATGATTTTTGGCGTACATATATAAATTTAGTAGCAGGAACATATACATTTAGATTAGAATATGGTACAAGTACAGATAGAGGTATAGCTACTGTTCTTTTGAATGGAACATCAGTTGGTACGATTGATACTTATTCTGCTTCTAATACACATTCATTAGGAACTATTACTGGTATTGTTATTGGAACTTCTGGTACATATAAAGTAGAATTGCAAGTAAATACAAAAAATGCAAGTTCTTCAAATTATTATTTTATATGGAATTCTGGTTCATTTATTAGAACTGCTTAAAGTAAATTAAATAGATAAATTTTGAATTTAAAATTAAAGTATAATTAATTTTAAAAATGAAGAGAATACTTATTACAGGTGGTGGTGGATTTTTAGGAACAAATTTAGTAAAGAAATTGCTTGCTAAATCAAAAGAAGAAAAAGAAGAAGTACATATAGTAATAGTAGATAATTTTATAACTGGTAATATAGATAACATAGAACAATTTATAAAAGAAAGTAGTGTAGATATTTATAGTTTTGATATATGTACACAAATGTTTTTAGATTTTATAAAAGATTGTTATACAACAATTGATGAAATATATCATTTAGCATCATTAGCATCACCACCATTTTATAAAAAGTATCCTTTATCTACACTTGATGTTGGTTATATTGGTACAAGAAATGTACTTGAAATAGCAAAGGAATATAAATCAAGAGTATTATTTTCAAGTACAAGCGAAGTATATGGTAATCCTGATTTATTGCATAATCCTCAAAAAGAATCATATTATGGAAATGTGAATTCATTTGGTGATAGAAGTTCTTATGATGAGAGCAAACGTGTAGCAGAAGCACTTATTTATACATATCAAAGAGAATATGATGTAGAATGTAGAATAGCAAGAATATTTAATACATTTGGTCCAATAATGAAAATAGATGATGGTAGAATAGTGACAGAAGTAATTAGATGTTTATTATATAATGAAGAATTAACTATATATGGGAATGGTGATAGTACAAGAAGTTTATGTTATGTAGATGATACATTAGATATGTTAATGAAATTGATGGCATCAGACTATAATGCACCAGTCAATGTAGGTAATAATGTAGAACTAACTATAAATAATATAGTGAAAATGATTGAAAAAGTATACAATGAAAATTATAGAGAAAATTATAATAAAGATGCTAAATTAGTATATTCATATAAACCATTAACACAGAATGATCCAGTAATAAGAAGGCCAGATCTTACATTAAATAAACAAGTATTAGGAGAAAGAGAATATACACAATTAGAAGAAGGTATCAAAAAAACGATTGAATATTTTATTGAACAAAAAAAAAAATGAAAATAAAATTTTAACAAGAAGAATAAATGTTAGAATCAGTTGAACCAATAGAACAAATGAGAACTAATGTTGCTTCATATTATTGTAATAAATATAGTGAAGTACAAGTATCTGAGGACATGGGTGTTAATGAATTAGTAAAGAAAATGGTAAATAAATTTGATACAAAAGAGGAAGAAGAAGATGAATATTCATATTATAAGAGGGAAAGTTCGATAGCTGAAACTATAATACCACAGTCTAAAAATAAAAATTTATTTAGTTGTTGTATATGTAATAATAATAAAAATGAAACTTTTCCGTTTATAATATTATCATGTAATCATATTTTTCATATAGGATGTTTAGCAAATATACAATTTAATAATCAAAATCAATATCAATGTACAGAATGTTTAAAATATTTAATATCATCAGAGATAGTACATATACATAATTCATATTTAATAAATACAGAGAAATATTTAGAAATGCATCAAGAAAATATAAATAGACTAGAAAATCAATTATTTAATATTAAAGAAGAATTAAAAATTTGTTATAATTATAAAGAAAAATTAGAGAATGAGAGAGATCAATCAAAACAAATTATAAATATAACAAAATTAGTATAAAATAACAAAAAATAGTATAATAACAAAAATAACAAAAAATAGTATAATAACAAAAATAACAAAAATAACAAAAATAACAAAAATAACAAAAATAACAAAAAATTAGTATAATAAGAAAATCAGTAAGTTAATTTTTAGAATAGAGTGATCTAGTTTTTGGTTTAAATGGTAATTTAATGTGTCGTTGAATAGGGAATTCAGATATTTTTTTATTAAGTGAATGTGTATATTCAATAAAATGAGTTAAATGTTTTCGCTGTAATGTTATTAAATTTTTAAGTTGTATTTTCAGATCATTTAATATAGAATTATTTATTTCAGTATAATTAAATTTAGTTCCATTTTGTTGGAATTTTTTTATTTTCAAATCATTATATTGTGTAGAGAGTATTTGAAATTTTATAAAATTTTCTCTTGATTCTAAAAGATAATGTTGTTTAAATTGTAAATACATATCATTTGAATTTACTAATGAGTTGGCACATTCTTCTAAAATAGCATCAAAATTTATATTGATAAATTCTTTGTAAAAATCAATATTCATTTAGTATGTATATAGATATTCTTTTTAAAATTTTTACGCTCTTTTATATAATAAATAATGGATAAAAGCATTTAACAAGTTCTTTTAAATCAATAAAACCAGTACTTTCTCTATTTTTATAACATTTATGTGCTTCAATAAAATCTGGATGATTCATTAATTTATAAATAGAGATATACATTAATCCGATAGTTAAAATATAACATAATTGTGACCATTGAGTTTGTGAAATATTATACATTGGTGCAATAAATTTGTATGTGAAGCCTTCTGTATATGGTTGTCCTCTCAAGAAGGATTCTAAATAAGTTAAACTACAAACATCGCTATTACCATACCAATGTGTAAGAAGACTTATAGAAAATGTAACATGTAAAATAAGCATAGCAGGAATATTAGAGAATGGGGCGAATAAGACAAATAATACGACAATTATGTGAAATATTGATACAAGATTAGCTAATAAAAGTGTAAAGTCCATTAATAATAACAAATAAAAAAAAATTTGAAAACAAATTATGAGAAATAATCATGAGAATTAATTGGCACAAAATGAATTTAAAGAAATAAAATATTATAATAATGTACCAAAAAATTTTTTTTCAGATAATCAAGTTATAATATAATCTAATATTCTTATTAATATTATTTCGCATTCATATTTACCAGGTTCTAATATTATTTCACTTTGATTGAAAACAGAAAATACTTTATCACCATCCTCATCAGTATAAAAATGAGTAGTGAAATCACCAAAATCAGAATCTCTTAAATCTGCTAAAATATGTGATTTATCAATATTTAATTTTAAAATCAAGCCATAATCATTGGCAGTACTTAATACTTTATTTTTGGAATAAAATTCTGCAACTTTATAATTAGTACTCCAACTTGTAAAATTATTTAATACTAAATTTAACTTGTTATTTATTTTTAAATCATTAATATCTATTGTATTATCATTATCTATATATTTTTTCCCCCAAGTTAATCCTCTATATATTGTATAATTAGAATCTTTTACAGTATCTTTTAAGACCGATATAAATTCAGGTGATAAATTTTTATCAACGTCTCTACTATTATGTATCCATTCAGCTATCCATCTATCAACTTTTTTTTTAAAATTTCTTTTATTTTTTTCAATAATTTTTTCATCTATTAATTTTTGTTTAATTGGTTTCGTACCTTTATTAATTAAAAAATTTATAATATCTACATTACCTGCATTTAAAGCACAATTTTTTAATTTTGTTAAATCAATATTATTTTTAATCTTATCTATAAAATAAGTTATCTTATTATTATCAATATCATTTTTTATAAATGAACAAATAATTTGAGTTAAATGTTTTTTAGATAAAAGCATTGTATTATCAAGTAGATAATCTAATAATGTATAATTGTTATCTTTTGCTATACTATTTATTAGACGTAAAACATATTTATTAATAATTAAATTATTATAACCCATTTTTTCAATGTATATTTTTAATATTGGGATATTACTAGCTTCTAATGCCATTTGCCCAGCTTCTTTATATTTATTAAAGTTTGACATGATAAATTTAGCAAATTCATCATGATAATCACTAATACTTATTGATAATAACAAATCTATATTATCAGTCGGTTTGACTGATTTTTTAAACAATTCAAATTCATTATTATATATCATATTTTCTAAATTCATTATCTTTATATAACTAATAAAAAAAAAAATTTTAAATTTATTATTTAAAAAGTGATTTATATATACGTATACTTGTATTCCTACCTAATTTTCTTTTTTCAGTGATTTGAATATCTTTAAGTAAAATACAACATTCTTCTTCACTTGTAAGTAATTTTATTAAATCAGCTATACATTTAATATTTAATGAATCTATTATTTTTTGAGAAATAGTATTACTAATAGAAGGAATCATACATAATTGATTAAATAAAATAGCATTTTCTTTTGCTTCACATTTTTTAATTAATTTAACTGGTTCTTTTTTAATATCTTTTCCAAACTCATCTTGTTCTAATTTTTTACAAAATAATAATATATTTTCAACTGTATGTTGTATATTTTTTGTAAATATAATAGTATAATGATGTTTAAATATTAAATTTTGTATAGCTGAATCAATAGTATTTTGTGGTAAAAGATATTTATAATTTGAACTAATTCCTTCTATAATATATATTATTTTAGATGCATCATTTGTACTATCTAAAAGTCTTTGTTTTTGTTCACGGAATCGTCCATCTTTTATACTAGAACTTAAATCTGCTATTGTTTTTCGTTCAATAATAAATAAAATATCATCCATTTCATTTTTTATAACAAAATCACCAATTGGCAAATTAAGTGTTGTAAAATTGATAGTTAAGGAATTTAATTGTTGCAATTGTTCTAATTGTTGTATAATTTTTGATTCTCTATAATCAATTTCTATTTTTACTTTCATTATTTATTTTAATGTAATTATATTTATTTTAATGTAATTATATTTAAAAGTAAAAATAAATAGTTAAATAATATATGATTGAATATTCTATTATAGGAACATTTTTTTTAGGAACAATGTATGGAAGTAATTATTTATTAGATCCTAAATATAAATTACACATGTGTATATTAGGATTTGTTAGTGGAATGTTATATACTGATATTAAAAATTATATATATAAAAAATCTAAAAATATAAAATACCAACCTCAATATAGAAATTATGAAGCTACAAATAATATATATAAAACTAAATGTAAAGCTATAAGTAATGAATATAGTAATGAATATAGTGATAAAATACCAATTGAAATTATAAATGAAGATAATTGGAATTAAATAACAGATGAAAAAAAATGAAATTTTTTTGTAAAGAACTAGCAGGTAAATTATGTTAAAAGTAATATCATATATTATATTATTGTATAGTGTAATTTATACTATACAAAATATAAAAGAAAAAAATGGAGAAAATGTATTAAATAATTTGAATGATGAAACTATGAACTTTTTACATCATAAAAAAAAGTATAAATATGTAATTAAGGAAATGTTATTAACTTTTATATCAAATAAAAGAATAAATAAATATATAATATATAGGAATAGTTATTATTTAGAATAAAATACGATTATTGTTTTTAAGGAAATCTTCTATTATTTTGATAAGATTATCTTTACTTTGTTTAAGTGGTAATATAAGTTGTAAATATGTAATTAATGCAATAAGTTCTAGTTTTTGGTAATTAACAAGTGCCA
>Ga0209668_10001384_pt1 | contig 10338 bp, 14 predicted proteins | sample FrelakmetPLP11PL_FD_187150 | JGI IMG/M metagenome (GOLD analysis project Ga0209668, IMG submission 187150) | Freshwater lake sediment microbial communities from the University of Notre Dame, USA, for methane emissions studies - PLP11 PL (SPAdes)... | ecosystem: Environmental > Aquatic >... | reverse complement strand
AGAGCCTGTGCCCGGCGTCGCTCATCAGACGACTGAATGGCCTGCGAAACGCCAAGGGCTTCGCGCAGAGCCGCCGCATTGCCAAGAATGTTTCCAGTGGCAGCACCTCGGGCACGCAGAGCCTGCTCAGTGGCCCTCTGGAGTCCGGGAGGAAGCGAACCAGCCTGAGCCAGCTCACCTGCGACCTGCTTCTCCAAGTCAGCCCGCATGGACGCCGTCATACCGGTGTCCCGCATGTCAGCAGGGGTGGCTACGCGCTCGTACTCAGGGACCGTCGGAGCACCAGTCTCAACCGCAGCCTTTCCAGACTGCACATCACGCAAGAACTGGTCGTAGAGCTTGTAACGCTCGGGATCCGCAGTTTCTAGTTCGCGGCGACGTTGTGCGGCAAACTCAGTCCCATACTGCTTGGCAAGCTCGAGTTGCCTAGATGTCAGTTCAGGAGCGATGTCAGCCATCGCACGGGCGACCTCCCGGGTCACATCGATGTCCGACATGCCACGGAAGTCCTGCGTGACTTGTTTCCCGGTGCGAGGATCTGTGTAGGTGATCTCTCGTCCTAGACGAGAAGCAGCCTCGATCTGCCTGAGCAAAGGAAACGTCTCGGCCTGAGCCAAGACCGCTTCACGGTTCGCTGCCGCCATATTTGGCGCTTCATAGTCACCACCCATAGGAGATCCTTTTGTTCGTCACGAGGTTGAAGTATCGATCGAAGGGGTACAAGCGGTGAGCGCCCGTAGGCGTGTGTCTTCCGCCGAGCAGGGTCACATTCGGGGCATTCATCTTGCAGAATCGCAGCATGCCCAGGAACAGCGTCTGCACCGCCATCGGCTTGGTCGTTGCCACAATTTCGACCCAAGCGATGTGTCCAGAGTTGTCTGTCAGCCTTGGGTCATTTGCTTCGTTCTCGTCCTTCAGAATGCGGACGATCCCAACGCCGACGCATCTACCCTCATCGACAACAATGCCCAACTGGCGCTTCTCGTTGAAGAATGCCAGAAAGTTGATGAGTTGCTCCCGGGTCCATCTCCGACACGTCGGCCACTTCCTCTTCAACACTGCTGCTGCTGAGATCAGTGTTGGGTGGGCTGTCATTGCTGCGGTTTGATGCTCTGCGGGAATGCCGTGGTTATGACAGATTGGACAGACATCCTACCATCAGTGCAACGCTGCTTGAACTGGATCGAGTTCCAACGGCCCTTCGAGATCAGGTTGTAGGACTTCTGATATTTGTAGGTGCTGTACGGAAGCGTCACCTTGTTGTCCAAGCTGGTGAAGGATCCTCCCATGTTGAGCGAGTAGCTCCATGAGATCTCAGGTGCCCAAGAAGCGTATGGATTGTCTGTGCTGAACTGCACGTTGTAGCCGATCTTGTCGATCATCGGCTCGTTCATGTTGAACGCCTTGGTGACCACATAAGTCTCAAACGACTGTCCGGAATCCCGGTAGATTGCCTGATTGACTGGAGTCAACCTACTGTCGGCCAGATAATCGTTGAATGCATAGATCTGACCAGAGCCCGTCGTCAGGTTTGTGACCTTTCCGCAGAACATCAACGCTTGTCCGAGATCTCTGAATGCCGTGTACACAAAATCGTACACAGTCCAATTGTCCCACACACCCAACCATGACTTGGCCAACAGATGGTAAACAACAACGCGGTTGTTTGTAGTCTGAGCCGCTGTGCCGGTCTTGTACGGGAAAGACAGCAGATATCTGTTGTTCCAATAGATGGCGTCACAGATGGAGTACTGCGTCTTGTCCATCTGCGACAACACATCGTCGATGGGTGCCGATAATGGAAGACCGACATCAGTCTGAGTGCCTGCCTGAATCTGGGCCAGTGACCTGATGCCATCCCTCGACAGGAACAGCACATCTGCTCCAACACCGGCAATGGATCGGTGCGAGACGCACCCGATGTTTCCAGAAATCAGTGAGACAACCCAATCTGCTGGATCGGCTTGAGGATCGGCATCAATCGCCCAGATGGATCGTTCTTTGAAGACAAGCAGCTTGTATCCGAACCAAGAATAGAGACCAGTGATCGAATCGCCATCACCACCGACGCGGATGCTTGCAGATGGATCCCACGTCTCACCATCTAGGATATCGGAGAACCGAACTTCGTCTGGCATTGCAGCCGTATCTGCCGATACACAGAAGAGCCTCTGCGTATGCGTTGTCAGGAAGATCGGCTTCGCCGGAGGAGCGAGAGAAATGAACGCAACAGCATGCGACTGGTTTGTAGTCGAGAACGAAACGGAAGGTGCAGTCGTATATCCGCTTCCTGGATTCGTGATGTTAACTGCAACCATATTGCCGGCTCCAGATATCACAGCCACAGCAGTTGCTGTGGTTCCGGGTCCGGGGCTTGGTGGATCAATCGTTACTGTCGGTATGTTGGAATGACCATCACCTTCATTGATGACATCGATGCGGCTGATCTTCCCTGCGGTGATCGAACTGTTGGCGTTCGCAGCAGTGATATAGGCCAACGAACTGTATCCATCGGCGTAGAACAGCTTTTCGTTGAGCTGCGCGAAGTAGATATAGTTCGCAGAAGAGTTGAACGATGAGCCTGAAATTGCCTGAAACAGACCGCTTGAGTTGCTGTAGTAGAGCTGATTGCTCGCCCCGTCACGCACTCCGATGATCAACCGTTCAGATGCTGCCGTATCGAAGAAGAAACCGGAGATGACGGTTGCGGTCGAACTTATGCTCGAACCGAAATAGAGCGTGGTTGATTCCCAGTTGGTCGATATGGATTCCCACAAAGTGGTCAAGACACTTGGTGAGCTGAATGGGACGCATCCCGGCCTCGAAATCAGATTTCCGAAGTCATCGTAGTCGAGGTTTAGGCCATCGGAATACGATGTATTGGCGATGTTGTCCGGACGAGTTGCACTGACCTGACCTGTCGTGAAGCCGTTTGTGCCATCCAACAGAATCTCGTCGTCCAGGCTGTCGTTGGCTTTGAAAGGCATGGTTAGGCGATATCGTCGAAGGTCCAGTCGTAGAGCGAATCAGGAATGATCCTGCTGATCTGCTGCTGTTGGCCACGTTCCAGATCCTTCATGGTTCCGACGTGTGCAGCGGCCTCGCCAAACTTGGCCTGCGCCTTCCCGTACTGACGCGAGTATTCTAGCAGATCACCCTCTGTGAACGCCATCAGCGCGTTCTCGATACCTCGGATCTCGAAGGCTTGATTGTTGGCTATTGCAGTCGACTCACCGAATTGGCGAACCGGCGACTGCCGCTTACCAAGGACAAAGAGGGTTCCATTCTGGTTTGGAGTTGGCACCAGCTTGATCTGGGGGATGCCGGAATCTCCGTAGGTCGTCGTGCCGTCGTTGACCAGCCTAGAGAGGTTGACGAAGTTGTTTGGAGTAGACTTCCTTGAGTCAACGTTGTTCCAGACGTTGGGATCGAGCTGGAAGAAAGACTGCCATTCTGCGGCGGGGATCTCGATGCCATCGGTTTCGCCGGTGACAGTGAATCGGACGGCCACAGGGACATCCAGATACATGTTGTTCGCAGCGAACGCGGTGTAGGTCGAGGTGACATAGGAATCGAGCTTGATGATCTCGTCGCCATCGCTGACCGCCTTGGAGATGACACCGAGGGTATCGTTCCATAGGCAGGAATCCCAGATCATGGAATACCTGCGAATGCAGAACTTTTTGGCCAACTCGATGGTCGCAGAGTCGGTAAACGACAGCTTATCGCAGGCAGCTTGAGCGATCTGGGAAGGAGTCATAACGAATCAATTGTACTTAATCGCTACAATCCTTGCCTTCCATTTAGTAGGATTTAAATCAACACGAATATAGCTAAGAGACCCGGGAGTATTTCCATATCCATCCCACAAGCCACTCCATGTCATTCTGTTTAAAACGATATTCGCGCCACTAAAAGACAAGCCATACACTGGAGCGTAATCTCCAGACCAACATTGATCAAAATTTATAATATCTCCAACCGAATATCCATTATTTGCAATTTTACACACTAATTGAGGTATAACAATATCAGGGGTTCCGCCTAATCCTGTAGATGAAATTGGTATCGTAAGGATATTATCTGTATTTACAGTTGGTCCAGAAGAAGGAATGTTATATTCAGAACTTACAAACTTTTTGTATGTTTGTACATCGCTAGTCGCAACCTTCTTAATCTTGTTGGAGTCGGAGACGTCTTGGATTAAGAAAAAGTCTTCAGAAGCCAATGTTACAGTCGATGGATTGAACGCAGCGTTGATCGAGAGCGTGTCAGTTGCATCACTTCCAATGGTGACGTTTCCGTTGAACGTTGCAGCCCCTGTGAATGTAGCAGCACCAGCAAACGTCGCCGCAGCATTGAAGGTTGGCGTTCCATTTACCGTAATCGTATCGCCTGCTGCATCACCAAGAGTGATGTTCCCATTCAACGCTGAAACACCAGCAAGTGTTGCCGTCCCGTTTATGGTTACATTGTTGTTGAACGTGACGTTCGTTGAGAAAACAGGAGATGCACTGAACGTGGTTGTGTTGCTGAATGTAACAGGTCCAGCAAATGAATTTGATCCAGAAGCTGAGTTCTGATTTACACCGTAATTTCCGTTCAATACGACACGCCCATTTGTGCTGATATCCCCATTTACAGATGCTGAACCGGTGATTGATGCGTTTCCGGCAGCACTGAAATTACCAGTAGTCGCTGTGACGTTGAACTTGTTGGTGTTGATCGCGAAGTTGCCGGTGGCAGACAGGGTTCCAGCGACAGCCGTGTTACCGCTTGCACCAGCGACGGTGAGCTTGTCGGTCGCGATCGTGAAGTTTCCGGAAGCAGCAGCGATGTTGACGCTGGTGGTGGAGAGCTGAAGCGCGGAATCATTGCCAGAGCCATCCGAGATGGTCTTGAGCGTGGAGTTGATGGCGCCTGTGTCGCTCGTCTTGAGCAGGCCAGTGTAGGTGCTGGCGACTGTTGAACCTGTCAGTGTGGAACCCATATCAGTCTTTAGGAAGTGCGTACCAGCCGGCTGGAATTGTCACGCGGTTTTGAGATCGGATGCTATTGCCCTGGGAATCCAGCACCCAGACTCTAGCCTTGATAGGCTCTGCGATGCGGACGGGCTCGCCTTCAGGAACGAGGATCACCCGCGTCGCGCATCCGCTGCTCATGTTCAGCAATGCGACGACGCAGGCGATCCTTGAGATCTGGCTGCTTCTTTGCGTCCTCACTGGTCTGGTCCTTTCTCAGAAGCGACTCAACGAACTTGAGGATCGCTGTGAGGATCTGCTCGATGATCACTGAGCAGCAGGAGGAGTCGCGGCCTTCTTCTTGGACATGATGCCCCAGGCGGCGGCAACGAGCGTGATGACAGCACCGACAACCTCTGGAAGCTGGTCAGCAGAGACGAGGCCCTTGGCAACCAAGAAGCCACCAGCGGCGCTTAGGACGTGACGGATGAGGGATTTGATGGAGTCGTTCATGGTTTGTCGTTCCAGTGTCTTAGATGTTTATAGATGACGATGAGTCCGATGACGCAACCGATACAGAGCGAGGCGAAACGCACATAAGGACTGAATGCCTCGATGTACGAGATGGCCACACCTCCACCAGTGCTGCCGATGCCGATGACGGCGTCCTTGATGTCGTTAGTGTTCATGCTGGAGTCCCAACAGCAACCCAACCAGTGTTTCCAACGCCACTCTCCTTGATGTACAAAGTAGTGCCAGTGCCACCGTTCGTACGAAGGAACAATGATCCAACGGGAGCCGTGACAGCACCTTCAGGCGTGCCAGAACCAGACCTGATTTGGACGCTGCCAATGTTGTATCCGGAAGTGGACAACACACTCGAACTAAGTGACATCCGGTTCGTCGAGTCGTCGGTGCCAGCAACCCACTCGTCGGAGTTCTTGACGAACAGATTGCGACCCACACCGATGGACCGATTGACCGAGGAACCGAAGTCCACCGAACCGTATCCCTGACAAGTCACGATGCCGTCGGTGTCTCGGTACTGGACCGAGTGCGTGTGCATCTGGTCCGGGTCATGGAATACATCCCGAGTTCCAAGAACAATCGAGAACTTGGAGGTGTTAGTCTCTGCAGTTCCGGCGATGTTGTATCCGAACCGGTATCGCATGTTGCGGAATCGAGCCCGCACCACATTGCCGGAGATGCTGATGATGCAACCGCTGGTCAGGAATCCCGTGGTCAGACCAGTGACGTTACCAGCCTGCTTGATGAGCACCGAGATCGACTTACCAACAACGACATCCGCAGGGACGCTGGAGAAGGTGATGTCGAGCAACGACGTGTCCCCACTGACGCCGCACGGGGCTATCTGAGTGACAGTCAGCGGTGTGATGATGGATTGCAGCGACCAGTTGTCGTTGAGCGCAGACTCGTTCGCCCTGTTGGCCCAAGTCCAATGGATCGGATCCAGACCCTCAACGTCGATCTCAGCCTCGTATAGACCGCCAACAAGGGTCGAGCTTGTAGCAGCGACTGCGGTGTATGTGGCTGCCTGAATACCTGCAACCTGCACCTGTGAGATCGTCAGCAGGTAATAGGTCCCGGCAGTAATCGAAGGATTCGCGTTGTACCTGACCTTTACGCGACCGACATACTCTGGAGCGGAAGGCGTCTGAGCCGTGCTAGTCGTGTCGATGGAATTCTCGTTGGCTATAGCCGCTCCAACCGCAGTGATCGGGTTTCCGTAGGAGACAAAACTAGTCGTGTTAAAGCTGGTGGACGCCGTGTAGATCTCCTGATGGAACTGACGCGACTGAGGTTGGCCAGAAGCAAAGTTCAGCCACTCCATGTGCGAGTGGTCTGCGGTCGCGGCAAAACCGCTAGGAGGAAGGCCAGCGATGATCTGTCCGGTGTGATATGAAACCATGTTCCCGATCACCCGCAGCTCAACACCGTTTGGATTGTTGGTGCCAGAGGTGACCCGAACGTTTCCGTACAGCAACTGATTCCTCGTCGGGATGGCTGTTGAACTATCGGTCCCAATGGTCTGGGACGTGAAGTTGGCGACGCTAGGCATGGTTATTCCGCGAGCGCGGCAATGATGGATTGACGAGCATCACCAACATTCGGGACAGCGATGACCATGCCGTCCTGAAACGACTTGCCATCGGTGGCACCGTATCCGGTCAGTCGAGCAATGATCTTCTCCTCACAGTCAGGGGGGAGAATCTCAGCCGAGGTGATGTACGCATTTCCGTCGATGCGGTTGTCGATGGTCAGCAGGGGCGGATCAAATGTGATGACCTCGTTCAACGGTTCGATGACTTGGTTTTCTTCCATAGAGCTTTGTGTTAAAGGACCTGACGGTAAGCAACAGTGACCTTGACGGTTCCAGCAGCAGACCAAGCGCACCAGAGGTTGCCGGTCGAAGAGAAACCATCCACAGGATCAAAGGTGGTCTTGGTGCCATTACCACCCAGAGGCTGTGCGTTGAGAATGTTGGTCAACGTTCCGGAGGCGGTGCCCATGCTGAACGTCGCAGAAGAACCTGCGGAGACGTTTTCCACCACTACATAGTCGATGTGAGCATCAGTCGGGATGGTGAGCGTACCTAGCAACTGCTGGCCAGCGTTGGTGGTCAACGTGCCACGGGCAAATCCCATGCGCGTCGGCTGCGTCCAGCTCACACCGTTAAACAACGTGCCATCGAGCTTGTTGGTGGACGAATCGAACGCTTGGTAGCCAATGCCGGTCGTGAAATCCAAGTCCACAATGGCCCCGATGCGTGTGAGCACCATGTTCTTAAGATAGAACTCGTCAGTGCTGTTTCCGTTGAAAGTGTTGTTTCCAGATGCCATTCCGAGAAGATCCAAGCGACTTCCCAGAGCGATAAACTGAACAGGAGATGTTGTCGCCCACGCTCCAGTCGTTGTTTGGTTTGCGGTGATTGGAGAGTTTTGAATGAGTTGATCTAACCTTACTCCGTTAAGTATCGCATTTGCAGATGGGATGTAATAATCGAAAGCAACCTTATACCTCTTGCCTGCGACCATTCCCGGCACAGTTGAATTCACTGCATAGTGACTGTTGCTTGCGGTTCCATCGACCACGGTCCGCAGAGTGTCATTTACTCCAAGCACTCCATCTACGTTTCCGGTGACGGTAGAACGAACCCCGGCCCAGTTATTCGCCCCCGCCGAAAAGTCACTGGAATACGCCGCCGTCTGCGACCCCCACTGATCCGCCGGATTGACTCCGGTCTCGATGAGATCGACGACCTCCGCTGCGGAGAGTGCGCGATTGAAGAGGACGGAGCGGTAGATGGCATCTCGGTACGGTGTCGTCGTTGACGTTCCGACGCCAAAATACTGAGTGGTAGCGGTAGGCCAATTTCCGATCGGGTTAGCCAGATTAGATTGGTTTGTGTACGAGACAGAAAGCGAGGTTCCGTTCGCGTAGATTGCAATCGTTGAACCTGTCCTTGTAATTACGAAATCGACAACTTGTCCGGCGTAGTTGGCGTGCGTAAACGTTGCAGTTGCACTTCCAGCACCTGCGCCACTAGATAATCCGCCCGAATCTCGAATCGTTAAATCAACTAGATTAGTTGATGTAAACATTCGGAATATTAACCCATAAGCACCGGAACCATCAGCGCCAGATGTGGACCCTAAAGTGAACAGTGGGTCTTGGTTTGCGCTGGACGTTGCAGGTATCTTGCAACGGATCCAGACCGAGAAGTCTCCGGTGCTGATAGGTTGCGTCGTCGTCGTGCTGGCAACCCTCGTCAAGGCCGTCGCCCCATCAAACGCCACACCAGCGTAATTGCTGGCAGCAGCGCGAATTGAGGACGCCAACTCGCCTTCGCGGGCCTGCACCTGACCGTTGATCGTGATGATGTCGGTCTGCGCGTTTCCAAGGGTCGTGTTGGCATTGGCGGTCAGGTTGCCATTGGCTGTCACGGCACCCGTGAAGGTCGAGGTGCCGGTCACTGCCAGTGTGCTGGACAGCGTAGCCGCACCGCTCGCATTCAGCGTCCCAACCGAGGCGTTGCCGCCAGAGCCAAGGATCTGCTGCGAGGTGACCTTCTTGGTCGTGCCAGACGCTGCCATCGACGTGTCAGACACATCGACGATTGCGAGTGGGTCAACGGCTGCGTCAATCGTGCTGATCGCGGCCAACGCTGTGATTTTGGTATCTGCCATATACTAGTTTGCTTGGATGATGAGTTTGCCGCTGTCCTCGCGGAGTAGAAAGGTGGCGTCCTCTAGGAGGAGCGAATCAAAGGTACCAAAGGTGATGACGATCTTGTCGGTGCCGTTCTCCAGCAGGATGAAGTCCTCGTCCTCACGCAGGAGATCGCGCCGGGCAATGGGGTAGTCGTAGGGTACGCCTAAAGACCTGCTTTGGCTTACAAGGTTAATCCCTAGACTGACCGGACCCATGATCTTAGGAGTTAATGACTCCGTTGTATGCGATTACAGCGCCTGAAGAAAGCTGGAACCCAGTGATTGGCCCGACAATCGTGATTCCGGCAGGAATACTTACAGTGGACCAAGAACCACTGACATTATTCCCTGTGATTGATGTGAACGTTGCCTGGTTGACGATTGTCAACCCGACATATTTCCCAGTCTGGGCAGCAGTCGACGTGACAAGACTGAATCCGCCATTTCCCATCGAGTATTCGATGGCCAACTCTGCATTGATCGAACTCATATGTCCCAGATCTTCCTTATTTGGTTCTTAGTGAAAGTGCTCTCGAATCGGCTGCCTTGACGTTGCTCCATGTTGTAGAAGCCGCGTTTGACTTCGTCCTTGAGTTCCGACTGCCTGGCAAAGCCGATTGGGGCGATCCTGTTGATGCAGGACCGCCGCCAAGTCTTGCCTTCCAAAGAAATGGAATCGGTTCCCATCGGAACGATCTGTTCGATGGTCCGGCCATTGTGTTCGAAGGAGTAGATGGGCATTACTCGTTCTCCGAATCGTACTTCTCGACCATCTTCCGCATGCCCTTCTCGTCCATGGGTTGGCCAGCCTCCATCTCGGAGTCCTCGCCCTTCTCCTCGTACTCGGCGGGCATGCCGTTGACGCTCTTGATCTCGACGTAGGCTTCACCGTTGTCGAGTTTCTTGAGGACGCCTTTGACCTCGTTGAGGGTGACCTCATCGCCAACCTCGGGCATCACATCCTTGCCGTCTTCGGAATCGGTGGCCAACGCCTCAACAGGAATTGAAATCATGGGCGGATTCTCATCGGCCATATCTGCTCCGCAAGCGGAATCAGAAAGGGGGGCACCACCTTGTCGGCGATGCCCCCCAGGGCCGACAGCAATCACCATGATGGTGGCTGTCTTCTTCATGTTATCAGATGG
>Ga0209668_10001383_pt1 | contig 10345 bp, 9 predicted proteins | sample FrelakmetPLP11PL_FD_187150 | JGI IMG/M metagenome (GOLD analysis project Ga0209668, IMG submission 187150) | Freshwater lake sediment microbial communities from the University of Notre Dame, USA, for methane emissions studies - PLP11 PL (SPAdes)... | ecosystem: Environmental > Aquatic >... | reverse complement strand
TGTTAGAAGAAATAGTTTATTGAAAAGATATGAAATTAGAATTGATAATTTACCATTTGTTTTTCAATCATATATTAATGATCCAACAGGCGGATCTAATTCAGTTTTATCAATAGGTGGAAAATTAATTGATCAAGCTGATGGAAAATATTGTGACGCTTATATATTTAATTGTGTATTAAGTGATTTAGATATTGATATAATATATAATACTGGATCTTCAGATCCTACATGGTTTGATTATTCAAATTGGAATAGTTTATCTGGCATAGGGCAAGTTAACTGGATACCTGTTTCATAATTGGAGATAAAATGAGCTTTTATGTTAATTTTTTATTAAATAATAATGATTTTGAAAATGATAATCCATTAAAACCTATGGGATGGTTTGATCTTTTAAATGCGCCTGCTGGTGATTATTATTGTCAAGGCAATAGAGAAGATTTATTGTGTAATTTATATTTAGCAGATAAACATTTAAAACCATGGAGCTTAAGTGCATATGGGCCATGGAGAATTAATGTAAATAAACTTACAGGGACAATTTTTTCATCATCAAATTCATGGTCTTTACAAGGCGGAATAGTCTCTGCTAATGATATTGTTTTACAGGGTGCAGGTTCACAGAGGCATTATAGTTTTTATAATATGTATTTTGTATTAAATAATTTTTTTACTATTAGTAGTGAATTAAATAATATTGTTAGTGTTGATTTTAAAGGTTGCATTTTAAGATGTGATATGATAAGTGCAAATGAAGAATTTTTATTAGATAATATCAATTTTGAAAATAGTATTGTGGTTGTTGATTCGAATGTCAATAGAGGCGGAAATTTTGTAAATTCAGTATTTAATAGATCTAGAATTGCTTGGAATAACGCCTCAATAACTGAATGTCAATTTGATTTTGTTCCTCCGACATGGCCAATGTGGAATGCAATAAAAGATGCATGGAAATATTCAATTTTAGGAATAAACATTTCAATAGTTTCTTCAGGTCAATTTAATGAGTATGAATATGGATTATTTGGTAATTTAAGATCTACATCTGCTGGAATAGGCACATTTTTCTTTGATGTAAATAATTATAGATTGATTGTTGTTCAAAAAATAAATAGACATATAATTAAACGTTTTGATTCGAATATTTCGCCAGCAACATTTGATGGTCAATATTATGGAATTTATAAAGAAGCAGGTAGATTGAGATTTCCTCAAGGATGTTGCAATAGTGACACTAACATATTTCTATGTGATTACAAAAATAATAGAATAGTTTGTTTTGATAAAGAATTGAATTTTTTATATGAATATTTAATGAATGTAAATGATGGACGACCATATTTAGTATATTATGATAATTTGTCAAATTGTTTGTATGTATTGAGAGTAATATCTAATTTCTGGAATATGAAAATAGAAAGATTACAAGTTTATGGTGACAGATTGGAAAGCGTAAAACTTAGTGGATTATTAGGTAAAATGAAAGATGCTCAAATGCCAACTGGTTTTTGTAAAGGCTTTTCAAATTCAGATTTTTTTATTACTGGTGTTGACAATGATATAGTAAGAGTTGTTGAATATTTAAATTCATTTTCTAGCTTTTATTATAATGAAATTTTAGGACATGAACCTGCAAGATATATGGGAATAATTAAACATTCAAATGGATATATATATTTAAATGATGGTTGTAAGATAGTTAAGATAGATTCAACATTTGAAAACATTGGTTACTCTAATGATATATCCTTTGTTTCTAGTGGATTAAAGCAAGCTAAAGAAAACTCAATGATAGCTTATAATAATGATGACATGTCTTTATTACGATTTGATGAAGAAATGAATTTTTTAGAAACAATTTTTGTTGATAGTAGTGATGATATATCATTAGATATAGAAGATGTAGTTGATTTTGTTGAAATAAATTTAATGTAAAAATAGCTATGACGATTAAAACGATCATAGCTATTTTTTTGTGAATAAGTAGATAAGTTTAGTAAAAGATAATAATGAAACTATAATAGATTACAACTTTAGATGTATACGGTGCTATTTTAGATTATGAAAGAAAAGCTACTTAATTTAGAACAGAAAATTTTTAATTGTAAACGATGTGATTTTTTATACAAAATACGAAAGCTTAAAATTCAAAATTGTCCAGCATTAGGATTTGGCTTGGATAATTATTTGAATGCAAAAGTTTGTTCAATTTGTGAAGTGCCAGGAAGCTTTAAACCAAAAACTGGAGAAGTTTTAATAGAGAAACTTGAAGATTTTCATAAACACTATGATGATAGAATAAAGTACAAATCATTAATTGGTAAAAGATTATTTACTATCTATTCTGCTGCAAATTTGACATGGAATGATGTTCAACATTTTAATACAGTTTGTTGCGCAAATATGAATAATCAAGTACCTACTTTTACTGAAGTTGATAATTGCAAAGAATTTTTGCTTGAAAGAATCAATTTACTTCAAAATGTAAAAGTAATAATTGCGTTTGGTTCTATAACAAAAGATGTAGTTGAAAAATTTGACTTGAAAGTGCCCGTTATTTATAGTCATCATCCAAGCTATCTTTTTGCTTACATGAAAAAAGATGAACGACAAAAACATTTAGATGAATTAGTTTTAAAAATTAAAGCCTATGTTTGAAAATCTTATTCAATTGATTAATGGCACTACTATTATAGTTAATGATAAAGAATTTAAAAGAGTTTTAAGAAGTTATAAAAGAGTTTTTAGTTTTAGTAATTTTTTAACAATTTTAGATATTCAAGGTCATTTATTTACAATTAAAAAAGAAAATGTTTTATTTTTTGAGGATTATAATGGCCAAAAAATCAAAAAAACGTAAGATTTTAGCAAATTTAGATGAAGTTAATGTAGGATTAAAAATTAAATTTAATGTTAAGCATATAAATTATGTTACTGATAATGGCATAATTAAGTTTGGTTGGTTGATTTCTAGTGAAGCTGCTATTGATGAAGCTATTGGTTTATTGAAAGTACAAAATGCTCCAATGTATATTTTGGGTCAATACGCAAGTGCTATAATAAAATGGAATACTATAAAGATAAATGTGTTGGGTACTTTGTATAAAGAAGGAAAACAAATTGATGAATTTAAAACTGATAATTTCGATGAAATGAAATTAAAAATACAAGCATGGTATAATTTTGTAGTTAAAGGAGTTGAATATGATTTATGAATACAAATGTGAGCAGTGCGACAGAATAGATGAAGTGCAACACGGTATGAAAGAAAGTCCAGAAGTTAAATGTACTGAATGTAATTCAGTTATGAATAGGCAGATTTCAGGCGGTACAGGTGTTATATTTAAGGGTAATGATTGGCCGACTGCAAATGCAAAAATGAAAGCATCAATGATTGCAAAAGATGCTAAACAAAAGAAAAGAACAGACCACGTTAGACCTGTTACTAAAATGTCAGATTTGCAAGGAAATAAATAAATGAATAATTATGATGAAAGTTCTATAAAAGTATTAGATGAAAGGTCTCATGTTAGATTAAGACCTGCAATGTATATTGGTGACACTGGTGTTTTTGGATTGCATCATTTGATATATGAAGTTGTTGACAATAGTATTGACGAAATTACAAATGGGTATGGAGATAAAATCTCTTGTATAATTCATACTGATGGTTTTGTTACAATAGAAGATAATGGTCGAGGAATACCTGTCGGTATACATAGTGAAACAGGAAAAGCTGCTGCAGAGACAGTTTTGACTTCATTACATTCAGGAGGAAAGTTTAATTCTAATAGTTATAAGACATCTTCTGGATTGCATGGTATTGGAGTTTCTGCAGTTAATTTTTTATCTGAGCAATTAGATTTGACAATTTATAGACAAGAATATAGCTGGCACCAAACGTATAAAAAAGGTGTGTCAGTAACTCCATTTATTCAAGGACAATATGTATCAGATAAAACCGGAACAATTGTAAGATTTAAACCGGATCATACATTGTTTCAGACAGTACAGTTTCAATATGAAATTTTGCATAATAGATTAAAAGAGTTGGCTTATTTGAATAAGGGTGTCAGAATAAATCTTGTTGATGAGAAGACTTCAAGTAGTGTTGAATTTTATTCTGAAGGTGGAATAAAAGCATTTGTTGATGATTTGAATTTAGATAAAGAAGTTTTGAATCAAGGAATATATTTTAATGATGTTGTTAAAGTTAAAAAAGAAAATGAGACTTATGATGTTATAATTGAAGTAGCTTTTCAATATAATAAAACATATTCAGATATTATTTATTCTTTTGCTAATAATGTGAATACTCGAGATGGTGGAACTCATTTATCTGGATTTAGATCAGCTTTATTAGATGTTGTGATAAAATATTCAGAGAAGAAAAAATTATTTAAGGGATTGGATATAAGACCGACACAAAAAGATATTTTAGAAGGTCTTACTTGTATTGTTTCAGTGAAATTGCCTAATCCCGAATTTGAAGGTCAAACTAAATCTACATTGGGAAATCCGGAAATTAAAGAGATAGTTTATGATTTTACTTTTGATTCTATAATGAAAATTTTTGATGCAGATTCTACTTTGGCTCTTACTATTACAGAAAAAATTTCACAAGCATGTATAGCTAGGGAAGAAGCAAGAAAAGCAAGAGATACTGTAAGAAGAAAGAATATTTTGTCTTCTTTGTCATTGCCTGGAAAATTGGCAGATTGTTCAAGTAAAAATGCTGATATTTGTGAGCTTTTCGTTGTAGAGGGAGATTGTTTTAAAGCTGATACATTGGTACATACTATTGATGGTTTAAAGAGAATAGTTGATATTAAAAATGGTGATCTGATTTATACTCATATGCATAGATATAAACCTGCAATTGAGAGAAAATCTAAAGTTAAAAGAAAAAAATGTAGAATAACAGTTCAAGGAAAAGTATTTGTTTGTTCACAAGACCATTTGTGGGGAGTTTTAAGAGCAAATAGTAATATATGTGAATGGGTATGTGCAAGTGAATTAAAGACTACAGATTTATTAGTTAAGACAGTAATGCCTGGAGATGAATTTTGTAAAGTTGTTGATATTTTGGATTTTGTTAAACGATAGAAATTAGGAGGAAGTTAGTGAATATATTAGCTATAAATTATACTTATTGTCATCCTGAAAAAATTGAATTTTTTGAAGATGATGAAGAGCTTTATGACATTGATGTAGAAGAAGATCATTCATTTTTAATTGAAGGTGGATTTGTTGTTCACAATTCTGCAGGTGGTTCTGCAAAGATGGGAAGGAATAGAAATTTTCAAGCAATTTTGCCATTAAAAGGTAAAGTGTTGAATGTTGAAAAGTGCGAATTAGTAAAAATACTTGATAATGATGAAATTAAAGCTTTGATTGCAGCAATAGGCTATGACATAAAAACTCAGGATACGTCAAGACTTAGATATAATAAAATAATTTTATCTTGCGATGCAGATGTTGATGGCTCTCATATTGTGTCTTTATTATTAACATTGTTTTATAGATTTATGAAACCTTTATTGACAAATGGTCATGTTTATATTGCGCAACCGCCTTTGTATAAAATAAAATATGGTAATAGTGATTTTTATTTGAATGATGATGAAGCTTTGGCTGCATGGAGAAAAAAATCCAAAAATCCAGATAAAGCTATTATTACTAGATTTAAAGGATTAGGAGAAATGAATCCTGATCAATTGGGCGAAACTACAATGAATCCTTTGTCTAGAAGATTAGCAAAAGTAGTTATTTCAGATGATGTTGAAACAGATAGAATATTTACTGTATTAATGGGATCAGATATAGATCAAAGAAGAGAATATATTATAAAAAATGCTTTAACGATTAATGAACTTGAAATTGACGCTTAAAGGAGTTTAGTAAAATGTTTGATGAAATTGATGACAATGAAGCTGATGAAAATATAGTTATAGATAAAGAAGATGGTCAATTTGATGTTAAAGCTCATGAGATGTTGCCAAAATTATATTTATCTTATGCTTTAAGTGTTATTAGAGATAGATCATTACCTGATATTAGAGATGGATTAAAGCCAGTAGCTAGAAGAATATTATTTAGTATGAATGAAATGGGTTTACGACACAATAAACCTACAAGGAAATCTGCAAGAGTTGTTGGCGACGTTATGGGCAGACTGCACGCCCATGGTGATGCCTCAATTTATGGTGCAGCTGTGAGGATAGCGCAACCGTTTTCAACAAGATATCCTCTTATCGTAGGCCAAGGTAATTTTGGTTCATTAGAAGATCCTCCAGCTGCAATGAGATATACTGAAATGAAATTGTCATCTATTGCAGAAGAAGTTTTAGCAGACATTGATAAAAATACTGTAGATACTATGAAGAATTTTGATGGTACTATTGATGAACCGAAAGTATTACCGACAAAATTACCATTATTTTTATTAAATGGTTCGATTGGTATTGCTGTAGGTATGGCTACAAACGCAGCACCTCATAATTTAACAGAAGTCATAGATGCATTACTTATTTTTATTGAAAATGAAGATGTAGAATATTCAGAGTTAGTTAAATATATTAAAGGACCTGATTTTCCTTCTGGCGCTTATATGTTAAACAAAGATATAGTTTCTATTTATGAAACAGGAAGAGGGTCAGTTACTTTAAGAGCAAAAGCTGACATTATTGAAAGCTCAAAGAAACAATCTATAATTATTTCAGAATTGCCTTTTCATGTAGATAAGTCTAAGCTTATAACTAAAATTGCAGAATTGTATCAAGAAAAGAAATATGAAGGCATTGATGGGATTACTGATATAAGAGATGAATCAGACAAAACAGGTACAAGAATTGTAATTGAACTTAAAAAAGGTGTAAAAGCAAAAACAGTATTGAATATTCTTTATAGAAGAACAGAATTACAATCTAAATATTCTATATTAATGAGAGCTTTAGTTAATAATGTGCCAACTTTAGTTACATTGAAAGATATTTTTAGAAATTTTATTAATCATAGAAAAGATGTTATAATACGAAGAACAGAATATGATTTGAATAGTTGTAATAAAAGATCGCATGTTTTAAAAGGTTTTTTAATAGCATTTGATAACATTGATGAATTGATAAATGATGTTAAGTCATCTTCTTCAAATCAACAAACATATGATAAATTACGAGAATATAATTTAACAGATGAACAAATAAAAGCAATTTTGGAATTACGAATTCAAAAGTTGGCTCAGTTTGAAAGAAGTGAAATTGAGGAAGAACATTTAAAGTTATTACAAAGTATTGAAAAATTAAATAATATTTTAAATTCTGAAGATGTTGTTTTTCAAGTTATTAAAGACGAGTTAAATGAAATTAAGAATAAATATGGTGATGATAGAAAAACAAAATTGATTGAAATTTCTGAAGACGAATTTGAAATAAAACAGATTGAAGAAATTCAAGATGATGATGTTATTATTACTGTTACAGAACAAGGTTTGGTTAAGAGGACACCTGTTGCAGAATATAGACTTCAAAATGTAAAGGGTAGAGGTTCAATAGGTGTTGATGTAAAAAAAGGTGATTATGTAAAAAATATATTTCAATTATCTACAAGAGATGCAACAATGGTCTTTACTAATAAAGGCAATTGCTATAAGATGAATGTTTATGATATACCGTCTTTGGGTAGAACAGCGGCTGGTAGTTCAATATTGAATATATTAAATATTTCAAATGAAGATGAGCGAGTTTCTAGAGTTATTGTAAATCCAGTAGATAATGAAAATAAATTTTTCTTAATGGTCTCAAAGAATGGAAAAATTAAGAAGATAAAAGCTAGTAAGTTAAAGAGACCAAGATCTACAGGTATGAGAATTTTCGGGTTAGATGATAATGACGAATTAGTAGATATAGTTTTGATTGATAAAAATGATTTAAATATTTTTCTAGTAACAAAGAATGGTTTGTCAATAAGATTTGATGAGACATTGATTAGACCATCTGGAAAAAGTGGTCATGGAGTTAGGGCAATTAGATTGAAAGACGATAATTGTATTATATCAGTTAATACTTTTGAGAAAAGTAAAGAAGTCGAACAATATATAATGACAGTTACTGAAAAAGGTTATTCTAAGAAGACATTGCTTAGTAGATCAAGAATGCAAGGTAGAGGCGGTCAAGGTATTGTATGCATGGGTATAAGCGACTTGACAGGAAAAATTGTTTCAGCTGGAATCATTAAAGATGATAATGAACAATTTATTGTTATAACTAAATTTGGAATTTTGATAAGACTTAGAGCTTCTCAAATTAGAATATTAGGAAGAAATACTAGAGGAAGTAGAATTCAAAATTTGGAAAAAGGTGATAATGTAGCATCTGTGGCATTTCTTGGAATTGTTGAAGATGAGAAAATACTTGATAATATTCAAGATGCACAGATAGATACTACAGAAATTATTGAAGATAAAACAGATGAAAATGAAGCTATCAATGAAGCAGAAACCAATGACTTAGAAGAAGATTCAGAAACCAATGACTTAGAAGAAGACAATGATTAAAAAACGTATTAGAAGCCTTTAGATTATGTAGATTTAAGAAGGTATATAATTATTAATAAGATTTTTTAAGTTATCTAAACTTAATAGAAGCATGTTTTTTGATTGGATGATATATGATTTTAATATGTTTATTTTATTGTTTTTAATTGTTATTGCTTTGCACAAAGAAATTACTGTGCTTCAAAATCAGTTTATTGATATTAAAAAACTATTGAAAGATTTACAAAATAAAAATTAAAAGTGAAATTAGGAAATTTATGAAAAGACTTGTGATAGTCGAAAGCCCAGGGAAATTGAAAACAATACAGTCTTTTCTTGATAAGACTTTTATTGTAAAAGCATCTGTTGGTCATATTTTTCAAATTGATCCTAAAAGTGATGCAATAGATATTGAAAATAATTATGAGCCAAGATATGTTATGATACCTAAGAAAAAAGCTATAGTAGCAGAATTAAAAAAATTAGCAAGTGAATGTGACGAAGTGTACATCGCCACAGATAATGATCGTGAAGGAAGTGGAATTGCCTCAAATATTGCTGAATTTATTATAAAGAAAAAATGTGCTGTTATTAAAAGAGCTAAATTTCAAGAGATAACAAAAAAGGCAGTTTTACAAGGAATTGAAAATTTTACAAGTATGGAATCAGAACTTCCAATGGTTAATGCTCAAAAAGCAAGAGCAGTTTTAGATATGTTAGTTGGTTTTAAGGTATCACCTATTTTATGGAAAAAAGTATGTGCAGGAACATCTGCAGGTAGAGTACAATCAATAGGTTTAATGTTGATTTCACAAAGACAAAAAGAGATTGATGCTTTTGTTGTTAGTGAGTATTGGGATATTTCAGGACAGTTTTCTATAAATAATGTTGAATTTAAAGCTAATTATTTGACTAAAGAGAAGTTGTTAACTAAAGAACAAACAGATAATTTGATTAAAGTAATTAATACAAATAAGATTTGGACAGTAAAGTCTACAACAAAGTCAAGAAAGAAAAAGTCACCTTTTCCTATATTTAATACATCTTCTTTACAACAATTTTGTTCGTCTGAATTTAATTGGGATGGAAAGAAGACTATGAGAATTGCTCAAAGTTTGTATGAAGGTTTTGCTATAGGTTCTCATGATAGAACAGGATTAATAACATACCATAGAACAGATGCTGTTAATATAAGCACAGAGGCTATTGATTCTGTAAGGTCTCATATTAAAAATAAATTTGGAAATAAATATTTGCCAAAAGATGCTATTGTTTATAAGTCTAAAGATAAAAATGCTCAAGAAGCTCATGAAGGTATTAGGCCATCTCATTTAGAATTTGAATTGAATGAAATAAAAAATAATTTGCCTGATGATGAATATAAAATGTATTTGGCAATTTATAATAGATTTGTAGCTTGTCAGATGAGTGATGCAGAATTTGATAATACTAAAGTTGAAATTGTTTCTAATAATCATGTTTTTACTGTTAATGGTCAAATATTAGTGTTTGATGGCTTTTTGAAATGCTGGTCATATTCATCATTTAAAGATGAAGAGTTGCCAAATTTAAATGAAAAAGATGTAGTAAAATTATTATCGGTTAATGGTGCACAACATTTTACTAAACCGCCTGCAATGTTTAATACAGCATCATTGGTTAAAACTTTGGAAGAAGATGGTATAGGAAGACCTTCAACATATGCTACAATTATTGACACTTTGCTTAAGAGACAATATATAGAGCAAAAAGGAAAGTCTTTTGTGCCGACTGATTTGGGAAAAAAGGTTAATGATTATAGCATATGTT